>WNFD01002505.1_pt1 | contig 18459 bp, 20 predicted proteins | sample 5400491 | NCBI WGS metagenome assembly WNFD01 (sample SAMN13153343, study PRJNA577476) | soil metagenome | isolation source: 120 cm saprolite under Douglas fir tree site 2 hole 2 replicate 2 | place: USA:California | collected 2015-04-18 | reverse complement strand
CTACCGCGGCCGCGGCGCTGATCCTGATGCAGGCCAATCCCGAATGGCCGGCCAGCGCGGCGCTCGACGCGGTCGCCGCGATCCGGCCGCGCGCCTGGCCCAACCTGTTGATCCTCGAAATCGGCGACGCGCTATTGGGCCGCAACGGCGAGATCGTCGCCGCCGCCGGTGCGATCTACCGGCGCGTCCTGGCGCGCGACCCCGAATTCGGCGACCAGATGATCGACGCCGGCCGCGACCGCGAGGTAAGCGCCGCCTACCGCGAGACCGGCTGACCCTGTGCCGAGTGTCCCGTTCGGGTGCGGGCCCCGTTTGACGATCGCGGAAATGGCCGCAGTCGGAGGCAACCCCGTCGTCCTGCTCGCTCCGCAATCCGATGACGATCAGCGTGGTGGATTCCCAACGGGCATCAGTCGATGCGAGTCTGGGGAATGCGCAAGGATGTCGTCGTCGACGTGAGCCCCGCTGATCGTCCTCGTCTGGAGGCGATTGTTGCTGACCGGAACAGCCCGCAAAAGCATGTCTGGCGGGCGCGGATCATCCTGTTGACCGCCGCCGGCGTCGGCACGGTCGAGATCACGCGACGCGTCGGAAAAAGCAAGAATTGCGTCTGGCGCTGGCAGGAGCGCTTCATGCAGGAGGGCATTGCGGGGCTTCTGCGCGACAAAACCCGCCCCTCCCGCATCCCGCCGCTGGGGCCGGAAGTCGCCGAGCGGGTAGTCGCGCTGACCCAGACCGAGCCGCCCCGCGAGACGACCCATTGGACCGCCGGCATCATGGCCGAGGTCGCCGGGATCAGCGTCTCCTCGGTGCAGCGCATCTGGCGCGCGCACGGTCTGCAACCGCATCGGGTGCGACAGTTCAAGCTGTCTACCGACCCGCAATTCGCTGCCAAAGTGCGCGATATCGTCGGCCTCTATATCGATCCACCGGCGCACGCGATCGTGCTCTCGGTCGATGAGAAATCGCAGATTCAGGCGCTCGATCGCACCCAACCGGGCCTGCCGCTGAGGAAGGGGCGGGCCGGTACGATGACCCACGATTACAAGCGCAACGGGACGACCACCCTGTTCGCCGCACTTGACGTGCTCGAAGGCAAAGTCATCGGGCGCTGCATGCAGCGCCATCGCCACCAGGAATTCATCCGTTTTCTCCACACCATCGAGGCCGAGGTTCCGGTTGGCAAGATCGTCCACGTGATCCTCGATAACTACGGGCCGCACAAGCCCCCCAAGACGCGGGCCTGGCTCGATCGCCATCCCCGCTTCGTGTTCCACTACACGCCGACCTCATGCTCGTGGCTCAATGCTGTCGAGGGCTTCTTCGCCAAGCTGACCCGGCGCCGCCTCAAACGCGGTGTGTTCGGCTCGATCGTCGATCTTCAGACCGCCATCAACCGCTTTCTGCGGGAGACCAACGATGATCCGAAGCCCTTCACCTGGGCTGCCGACCCGGACAGAATCATCGCCGCCGTCAGACGTGGGCACCAAGTGTTAGATTCACTCCGCTAGGAGCAAAGGTTGAGGGCCGACGTGAGGATGGGCCTGGCAATGGCGCTGGTGGGCCTCGCCGGCGCTTGCGGAGAGATCGGGCAACCCGACATTGCCCAGCCGCCGGTTCTGGGACAGCCCTTCGTGGCGGGCGCCGGCGACACGGTGATGGACGCCTCCGGACGGACCAGGGATGGGGGTCGCGTGATCGTCCGTTACGTGGGTCTCGAGAGAGGCCAGGCATTGTTTGTCCGCCAGGACGTGCTGATTCCGAGCAACAGGGCCACGATGTCGCAAATGCCGCTGATCCTGCCGCCCAGCCCGTCGGCGTTCACGCCCAACCAGGCCGGCCAGATACAGATTGCCGCCCCGCCGGGCGGTTCCGTCATCGTGGACGGGCATTGCGTCAACTTCCTGCGGCCGGTCGAGGGCGGAATCGAATATTCGGTGAACTAGGCGAACGAGCGTCGTGTCGATGGCTTAAGTGACTATTGACTTATGCTTAAGTATTGCTACAGTACGGTATGTCCCGGACGTCGCCGCTGCCTGCCCCTGCCTGTGGCTTCCACGACGTTCTCGACACCCGCCATGCCGCGATCCGCCGCGAGCGCCGTCCGTTGCCGGCCCACGAGCTCGACGGCGCCAACTACCGGCGCTGGGCCGCCGCGGTGTGTGCGGCCGAAGCAAAGCACGCGACCGACGATTTCTGGGCCTCAGTCTACCGCCTCGGGCTGGCCGGCCTGTTCGACCGCGACGACGGCTTCGGCGGCCACGAGGCCCCGTTCCGCTTCCCGCACGAGACCCATGCCTTTGCCGCGCTCAGTTGGCTCTCCCACCTGCAGGCCCATGAAAGCGATCGGCGCGGACCGTGGGCCGCCGTGCGCTGGAACACCTGGGACGACGGCCAGCGCCGCGAATGGTTCGCGCGGCGGCGCCATCTGTGGTCGGGCTTCGTGCGACAGGTCGAGCGCTATCGCGAGACGCGGCGAAAATCGTGTGCACCGCCTAGCCCTTGGCCGAAATCTCCGAGCTGGTGACCAAGGTGACCGCGCCGTCGAGCAGCGGCTTGGCGATGCCGAAGAACCTGGCCACCACGGCGGAGCCGTTGTGCCGGTCCATCGCCGCCCGGTCGGTGAAGCGCTCATAGGTGGTGAAGACGCAGGGATCCTCGAGATCCTGCGAGATGAAGAAGCCCACCGTTTCGGGCTCGTTGGCGCGGACATTGTCGGCCACCTCGAGCAGGGCGTCGCGCAAGGCGCGCTCCTCTCCCTTGCGGGCACGGATGACGGCGGTGATCGTGAGCATCGGGGTCCTCTTACGCTGGGCCAGCTGTCGGGTTCGGGTCACATCGACCCGAACCCGAGAATTGAACGATGCGGGTTTTGTCCGCAAGCGGACGGATGCGGCCGGTGCTGTCTCTTTTTCCCGGTTCCGGCGTTCATCCTCCATGTCCAAGCGCACTCTGCCGAGCCCCGAAGAGCAGGTCGTCGCCGCTGAACTGTTGCTTCTGCGCAGCCTGGGCGTCCACCGCCGACAGGCATCCTGGAAGATGGCGCTCGACCGACAAAGCGTCATCGCTCACGCACCGCTCGAGGCCGCGCAACCGGCCGCGCGTGGCCGGAGACAGGCCAAGAGCAGCCGCCAAGGAGCAACCGGCAATTCCCCTCCGCGTTGAAACAGGTAAACCCTTTTCAGCAACAACGCTCCCTCCCCCCAGCGACGTTGTTGCCGGGCCCGCCCGCTCCCCCAGCGGGCGGGCCTTTTCATGTGGGCGTCCCGAACGAACGCCGCGGCGGGCGAGGCGACCGCCTGTTCCGTCCGATTCCGGACAGAATCTTTCCCGACGTGACGAGGGGACCACGGGGACCATACGGTTATCGGGTGGCTCGAAGTCCTCATGCTCCGCTCAGTCCCGCCGAACTCAACGCGCTTCGGCGCGTCGCCAACGGACTCGCCAACGCCATTTCGACCAGCCATCGGGAGTTGCTGGCCTCCATGGGCCTGATCGCCGTCGCGCCCCAGGGCAGCCTCGTGTTGACCCAGGAAGGTCGAGCGCGGCTCGCGGCTTTGACCGCCGGGCAGCCGCCGATCAAGGGGAGCCAACCGCCGGCGGATTAGGTGCCGTCGCGTAACACCGGTCAGACGGCATCCGGAGAAATTTCGCTTTCGACTTCAGCAGCGAACTGGGCCAGCGGAAGTCGCTGGGCCGGCCCCCACAACACCCCCGGACCGGAGGTCGTCGACACCGGGCGGTAGACGACGTCGCCCTTGTCCATGGCGCTCACTTCGCGCACCTCGTTGTCGGGCGTGCGATAGGATTTGCCGACGAGGATGCTGTGCTCTGCCATGGCCATGGGATCGATCCTCGAGGCGACGGTGAGAGGTAACGGCTGTGCTTTCGCAGAGGTTGCGATGCACAGTCTGGAAACGGACAGTGACTTGTGGCCGATCCGGCGACTCCTATGATTTCGCCAGGAGGGTCGCATGGAACGGGGGATCCGAGCCTCACTCAGCCCCAACGAAGCGCGCACCTTGTGCCGTATCGGCACCGAGCTGACACCGCGCGCGATGTTGTCGGGACGCGACGTTCAGCAGTTGCTGAAGCTGCAGCTCGTGCGTGACGTGGCCGGCAGGCTGGAGCTGACCGCCACCGGCCGGGAACGATATCGGCAAATCTCCGGGGCGATCGCGCCCGGCAGTCCGCCGGAAGAGATCAACGCCGCCCTGGTGAATTTCTTCAGCGGACGGCGCTGACTCCATACTGTCAGAGGGACGTCAGCCGCGCAGGAAGCGCTCTGCGGGCCGCGAACCCGAGCGAGCGGTCGTACTCGGCCTCCGGAACGCCGTAGAAACCGTTGGCCGCCAGCTGCAGGCCTTCGCGGTCGAGGATGCGGACATGGCTGCGCGTCGAGCGGATCAGGCCTTTGCCTTCGAGGTCGTGCAGGGTGACGGTGACGCCCTGCCGGCGAACGCCCAGCAGCAGGGCGAGGAATTCGTGGGTGATGAGAAGGTCGTCCTCGAGCACGCGGTCGTGCCACATCAGCAACCAGCGGGCGAGCCGTTCATCGAGCCTGCCGCGCCCGTTGGCGAGCGCGGTCTGGCTGCCCTGCACCATGAAGACGTTGACATAGCGCAGCAGGGTGGCGGTGAGGCTGCCGCTGGCCTCCATCATTTCGCGCAACAACTTGGTGGAAAGACGCATCGCAAATCCGGCGGATTGCACCAGGGTCTCGTTCACCGAATGATCGTCGCCCAGGACGATGGCGAGTCCGGTCATGCCTTCATAGCCCACCATGCCGACTTCGATGCGATGGTCGGGCTGCGTCGTGCCGACGACGGAGATCAGGCCGCTTTCGACGAAATAGACATGGGCGATCGGATCGCTGGGAGCTTCGAGGATCTGGCGGGCATCGAGCCCGATCATTTCGAGGCAGGGCGTCAGCAGATCGCGGTCGGCGTGCGACAGCGCCGCCAAAAGGCGGTTGCGCGAACCGTTGACCGGGGAATTCACAACTCTCCTCCACCTCGTGGGGCAAGAGCACATGAACTCCCAGCCACCAATCGCGAACTCGATCCGAGATTCGGCAGGCGGTCGGATGACGGTGCCTGACAAGACAACCATTAGCAACGTGCATTGCATCGGTGGTGATATGTCCGATTACGGACAAACCAACTTGTTCGGCCACTGTTAGCGCGTTGGCGAGCGCCCCTTGGGCGGCATCGGAAGGCCTGATGCCATCGCCGCAAGGGAAGCGGCGTCGAGCTGGAAGACGCGCTCGCTCGCCCAGCCGGCATCGCGATGGGCCGCTTTGGCCTGCACCGAATCGGCCAGCTTGCGGGCATCAAGCTCGTTCTCGAAGGCGAGATGAACTTCGGGATCACCGGCGTCTCGCACGATCGCCGTTGCATAGTCGCCGGCCGGGTCCAGCTTCTTGATAAGACGCTGCAGGACGGTTTGCGCGATCTTGAGGTCGGAGCTGCCGACCGCCTCGGCGGCCTGCACCGAAGCGGCCACCAGATGGGCTCGCGGGTTTCTATCCTTGAAGACGTGCCAGGGCACTCTGGGCATGGGCGCTTTCATGAAAAGGCCCACCCGTGGTGGAGTGGGCGGGCGCTCCCCATGGCAACGACGGGGCGGCGAGAACGTTGCTTGTCCGCAAGGGCTTATCGCCCCCCGTGTACTTGCCCCGATTGTCCCATAGTCATCGCCGACGAGGGAGCTCCAGCAGGGAAGGTCAATGCGCGCAGGCAACGAACAGCGGCGAACGAGGGAGCTTTCCGCCACTCTCACCAGCGACGCGCGGTTTCGCCTTCTGGTCGACGCCATCACCGACTACGCGATCTACATGCTCGATCCCGCGGGCAATATCGCGAGTTGGAACGCCGGCGCCGAGCGCTTCAAGGGCTACACCGCCCCGGAAGTCATGGGCCGGCATTTCTCGCTGTTCTATACCGACGAGGACCGCCGCCGTGGCCTTCCCGCGACCGCGCTTGAAACATCGGCGAGCACCGGGAAATTCGAGGCCGAGGGCTGGCGCGTGCGCAAGGACGGCAGCCGCTTCTGGGCGCATGTCGTCATCGATCCCATCCGCGACCCCTCGGGCGACCTTATCGGCTTCGCCAAGATCACCCGCGATCTCACCGAGCGCAAGGCGGCCGAGCGAACGTTGCAGCACAGCCAGGACGAGCTTCGCCTGCTGGTGCAGAGCGTCATCGACTACGCGATCTACAGGCTCGATCCCACAGGCCGTGTCGCGAGCTGGAATGCCGGCGCCCAGCGCATCAAGGGCTATCTGCCGGACGAGATCATCGGGCAGCATTTCTCGCGGTTCTATACCGAGGAGGACCGCGCGGCGGGAGAGCCGCAGCGCGCGCTCGCCACCGCCGAGCGCGAGGGCCGCTATGAAAAGGAAGGTTTCAGGATTCGCAAAGACGGCACGCGCTTCTGGGCGCACGTGGTGATCGATCCGATCCGCGACCCCGACGGACGCCTGCGCGGCTTCGCCAAGATCACCCGCGACATCACGGAGCGCCGCGACGCCCAGCAAAAGCTCGAGAAAGCGCGCGAGGCGTTGTTCCAATCGCAGAAGATGGACGCGATCGGCAAGCTCACCGGCGGCATCGCCCACGATTTCAACAACCTGCTGACTGCCGTGCTGGGCAGCCTGGAGCTCGTCCAGCGGCGCATCGGCGACGATCCGAAGGTGGCGCCGCTGGTGGCCAATGCCATGCAGGCCGCGCAGCGGGGCGCCAGCCTCACCCAGCGCATGCTGGCCTTCGCGCGTCGCCAGGATCTCAAACCGGAGGCGATCGACATTCCGTCCCTGGTCTCCGGCATGACCGATCTTCTGGATCGTTCGCTGGGCTCGAACATCACCATCGTGACGCGCTTCCCGCCGACAATGGGGCCGGTCCTCGCCGATCGCAATCAGCTCGAAATGGCGCTCTTGAACCTCGCGGTCAACGCACGCGATGCCATGCCGGTTGGCGGGACCATCACGATCGAAGCGCGCGAACGGGAGCTCGCGCCGGCGAACGCCTTCGCCCTGGAAGCCGGGCCCTATGCCGTGCTGTCGATCATCGACCACGGCCAGGGCATGGACGACAAGACATTGCAGCAGGCGATGGAGCCTTTCTTCACGACCAAGGGCGTCGGCAAGGGCACCGGCCTCGGATTGTCGATGGTGCACGGCCTGGCGGAGCAATCGGGCGGCCGTCTCGTCCTCAGGAGCGAGCCGGGAGAAGGCACGACGGCGAGCCTGTGGCTTCCGGTCATGCGGGGCGCGGCCCAGGCGGATACGGGCCCCGCGCCTGTCGCGGGCGCTTCCGCCGCCGCCGTCGAGTCGCTTTCCATCCTGGCGGTGGACGACGACGCGCTGGTGCTGATGAACACTGCGGCGATGCTGGATGACCGGGGCCACGACGTCACGACGGCTTATTCCGGCAAGCAAGCCCTCGAAATCCTGCGGCGCGGCGAGAAGTTCGACCTGCTGATCACCGATCAGGGAATGCCCGGCATGACAGGGGCCGAGCTCATCGACATCGTGCGCGCCGAGCAGCCGGACCTGCCGATCGTGCTGGCGACCGGCTACGCCGAATTGCCGCCCGGCGTGGCGGCCGACGTGCCGCGGATCTCGAAGCCCTTCCTGCAAAACCAGCTTCTGCAAGTCGTCAAGGAAGCCATGAAGGGTTGATGGGCTTTTAGGCCCGCGCCGTCTGTCCCGAGCAGAAGCGGGCGACACGCCGGGCGAGCTGTTCCAGCGGCAGGACCTCGGGATCGTCGTCGGCCACGGCCGCCGCCGGCATCTGCGGCGCCGCCGCCCGGGCCGGATCCTCGACCAGCGCCAGCCCACCATGATCCTTGATCGCCCGCAGGCCGGCCGCACCGTCGCTGCTGCGGCCGCTCAGCACGACGCCGACGACGCGCCGGCCAAAGGCCACCGCAGCGGAGGCAAACAGGGGATCGACGGCGGGACGGGTATGGTGGACCAGCGATCCGTCGTCGAGATGGATGAGTCCGGGCGCCTGCAGCAACAGGTGCCGGTCGGGCGGTGCCACGTAGATGCGGCCCGGCTCGACGACCGCGCCCTCCTCGGCGAAGGCGGCCGGCAGCTTGCCGTGCCAGTTCAGGATCTCAGGCAACTGGCTGGGCTGGCGGCCGACATGCACCACCAGGGCGACGGCGGCCCGGCAATTCCGCGGCAACGCCTCGGTGATGCGGCGCACCGCCTCGAGGCCGCCCGCCGAAGCGCCGATCGCCAGGACAGGAAAGTCGGCTACATCCTGCATGACGAATAAAACGCGAGGCCGGCCAAGGCGTTGCTTGGCGTTCTAAAGCTTATTCCGTTTCGATGTGCCCGACTGTCATTGCTGGGGGCGCGCCCAGCAAAGATCTGATTCCATCCAGTCGGAACAGGCTCTAAAGCTTCAGCAGCCAGGCCTCGACGCTGCCCTTGCCCTTGACCTCGATCGAGCCGCGCGATTCGAAGACGAACTCGTCCTTCAATTTCTCGTAGACCGAGCGCGTCACCTGGATGGTGTCGGGCATGCCGCCCGATTCCATGCGGCTTGCCAGGTTCACCGTGTCGCCCCACAGGTCGTAGATGTACTTGCTCTTGCCGATCACGCCCGCAACCACGGGGCCGCTGTTGATGCCAACCCGGAGCTTCATCGAGACCTTGTGCTCCATCGCATGCTCGCGCGTGATGTGGACCATGCGGATGGCCATGCGCACCATGCGCTCGGCATGGTCGGGCACGGGCACCGGCATGCCGCATACGGCCATATAGGCATCGCCCACCGTCTTGATCTTCTCGATGCCGAGTTCGTGGGCGGCGTCGTCGAAGCGGGTGAACAGGCCGTTCAGCAGGCTGACGACGTTGGCTGGCGGCATCTCAGACGACATGGCGGTGAAGCCCACCAGGTCGGCGAAAGCGACCGTGACCTCGGCGAAGCCGTCGGCGATGCCCTGCTCGCCGCCGCGCAGGCGGTTGGCGATCGGCGCCGGCAGGACATTCAGCAAGAGCTCCTCGTTCTCGCGGTTCTTGTTGGCGATCTCGAGGTTCTTCTGGCTGATGTCGTCGATCATGCCGTTGAACGCCAGACAGAGCTGGCCGATCTCGTCGCGCGTGCGCACCGGCACGTGGACATCGGTGTCGCCCGCCGCGAAGCGCCGCACGCCGGCGGTGAGCTCGCGTAACGGGCCCAGCAGCGAGCGCGACAGCCAGGCGCCGGTCACGATGACGACCAGCAGCGCGATGGCGCCCACGATCATCAGGTCGCGTTCGAGCTGTCGGATCGGGGCGAAGGCTTCCGAAGAGTCGATCTTGGCGATCAGCGCCCATTTGACGCCCGACACCCGCACGGGTCCCCACGAGGCGAGCGTCGGGATGCCGCGATAGCCCAGGACCTCGCCGGTGCCCTCGACGCCGCCCAGCGCCGCGCGGCTCGCCACGGTGTCGACACGCTGCTGCAGCACGGGCGTGCCGTAGCGGTGGATGTCCTCGATGTCATTCGCCGGAGTCTGGCCGCCCTTCAACTCGGCGAAATAGACGTCATGATTCTCGAAGAACATGCGCGGGGCCGAGCGGACGAGAAAGTCGGGCCCGACGAGATAGGCCTCACCGGTGGCGCCAAAGCCCTCGTGCTGCCAGCGCCGGCCGCCGGTGACGATGTCGTCGATCTCGTCGATCGAGAGCTGCGCCACCAGCACGCCGATCACGACGCCCTGGTCGATCACCGGCGCGGCTATGAAGGCGTTCGGACGGCCGTCGGACGGCAGGTAATCGGCGAAGTCTTCCAGGCAGGTCGCCGACGGATTGGGCGCCTCGGCGCAGCGCGCGGCGGCGGCAGCAAGGTTGGAGCGACGGTAGGGGCCGGCCTGCAGCGACGTGCCGAATTCCGGCTCCTTGTCGACTGTGTAGATGATCCGGCCGGTCTTGTGGTCGACCATGAGAAAGTCGAAGAAGTTGACGGTCGCCGCCGCCGTCCGCAGCAGCGGATGGTAGAGGGCGTGCAGCTTCGAGTAGGTGCTGCCATCGCCCGCATCGTCGAGCAGCTTGCGCCGCTCCGTCGGGTGCGGATTGTCGACGATATACCAGTCCTGCAGGAAATAGGGCGCCGACCCGACCGGCAGGAATTCCTTGACGGGCGTGTCGGGGCCGAGCAGCCGGCGCACCATCGGCATGTATTGCTGATCGTACCAGCCGAGGACCCGCTGTCGCACCTCCTCCGGCACCGGCCGGGCATCGAGCTCGTCAACGGCGTCGCGGAAGCCGCGCATGGCGTCGACCACCATCTTCGAGGCGGCGAGCAGGCGCATCTCGTTGCGGATGCTGCGGAAGTAGATCTCGACCTGGTGCGCCTTGGTCTCGCGCGCCGAGGTGAGTTGGTTGAAGATCGTCCGCTCCAGCGCGTCGCGGGCGCGGACATAGCCCAGCACGCTGGTGATCAGCACCGCGACCGCGCCCAGCAGGATCAGGATGGCGAACAGCTTGGCCGCCAGCCCGAAGCGCGGCGGACGATCGGCGGCCGGGGCGGGAACGGCAGGATGGGCGGCGGTCATTCGAGCCTACTTTACACGATAAAGTGTCGGATAATGTCTCAAGCGGACCGCGGGTCATCAAACAAGACCTCACCCTGAGGAGCACCGCGCAGCGCTGCGTCTCGAAGGGTGGGACGCAGTCATAGTGTTGCTGACCCTTCGAGACGGGCGCTTCGCGCCCTCCTCAGGGTGAGGTTGATTTTGATCTGAATGCGCCGCGTCTGCTTGACGGGCGAGTGACAGGAGCGCCTTCTCGTTCTCCAAATGGTTGCGGGGGAACCAGATGGCTGCTCTGAAGCTGGCGACCGGACTGGCCTTGGCTTTTAGTCTCGGCACCTTCGGCAGTGCCGCGGCGGAAGAGAGAGCTCAGCCGGGCGCGGGCTTCTTCGATGCCGCACCGCTCGACGATCCGGCCTTCGGACGTTGCGCCTGGATGACGCGCACCGGGCCCTTCGTCTTCCAGGAGAGCGACTATATCCGCGGCTACTTCGAGCCAACCAACCTCGCCGCCTATCGCCAGGCACTGCCGGTGCCGTTCGCCATGCCGGCGCGGCCGCTGATCCGCATCGCCTTCCTCGACTTCTACGACATGGCCCAGGGGCCGACCTATCTCGAGACCGAGGTCGCCATCTTAGGGATGGACGGCACGCAGCCCGGCTGGGTCGTCCTCACCCTGCCGGTCACCAATGGGCCGGCCTGCATCGGCGGCCGCGACCTGTTCGGCCTGGCCAAGGTGATGCGGCGCATCAGCTTCGTGCGCGCGGCCGACCGCTATGTCGGCACGCTCTATACGCGCGGCGCCGAGAAAGTCGATTTCACCCTCACCGTCGCGGTGGGCGAGCCGGGCGCGGCCGCGCGCGAGCTGCTGCGCCAGTACGGGGTGTACCCGCAATTCGGGCTGCTGAAGGGAAAGGTGCTGCGCTTCGGCGGCTCGGGTACGTCGTTCTCCGAGCTCGCCGCCCGCGGCGACTATCAGATCAAGCTCGGCACGGCGCGGCTCGACGTGTCGCCCGATCCCACCAGCCTGATGAACCGCCTCGGCGTCGGCGCGCCGCTGGCGGCGCACTGGTCACGCATACGGGTCAAATATTCGATCAAGCCCCTGTAAGGTCTTCGGACCGCGGGCCTTCGGACCTGATCCCAACCACCGCCCCCAGGTCCTGACCTCATCGGGGGGCGACCCCTGCCAGGACCCTGGGGGCGGACAACATGAAGACGCGCCTTCAAGAGCACCGCTCCGCATCCCGACCTCACCGGGTGAAGACCCTGTCGGGATCCTGAAGCGGAGCGCCAGCGGAGGAGCGAACCGGCACCGGACGAAATGTCCTGCCGCCCGTCATGTTGCGTGACCCGTTTGTGGCCACGCGGCATCCGGGCGACTCACCGCCGAACCGTGGCAAATTCGACACAGCGGCTCGCGCGGATTCAATTCACGCCAGGTTGGGATCGCCCAAAATCTGCCTGATAAGCGCCATGAGAGCGCGTGGCCTGCAGGGCTTCCGCATCAATGGCCGATGCCGGTACTGCACCGGCAGTGCAGACGGCGAACGACCTGTGACAAAGATGAACGGAGTGCCCATGAGGTCCAATATTTCCGACACCGGGAACACCGTTTCGCTGCCAAGCGTGACATCCAGCAGCGCCAGGTCGACCCGCTGCCGGGCGAGCACCCGTCGTGCCGTCTCTACAGACCTTTCCGGTCCGACGACCGAATAGCCTGCGTCCTCGACCATCCAGGACATTTCCATGGCGAGGGCATTTTCGTCTTCGACCACCAGGATGCGAGCCATGTGAGGGCCCCCCAGAAGCCCGTCGCTGCAACGCCGCCTCGCTTTGGAGGTTGCCGATGATGTCGGGCTAGCCCTTCTTCGGCGTGTAGGCGCCGCCCGACGACGCCGCGCGGACCTCGGCGGCGGTCTTGGCCTTGCGCAGCAGCACCAGCCGGCGCGCCTCGTCTTCGAGCATGGCCTGGGCGTTCTTGACGATCGCCGGCGCGTGCTTGGGCGGGAACTTCACCGCGCCGTTCTCGTCCATATGAATGAGGTCGCCCGGCGCCACATCCATGCCGCCGACCGAGACCGGCACGTTGACCGACTGCACCGCCATCTCGCCATGGCCCGCGGTGACGCCGCCCAGCAGGAGCTGGAAGCGCAGCTTGCGGATGGCGTCGACGTCGCGCGACGGGCCGTTCGACAGCATGCCGACGCAGCCCACCGCCATCATCGAGCTCACCATCATCTCGCCCGCCAGGCCCGCCTTGTTTAAAAGCTCGGGCGGCCATTTCTGCTGGATCACCAGGATGGTCGGCTTCTTCATGGCGTCGAGCGCGTCGACCACGTCCATGAAGGAAAGCCGGCCAGCATAGTTCGGATCGGGCAGGCCGTAGACGCAAGTCACGGCGTAACCGACGATCGGGCCCATCTCGGGATAGATGCAGCGGATCGAGGTGTCGGTGTACCAGTTCTCGGTCCACGGATTGTAGAGGCCGAGGCACAGCGGGTTCTTCGGGTACGTCGCGACCACGTTGGTGATGGTGGGCGTGTCGATCTTGCGCAGCTCGGCGAAGAGCTGATCGTCGGACGGCTGGATGGATGAGTCGGGCATGGCAGGCGATTCTCCCCTTTTGCGGCTCCGTTCTTCGCGCAATTGATGGCCGGCGACAAGGGCGCAGGAGAGGAGAAAGGCAAGCGACGCGGCTGGATAGCCAGGAAGGCAGGCGGCTCCGCTGTCCTCACCGATCGGATGCCAGCAAAGCGCGAATGCGGCGCACGAGCTCTTCATACTTGTAGGGTTTGGGCAGAAGGGTGTCACCGTCGGGGCCGGGTGAGCGTATACCCGAAGTGAGGAGGACCTTTATCCCGGGCTTGTTGTCCCTGACCCAGCGGCCCAGGCCGAAGCCGTCCAGGCTGCTGCCCTCCAGATTGACATCGGCAAACACCAGATCGACCTTCACCGGCGCGTCGAGGATCCGCATCGCCTCATCGGCGCTGCTCACTTCAATCACGGAGAACCCGTGATGGCGAAGCTGGCTCGCCGCGACCATGCGAGCGAGAACCACGTCGTCGACCACAAGGATGGTGGGCAACTGCTTGTTGGACGGTTCGTTTTCAAGGCCTTGTGCCGCGTTCATGATCCGGGAGCAGGCTTCACTGTGGTGCGCAACGGGCGCGACAGACTCCTCCAGCGACAGCGGTCAAGGCAAGCAAAAAGGTCGGATGGGGCACACGCAACCAAAGACCGGGACGGACGTTAATGGCGCCATGAAAGCGCTGCACAACGCCTCCTCCGAATCGACTGGCAAGCCGCCGCCGACCGTGCTCGTCGTCGCCGACGAAGTGCTCGTCCGCATGGCGGTCTCGGACTATCTCCGGGAATGCGGCTACAATGTCGTCGAGACCAGCGACGCCCGGGAAGCCATCGAGGTGATGACATCCGACGTGATCGTCGACATCGCCTTCTCCGACATCGCCATGCCGAGCAGCCTGGACGGCTTCGGCCTCGCGCAATGGATTCGCCGCGAGCGGCCGGACATCAAGGTCGTCCTGACGTCGGGCATTGCCCGGTCGGCCAAGGCGGCGGGCGAGCTCTGCGAAGACGGCCCGATGCTCGCCAAACCCTACGACCATGCCGATCTCGAGCGCCGCATTCGGGCGCTCCTCGCCTCGGGCGACAAGTCGTAATCGAGGCGATTGGCGCCCGGCAGGCCGCTACAGGATCCCGACCATTCGGGCGATGCGTTGAACGCCCTGCCACATCGGATCGAGGCCGGCGAAGGTCTGAACCATCTTCCCGACGTCGGCCAGAAGCGCCCGGAGCTTCACGCCGTTCGGCTCGTGCTTTTCTGCTTCCTGCTTGGCCTCTTCGAGGAGTTCGCGCATCTCGCGCATCTCTTCCCTGTAGTCGTCATCGATCGCCTTGAGCGACGCGGCCAAGGCTGCCACCAGGTGGGGCATCGATTCCTTCGGCGGTTGCGATACGGGTTCTTGAGCCATGTCGAGTCTAACCTCCAGCCGGGTGGCGCCCTCAGGGCACGAATATCAGGAAAACGAAGGTCGCGAACAGCACGAGATGGACGAAGCCCGGCAGGATGTTGGTGCGCCCGCCGCCGAAAGTGAGGAGGCTCACTCCGAAGGTGAGCACCAGCAGGATGGTGTCGTTCATGTCGAGGCCGAGCTCGAGCGGCTGGTTCAACACGATGGCGAGGATGCTGACCGAGGGAATGGTGAAGCCGATGGTGGCGAGCGATGAGCCGAGCGCCAGATTGAGGCTTCTCTGCAGCTCGTTGCGCCGCGCCGCGCCCAGCGCCGCGATGGTCTCGGGCAGCAGCACCAGCAACGCCACCAGCAGACCCACGGCCTCGACCGGCGCGCCGACCGCCGTGACGACCTCTTCGATCGATCCCGCGACGCCCTTGGCCAGCAGCACGACGGCGGTGAGCCCGACCAGCAGCAGCCCGACGCTTTCCCAGAACTGGCGCAGCCCGGGCGCCGCGGCATGGTCTTCCGACGCACCGCCGACATTCGCCAGGAAGTAGTCGCGGTGGCGCACCGTCTGTACGTAGAGGAACACACCGTAGAGTGCCAGGGTGACAAAGCTGACGAAGCCGAGCTGGCCCGCGGTGTAGTACCGGCCGGCCGCGCTGGTGGTGTAGCTGGGCAGGATCAGGGTGAGCGTGGCGAGCGGTATCAGCACCACGAGGTAGGCGCTGGCGCCGGGTATGCGAAAGCCCTGCTCACCGTAGCGCAGGCCGCCCAGGATCAGGCAGAGGCCGACCACGCCATTGCATACCACCATGATCACGGCGAATACCGTCTCGCGTGCGAGGCTGGGGCTGCCCTCGCCGGCCAGCATGATCGACAGGATGAGCGCGACCTCGATCACGGTGACGGCGACGGTCAGCACCAGCGTGCCGTAGGGCTCGCCGATGCGGTGCGCGATCATGTCGGCGTGATAGACCGACGCGAACACCACGCCCATCAGCACGACGAAGCCGACGACGGGCAGCGCGATGGCCAGCGCCGGCGAGTGCGTGGCCGCATCGGCGAGCGCCGAGATGGCGAGGGCGACAACAAGGCCGACCGGCGGCATCGTTCGCCACATGAATCGTCTGCGTCCGCCCGTCATCGCTCCCGACCTCTTCTTGGCCGCTCTTCACAGCCGATGACAACGATATAGAGAAGTCATCGCGTGGAAGCGAGGCTGTGCTCGCATAAAGTATGAATCACATAGCCTCGGCGGTTTGCGGGAATGTGTGCGTCAAACTGACATGCCGCGGGCACGCTTTGGCGCATCCCGCGTATAGCCATGATGAGGGCACAAAGTCCGGGTGAAACTCGGGCGGTATCCGCCGATGGAGCTTGTGCGGATGAACAAGAGAACATTATCCAAGCTTGGGGCGGCCGCTTTGGTGATCGGCCTCAGCGTCGCGGGCTATATCGTCATCAACCAGATGAGCCGCGATAAAGCGCGGGCGGCAGCCGCCGCGCCGGCGCCGGCGATCCCCGTCACCGTGGCCACGGCCGAGAACAAGGACGTGCCGATCATCGTGCGCGGCATCGGCACGGTGCAGGCCTACAAGTCGGTGATCGTGAGGGCCCGCGTCGACGGACAGATCGTCAAGGTCGCCTTCGAGGAAGGCCAGTTCGTGCATGCGGGCGACCTCCTCTTCCAGATCGATCCCAAGCCGTTGCAGGCCGCCCTCGACCACGCCGCCGCCGCCAAGCGTCGCGACGAGGCCCAGCTCACCGGCGCCCGGCTCGACCTCGAACGCTATGGCAAGCTGATCGGCTCGGGCTTCCAGTCGCGCCAGAGCTTCGACCAGCAGCAGGCCACCGTCGATGCGTTGATGGGGACCGTCGCCCTCGACGAGGCCGCCGTCGAGACGGCCAGGGTCAACCTCGCTTATACCGACATCCGCGCGCCGATCGACGGCCGCACCGGCCAGCGCCTGGTCGATCTCGGCAACATGATCCAGGCCTCGCAGCCCGCCGCCCTCGTCAACATCACGCAGACCAAGCCGATCTTCGTGAACTTCACCGTGCCGCAGGACGTCACCGACGAGGTGCGGCGCAATCAGGCGGTGGCCCCGCTCACCGTGCTGGCCTATGCCAGCGACGACAAGACGCTGCTGTCGACCGGCAAGCTCACCCTGGTCGACAACCAGATCGACATCGCCACCGGCACGATCCATCTCAAGGCGACGTTCGAGAATACCGACGAGCGGCTGTGGCCCGGCCAGTTCGTCAATGCGCGCCTGGTGATCGCCACGCGCAGCGCCGCCGTCACCGTTCCCCAGCGCGCTGTCATGCAGGGCGCCACCGGCTACTACGCCTACATCGTGAAACCCGACAACACGGTCGAGCGCAGGGTCGTCGAGATCGCGGGCATGCAGGACGACATCGCCATCGTCGACAAGGGCCTCGCCGCGGGCGAGAAGATCGTCGTCGACGGCCAGTACCGGCTGAGCGACGGCGCCCACATCAAGATCGACACGACGCCCCCTGCCGCTTCGGCGCCGCCGCCCGCCTCGACGCCGCAGGCCGTGCAGCCGCACTCGACGCCGTCTGCCGCGCCAACCAACAAATCCGGCTGATTGGCGCGGCGATGAACATCTCCGAAACCTTCATCCGCCGGCCGATCGCCACGTCGCTGATGATGCTGGGCCTGCTGGTGTTCGGCGCTGCGACCTACAATCTGCTGCCCGTCGCGGCGCTGCCCAACGTCGATTTCCCGACCATCACCGTGTCGGCGACCCTGCCGGGCGCCAGCCCGGAGACCATGGCCTCGTCGGTCGCCACGCCGCTCGAGCAGCAGTTCGCGGCGATCCCCGGCCTCGCCTCGATGAATTCCACCAGCGGGCTCGGCACGACCTCGATCACCCTGCAGTTTGACCTCAACCGCGCCATCGACGGCGCCGCCACCGACGTGCAGACGGCGATCAACGCGGCGAGCGGGCTTCTGCCGAAGGACCTGCCCAACCCGCCGACCTATCGCAAGGTCAACCCGGCCGACCGCGCCATTCTCATCTACGCGGTCACGTCCGAGGACCTGCCCATCTACAAGGTGGACGATTACGCCTTCACCATCCTGGCGCAGAAGATCTCGGCGGTGACCGGCGTGTCGCAGGTGCTGGTGGCCGGTCAGCAGGACTTCGCCGTCCGCGTGCAGGCCAACCCGGCCGCCCTCGCCTCGCACGGCATCGCGCTCGAGGACGTGCGCGCAGCACTCGCCAACGCCACCGTCAACCAGGCCAAGGGCAACCTCGAGAACGATCATCAGTCGATCACCATCGACACCAACGACCAGCTCTTCCATGCGCCGGCCTACCGCAACATCATCGTCGCCTATCGCAACGGCGCGCCGGTCAAGCTGCAGGATGTCGCCGACGTCATCGACGCCACCAAGGCGCCGCGCACCGGCGCCTGGTTCAACGCAAGGCGCGGCGAGCTGCTGCTGGTCTTCCGCCAGCCCGGCGCCAACACCGTGGAGACCGTCGACAGCATCAAGGCGATGATGCCGCGCCTGCTCGCCTCGGTGCCGCAGTCAGTGCATGTCGAGCTGGTGTCCGACCGCTCGCAGTCGATCCGCGATTCGGTCGTCGACGTCGAGTTCACCCTGCTGATCACGATCGGCCTGGTGGTCATGGTGATCTTCATCTTCCTGCGCCACATGTGGGCCACCATCATCCCCTCGATCACCGTGCCGCTGTCGCTGGTCGGCACCTTCGGCGTGATGTACGTGCTGGGCTACAGCATCGACAATCTGTCGCTGATGGGCCTCACCATCGCCGTCGGCTTCGTGGTCGACGACGCCATCGTCATGATCGAGAACATCGTGCGCTACATCGAGGCGGGCGAACGGCCGTTCGATGCGGCGCTCAAGGGCGCGGGCCAGATCGGCTTCACCATCGTGTCGATCACCTTCTCG
>WNFD01006191.1_pt1 | contig 18463 bp, 14 predicted proteins | sample 5400491 | NCBI WGS metagenome assembly WNFD01 (sample SAMN13153343, study PRJNA577476) | soil metagenome | isolation source: 120 cm saprolite under Douglas fir tree site 2 hole 2 replicate 2 | place: USA:California | collected 2015-04-18 | reverse complement strand
GATTCCGTCACGTCATCAATTCGGATTGGGTTTTCGGTACACACAGGTGGTCTAAGCCATTTATTTCGTTACTCTTTTGTGCCTAAAGCCGATCCTATAAGGGCTGGGACCGGCTGGCAAATCAGGTACGAGCGAGTACATATGCAGGTCTTTCTAGGATCATAGCCGCTCCGATTGGAAGTCAAATCATCACACTTGCATTCTCATTGCACACATAGTGCAAACGAAAACCCGAGCGCACAGGCGTGACGGCCCTCACTCAGTTGCGTTCTGGACACCGCTGATCCGGCCGCTGAAACCATTCCTTTCCCATTCAACTCGCAACGCGAGCGACGCAATGAAACGCCGAGAGCGATTCACATTCAACCGAAATAAAAATCAACTTCGGCAATGAAGTCCAAATTGATCAAGCGCTCCGATGGTAGATGGTGCGCGGCGCAACGTCGGCGTAGTTCGGGAAAGCACCTCAATAAGCCGTGAGTGACATGACGAAACTGGATCACGCCGCATGGATGCGCCGCTCATGTCGCAACGACTACCTGCCGTGCGTTTGCCGAGGCAACCGTCATCGCCGCGAACTCGAAATGATCGGCCGAACTCCGGCCCCTGACCGGGTTTGGCGATCACTGTTTCCACTCGGCATCCTGCAATAGTCGCCAGCTGATCTTGTTGCTCTCGCTGCGCGGCAGGCGTTCGACGAAGACCACCGAGCGAGGCGCCTTGTAGCTCGCCATCCTGTCGCGTGCCCAGGTCAGAATGTCGTCCGGAGACGTCGTCGACCTCGCAGCCTCGTGCACCGTTACCAATGCCTTCACCGTTTCGCCGCGATAGACGTCGGGCGAGGAGATTACGCAGCATTCCTTGATAGCTGGATTTTCGTACATGGTCGCCTCCACCTCGGCCGGCCAGACCTTGAAACCGCTGACATTGATCATCCGTTTGAGCCGGTCGACCGCGAAGAAGTAGCCCTCGGAATCGCGATAACCGAGATCGCCGGTGCGCAGAAAGCGCTTGCCGCTGCGCTCGATAAAGGAGCTGGCTTCTGCGTCCGGCCTGTTCCAGTAGCCCCGCAGCACCTGCGGCCCGTGCACGATAATCTCGCCGACGGCGGCGTCACCGAGTTCCTCCAGCGTATCGGGATCGATTACCCGCGCATCGGTTTCGTGCACCGCGATGCCGAGACACTGGCGCTTGGGCGCAGCAAGCGGATTGATATGGGTCGGCGACATCGTCTCCGTCATGCCGTATCCCTCGATGAACTCCAGGTTGAAACGGGCCTTCAGCCGCTCGACAACCGCTGCCGGCATCGCCGCACCGCCGCCCGTGAGAACCTTCAGCCGCGCAAAACTGTTGTCACGGAACCCTGCACTCGCCAGAACGTCGACGATCATGGTCGGGGCCGCGTTCCAGAACGTCACCCCATGCGCCTCGAACAGATCCGGGATCAGGTCCTTGTCCCACCGGGCCATCAGCACCAGCGTCGCGCCGGCGACGACCGCGGCGTTCATCGATCCCTGCATGCCGGCGACATGGAACAACGGCATGAAGCCGGTCATGACGTCGTCATTGCCGAGCCGGTACCAGCGCGCCTGCAGGACCGCCGTGAACAGGGCGCTGCGATGGCTGTGCATGCAGGCCTTCGGTTTGCCGGTGGTGCCTGACGTATAGGGCATGATCACAAGATCGTCCGGCGTTGCCGTCATCGACACCGGCACTTGCGCTTGCGCGATCGCTTCTTGCCAGTCGAACCAACCCGGCGAACGCGGCGGTTCGCCGCTCTGCGTCACACAGGCGGGCAATGCATAGGGCGTATTGACCGGCACTTCGTCGCGATAACGCGCCACCACCGCATGGGTGAGTGCGTTCCCCAGCAGCGGCGCGAACATGTCGCACAGTTCGCTGCCGATGATTGCTACGGTCGCACCGCTGTCGGCGGCAAGATAAGCGATCTCGGCGGTCTTGTTCATGAGGTTGACCGGCACGATCACCGCATCCGCCCGCATCACCGCGTAATACGCGATGATGTATTGCGGCGAGTTTTGGAGTGCAATCAGAACACGGTCGCCGCGTTTGGCGCGGCACGTCGTCTGCAGGAAGCCTGCCAACGCATCGACGCGGTGACGCAGCTCGGCGTAACTCAGCAAGGCGCCATAAAAGGCCGTCGCCGGATGATGCGGGCGGTGATCCGCGGCGTGCGCCAGTGCATCGTAAAGCGTACCGTCCGGCATCGGCAGATGCCAGGGTTCGCCGATTGGCCAGGCTGGAGACAAACTGCGCATGATCTACGTCGCTGCAGCCTCCCTATTGGCGTCCGCTCGGCGCGAGATGCCGTTCGTGCTCCTGGTCCGCAATATCCAGGCCATGATCGAGCGCATCGAGGAGCTGGCGGGATTCATCCTCGGAGATGATCAGCGGCGGCGCGAGAAATAGCGAGGTCTGCTCGCCGCTGGTCCCGATCACCGCACCCGCCTCCAGCGCGCGCACCGCGACGCGAGAGGCAACCGGCTCCTCATCGGTGTCGGCGCTCCACAAACGCCAATCCGGGCCGTGCAGCTCGATCGTCCAATGCAGGCCCTGCCCCGCCACGCGCTTCACGCTCGGATGCCGCCGCGCGATCTCGAGCAGGCGCCGGGCGAATACGCCCTCGAGCTGTCGCACCCGCGACAGAATATCCTCGTCCGTAACGACGCGGAGATAGGCGCTGATCGCGGCCATGCTGATCGGGTGACCGCGCAGCGTTCCGTAGTTCTGCCAACTCTTGCCCTTGAGCTGCTCGACGATGGCCTTCGACACCACGACTGCCGCGACCGCGGCGGCACCACCGCCCAGCGATTTGCCCAGCGTCACGATATCCGGACGGCTCGCGGCGCCCTGAAACGCGAACCAGCGCCCCGCCCGTCCGACACCGGTCACCACTTCATCGGCAATCCAGATCGAACCGGCCTCGCGCGCGCGCAGCGCCAGCTCATCCTGATATTCGCCGTCGTAATAGATGCCGCCCTGGGTATAGTCGATGATCGTCGCCGCGGTATCCGAAAGCGTGCCCGGCGCATCGGCGAGGTATTGCCGGGCTGATGGATTGTTGGGAGGCGCGCCGTAGATGGCGCCGTCCGGCGCGGGCAGGATGCGCACAGGCGCCATCGCGGCCGGCCGATGCGACCCACCGGCGTGCACCGCGAGCCCGCCATGCCAGTGCGGCTGCACCGTCATGCTACGCGATAGACCGACCAGGCCGTGATAGGCGCGCTCGCGCGTGGCCAGCGCTGTGCGCTGCGTCAATGCCTGGCACAGCGAGAGCGCCATATCGTTCGCTTCGCTGCCGCTGATGCAGAAGCGGACTGCGCCGACCCAATCCTCTTCATCCTTGAAGGCCGTGCCGATCAGTTCATCGGCGGCCTTCTCGCGCCCGATCCAGGTCCAGCCTTCGTTCACGACGGGCGTATCGGCAGCCCGGCGGATGGCTTCCACCATCGCCGGGTGGCGATGGCCAAGTCCGCCGCCGGTGTTGCTTCCGTCGATCAAACGCCGGCCATCATCGAGGTGGAAATAAACCCCCTCGCCACCGACGACGGTAAGCGGCGCGCTATCGCCGGCATTGAGGCCGGTCCGCAACAATTTGCTCATTCAGGCCACTCCATAACCGCCGCCACCGCAGCTTTCGATGGTGACGACGTCGTCCTGCTGCAGCACCAGATTCGACTTGCCGTCGATCTCGACATTGCTGCCGTCCCTGATCAGCGATATCCGGCAGGTCTGACCGGGCTGGCCGCCCTGCATGCCGAAGGGCGGGATCACCATCCGTTCGATGCATGTGGTCAGATGCACGGATGGCGCCAGGATCCGATAGGAACGCACCACGCCGTCGCCGCCCCGATATTTACCGGCGCCACCGGACTCGCGGCGAATGGCCTGCCGTTCAACGCGGATCTTGTAGTTCGCCTCGATCACCTCAACGGGCGTATTGGAGGTATTGGCGAGATGAACGCGCGTCGCCGAGACGCCATCACGATCGTACCGCGCGCCCTCGCCGCCACCGTGAACCTCGTACAACATCTTCCACGAGCCATCCGGTCGCGGCTCGGCGAAGAACAGCACGCCGGCCGTGGTCGCGCCGCCCGCGGACAGGCGTTCCGGGATGGCATCCTGCATCGCGCGGAAGATCGCGTCGACGATGCGCATCGAGGTTTCGTGATTTCCGGCCGCAACAGCCGCAGTCCAGCCCGGCTCCAGGATCGAGCCCGGACGCGTGATGATGGTCAGCGGCCGCAACGCACCGGCGTTTTGCTGCATGTCGCGCCCGCTCATGATGCGCGCGGAATAGGCTACCGCGGAGCGCGCGATGAACGGCGTGGTGTTGCAGAAATTCGAGACGCGGTCGGAACTCCCTGATAGATCGAAGATCGCTTCGTCGCCGGCGATGGTGATCCTGGCATGAATACGCGCCGGCGCTCCACCCACACCGCCATCATCGAGATAATCCTCGCCCTCATAGACGCCGTCCGGCAAGGCGCGAATGGCCTCCCGCATCTCGATCTCCGAAAGATCGTGCAGGCGCGTCAGGGTAGCGACGAAGATATCCTTGCCGTGCTGCCGGCACAGCTCGACGATGCGCCTTTCACCGGCCTTTGTCGCCGCGATCTGTCCGAGCAGATCGCCCTCACACGCCTGGGGATCGCGTACATTGGCCTTGAGCAGCTGCATGATCGGCTCGCTTACCCCGTCCGCGGTCGCAATCAGAATCGGCGGAATGCGCATGGCCTCCTGAAACGTGTCGATGGCCTTGGCGAAATAACTGCCCGGCCAGGTGCCGCCAATATCGGGCCAATGCGCGAGGCTGACCGCAAAGGCGACGATGTCGCCGTCGATGAAGACCGGCCGCACCACCTTGACGTCATTGAGATGGTTGCCGCCGAGCGCGCCGAGATTGTAGATCAGCACGTCGCCATCGTTCAGGTCGCCGACCGGCAGAACCTTGAGCAGTTCCGGAACGGTGTAGGCCATGGCGCCGAGATGAATCGGGATATCGCGGCCCTGCCCGACCAGACCGCCCCTGGCATCGGTGATCGCGGAAGACAGGTCGCCGGCCTCGCGCAGCAGCGGCGACCGCGCCGAGCGCGTCATCACCAGGCTCATTTCCTCGGCGGCTGCGGACAGCCCGTGCCGGATCACCTCGACGGCAAACGGATCGAGCTTCATGACGTCACCTTTGTCAGGAAGAGATTGCCGATCGCGTCCGGCCTCGCCTGCCAGCCCGGCGGGATCACCACCGTGGACCATGCATCTTCGACGATCGCGGGCCCACTGACCACATCCTGCACCGACGCGCGCTCCACAATCCGGGTCGGCACCTCATCGGCCCCCTCGAACGAGCAGATGCGCGAACGGCCGGTTGCCTTTCGAACCGCCGTCGTCGGGCGATCAACGACCGTGGTCGATGGCTGCCGTGCCTGCACCCGCACCGATTCGATCACGCAATCCTCCGCCGTCGCGTAGCCGAACAGCTCATGGTGGCGGGCGAGGAAGTCGCCTTGCAGACGCCTGACATCGAGCGGCAGGGCGAACGGCACCGCGATGGCGTCGTTTTGCGCGGCATAGCGCATCAGCGCCACCAGTTCGACATCGATCGACGCACGCGCAACGCCGTTGGCGATCAGCGGCTCCGATGCCTGCTCGATCAGGGCGCCAATGCGCTTCGACACCAGATCAAGGTCGATGCCATTCAGTGCGACACGCAATGTGTGCTGCTGCAGGAAGCTGAAGTCCGCGGTCAGGCAGCCGAGGGCGGAAAATGCGCTCGATGCATTGGGGACGACGATCGAACTAATGCCATAGAGGTCCGCAAGACCCGCCGCATGCATCGGGCCACCGCCGCCGAAGGCAAGCAGCGTGCAGTCACGCCCATCGATTCCGCGCTCCACCGTCACCCGGCGCAGCGCCCGAGCCATCGTCGCATTGGCGACCTTGATGATCCCAAGGGCCGTCTCGCCGAGGCTTAGCTTCATGGCCTCTGCGATCGGTGCAATTACACGCCGTGCGGTCTCGATTTCGAGGCCGATCCGATCGCCGAGCAGGGTCTCCGGGTTGAGATAGCCGAGCAGAGCATTGGCATCGGTAATCGTCGGCGCGGCGCCGCCGCGGCCATAGCAGGCCGGCCCAGGCTCCGATCCAGCGCTCTCGGGTCCCACCGTCAGGCCGCCAGGTCCATTGCGCACGATCGAACCGCCGCCCGCGCCGATCGAGTGGACCGCGAGCATCGGCTGGCGCAGCGGCCGATCGCCGAGCATCCGGCCGTCGGCCATCTCGGGCTCCCCGTCGATGACCAGGCAAACATCCGTGGTGGTACCGCCCATGTCGAAGGTCAGCATTCGCGACGTGCCGAGCTGACGCGCAATGCTGACCGACGCCGATACGCCAGCGGCAGGACCGGACATCGCCATCACCAGCGGACGGCGCTTGACCGCGGAAATCGGAACCATGGCGCCAGCGGACGCTCATATTCCCGCGCTTCCGGATTGACCTCATGCGACAGCGAGACGTGCGGCACGATGGCCTTCAGCCGCGCGGCCAGCATCTTCTCGTGGATCGGGTTGGCATAGGCATGCAGCAAGGCCACCGCCACGCTTTGCACACCCGTCTGCTTCAGCCAGGCTTGCAACCGGTCGATCTCACGCTCGTCCAGCGGCTTCAGCACGCGGCCGTCATGATCGAGCCGCTCGGCGAGACCGAAACACAGCTCGCGCGGTACCAGCGACGGCGATTTCGGCGGGATATCGAGGCGGTAAAGATCGCGTCGCCGATAGCGGGCGATATCCAGCACATCTTCAAATCCCGCGGTAGCAACCAGCGCGACCTTCGGCAGCCGCCCCTCGACGATCGCATTGGTTATCCGCGTGGTGCCATGGATGAAACGCTTGACCTGGCTCTTCTGCAGCCCGACGGCCTCGATGGCTTCGAGCATCGCCTGTACCGGCGCTCGCGGGCGCGACGGAACCTTCGCAATCCGCGTCTCAGCGGTCTCATGCCTGATGGCAATGATATCGGTGAACGTGCCTCCGATGTCGGTTCCGATTTCCCAGTGCCTGTCCACGCCGGTCATTCCATTCTTGATTCGAAATCAAGCCGTCTTCATCGGCGTTATTTGCGCGTGAGGTCGCGGAAATCGAGCTGGCGATGAAACCAGTAGGTATAGCCGTCCAGATTGGGCACCATCACGGCGTCCTGGTTCGCCTGCCACAGCAGGACCAGCGGCATCTCCCTGGCGTATTCGGCGATCATCTGTTTGCTCATCTCTTCGTACTTGGGCGAGTCGAGCTCGAACCGCGCTTTAGCTCCGAGCTCCGTTACCAGTGCATCATTCCAGGAGCTGTAATTCCAGCGCTGGTTGCCGGTAAAGAAGTTGCGGAAGAAGTAGTCGGTGGTCGGCAGCCATGCCGTCGACCCCTCGGTGAAGAACGGCAGCCGCTTCTCGTTGATGGCGGTGCTCATCTGCGCGTCGGGTAGCTTCTGAATGTTCACTTCAATACCGATCTTCGCCAGCGACTCCTTGACGAGCGCGGCCATTGGTTCGGTAATCGCTGCCGAGCCGACATTGATCGAGAACGTGGTCTTGAAGCCGGCGGGGATGCCCGCTTCGGCCAGCAGTTGTTTGGCCTTGGCCATGTCGGTCTTGACCGGCATGGGCTGCGGGAAGTTGCCGGTCGGCGGCTCCGTCCAGGACGCGCCAAACAGGGCATACCCGCGCTTGAAAATCGCAGCCTCGAACATGTCGTCGTAGGGCAGCGCAGCGGCGATTGCCTGCCTCACCTTGACGTTGTCAAACGGCGCCGCCTGGGTGTTGAACGCGATCATCGTAAAGCCGTTGCTTTGCGGCGTCGAATCCACCCTGACCTTGCCGCCGGACTGCAGCGCGAGCACGTCGCTGGCCTGAAGATCGGTGGCAATGTCTGCGTCACCCTTTTCGATCAGATTGGCGCGGGTGGCGGGCTCCGGAACGGTTTGTTCGATGATCCGTTTGAAGAAGGGCAACTGCCCGCCGCGGCCGCCCTTCCAGTCATCGTTCCGCCGCAGCACCAGTTGCTCGCCGGTCTTGAACGCCTCGACCGTGTAGGCGCCGCTTCCGGCCGTATTGGTCTTCAGCCATTCCTGGGCCCAGGGGTCCTCGGGAGTGGCATGCTGCCTGGCCAGCTTGCTGTTAAAAATCGGCGCCAGCGGCGTGGCAAGATTGGCAACGGCGAGCCGGTCGGGCTTGGGCAGTGTCACCGTAATGGTCCGCGCATCGACGACGACGAACTGTTCGGGCGCCGTCAGCGAGCCGGTGCCCATCTGGCCTTTCGCGAGCGACTTCGCGCTGACGGCCCGGTCAAGCGACCATTTGACATCGTCAGCGGTGACAGGCGTGCCATCATGCCACTTGGTTTCTCTCAACTTGAACGTGATCTTGAGACCGTCCGGGCTAATCTCGTAACTTTCGGCAAGCTCACCGCGGATCGTCGCACGGTCGAACACCCAAACGCCGGCTTCACGCTTGCGGTCGAACGCCACCAGGCGATCATAGGTACTGGTCGACACGCCGAAGGCCTCCCGTGTGGCTCCGGGCGTTGAGGGATCGAGGGTATTGATGTTGTTGCCGGTCACCTGACGCAGCGTCTCTGCGCGCGTCTGCGCCTGCACAGCGACCGGAGCCGACAAAAGACACGTCACGCCGACTAATAGCCTCAAAGAGATTTCGCGATTCGTCATCACCACCCTGCTTCCCCGTGAAGGCCGTCCTGGCTGAATTTCTGACAGACCGATCGAGGTGCCGCATAGAGCCAGAGTTGCCGCAAACAGGTAGGCCAGCCACCCGAAAATGTCGCTTCACTTGCCGCAAGACGTCTTCTGCACTTATCGGTGCAGCGCTTGCCCGCGAAAGATGCAGCGTCGCCGTGCACCAAACCAGCCGATTGCAGCTATGAAGTCCGGCCACTCAGGCATTCGGCCATTTTGGAAATGAGCCGACCGGCGTCCTCGGTGTCCAGCCGGCCATATCCGAACACCAATCCCTGCCGTGTGGCTTCTCCGAGATAATTCTGCGACAGCGGCTGCACATGAATGCCGACCTGTAGCAAGAGTTTCACCGCTTCGGCATCGCTCAGCCGCGCCCGCATTCGCGCGGTGAAAAAGGCGACAAGATGCAAGCCGGTCGCAGCCGATGACACCGTCAGATCGTCTGGCATCAACGAGACGATTGCGTCAATCAACGCAGCCCGCCTCGCGGCGTAGACCTTGCGCATTCGTCGCAGGTGCCGCACCAGATGTCCTTCCTGCATGAATTTCGCCAGCGCGAGCTGCCCGATCCCCGATGTATGGACATCGATCCGGGCCCGCCCTTTCGAGAACGCCCCAATCAGGCGTTCGTCGGCGATCATGTAGCCGAGACGCAAACTCGGCATCATCAACTTCGAGAATGTCCCGAGATAGATCACGCGTCCCTCGCGATCGAGCGACCGCAGCGAGGCAATCATGCTGTCCTGATGCCTGAATTCCGAATTGTAATCGTCTTCGATGATCCAGGTGTCGTTCTTGTTCGCCCAGTCCAAAAGCTCGAGCCGGCGCTCAAGTCCCATACTGACGCCGATCGGATATTGATGCGACGGCGTGACCACCACGAGCTTCGCTTTCGGCGCCAGCCGGATTCCCTCGGAGACGCAGAGACCCTTGTCGTCGACAGGCACCGGAACGAGTTTCGCGCCGGCCGCTGTCAGTGTCCACCGGGCTTCGACGAACCCAGGTTCCTCGACCCAGACCTCGTCGCCCTGATCGAGAATCATCCGGCTGCAAAAATCCAACGCGCCTGACGTGCCTGAGGTCACCGCCACATTGCCCGGTGCGCAAACCAGACCGCGAATCGATCCGAGGAAATTGGCGATTTCCCTCCGCAACACCGGATGCCCTTCGGGCGGAAGATCGAGACAGTCGGAATTTTTGGGATTCTGCCAGGCCTGCCGCAGCAGCCTGCCCCACTCCCTGAACGGAAAGCCGGAAATATCCGGTGCGCCGGGACTGAACTCGGACTTCCAGTTGGTGTCGTATTCGAATGCCAATAGCGACCTCCAGCGATCGGAGACGGGGCCGGCCTCGATCGTTGTTGACGTGGAGTCCGAGGGGAACAACGCCGGCGCCGGGTTCGCTTGCGCCTGTTTGACCGACGCAACGGTAACGCCTCCCCGCGGCATCGAATCGAGATAACCTTCTGCATAGAGCAGATCCCACGCAGTCAGAATGACCGTGCGCGAACACCCCAATTCACGCGCGATCTCCCGCGATCCGAGGAACTGCGTGCCGGCCGGAAGAAGCCCCTGCAGAATTGCCTTTCGCATGTGGGCCGCGATCTGCAGATGGATCGGGATCGCCGACGCGCGATCGATATACATGCCTGCAACCGATACACGCTTCTTTTGAGGGCGGCTCTTTTCCATGTGTGAGCGACTGGGCCTTCATAAACGGACAAACCGCGATTTGATGCGCTGCAGCTACATTATCCCGATCGTCCTGTTGAACTCAACAGGACCCTAGAACTGGCTCACCAGCGATGGTCTTACCACCTCCCGGGATTTTACGCGGAACGGTTCAAAGTCTTGCGCTCAGATTCGAGGGCCGAGCGAGACATGTAAAAATCATTTCGACGGTTGTCAGGCCGGGCCGACCCGCACGACGTGGTAGTCGCGGCCAAAATAGATCAGGTTGTCCGCACAGTCCGATTTCTGCAGTGCCACCACGCGGCAAAACAGTACGTCATGCGTGTCCACATTGGCGACGTCGACGATGCGGCAATCGAAAGCGACCGCGCAGTCGGCCAAAGCGGGCGCACCGGTTTCCAGCGTCAACCAAGCCGCTGCCGCAAATCGTTCGTCGAACGAAATTCTGCCGCCGAACAGACGCGACAGCCGCTCGTGCCTGGCCGATAACACGTTCACGCAAACCACGCCGTTCTCTCTCACGCTGGCATAGGCGGACGACCCGCGATTCATGCACACCAGCAGGGTCGGCGGATTGTCTGTCACGCTACAGACGGCCGACGCCGTGAAGCCGGCGCGGCCCGCCCGACCATCCGTAGTAACAATATTGACCGCCGCGCCAAGACACGCCATCGCATCGCGGTAGTCCTGACTGGCAACTTTCGGCATCTCGTTCTCCTCACGCCTCAGCGACAGAGGGCGGATCGGCAAGTGCAAGATCACGCAGCACTTGCGCCAGGACGGATGCGCCGGCAGCAACATGTCCGGGGTCGGCCCATTCATGCTCGACGTGGCTCGCGCCGTCCCGGCAGGGGATGAAAATCATCGCGGCCGGGCAGACCTTGGCGAGATGGCGCGCGTCGTGGCCGGCGGCAGACAGGATGGCCATGGCCGGCAGGTTCTGGTCGTCCGCCGCCCGCGCGATGCGTTCGCGCAGCTCGGAATCGAAATCGTTCGACGGCGCATCAACCAGCAGCGTGATCGTGACCGCGCAAGGCGGTGCGTGCCGATGGCAAAGAGCCGCGACGCGGACGCCGGCCGCGTCCAGCACCAAATTGTCCGGATGCCGCAGGTCGATGCTGAAGGTAACGCGCGACGGCACCACCGACGGCGCGTTCGGTTCGACCGTGACACGACCGATTGTGAACTTGATCTCGGCATCGATGGCGCCGATCTCGGCGTGGAGCGCGGCCGCCGTCCGCGCGAAGGCGGCCAGCGCATCGCGTCGCTCCTGCTGCGGCAATGTGCCCGCGTGGCCCTCGGCCCCCGCGAGCACGACCTGAAACGTCTTCTTGCCCTGAATGCCGGTGACGACGCCGATGACATGGCCCGCCGCCTCCAGCAGCGGCCCCTGCTCGATGTGCAGTTCGAGATAGGCCGCGGCCGCAAAGCCGGGCGGCTTACGCGGTAGATCGGGAAACGCCGCATGCAACCGATCGAGTGCTTCGCCGACGGTGATCCCGCTGGCATCGCGCACTGCGCGGATCGCCTCGATGCCGCGCGCGCCTGCAAAAGCTTCCGAGCCCATCATGCCAGGCGCGAAGCGGCAACCTTCCTCATTCATCCAGGCGACGACGATCAAATCACGCCTCGGCGTTTCGTCCTGCTCCGCCAGCGAGACCACCGCCTCAAGCGCGGCCATGACACCTGCCGCGCCATCGAACTTTCCGCCGGTCGGCTGGCTGTCGAGATGACTGCCGACGAGAACGGGTGGCGCCACGCGATCGCGTCCGGCAAGCGTCAGGAACAAATTGCCCGCCGAATCGGTTGCCGCGGTCAGTCCCGCCTCCTGCGCCCAGGCGATCACGCGACGCCAGGCCGCGATCTCGCCGTCGCTCAGTGCCTGGCGGTTGACGCCGCCGCCCGACGTCGCACCGATCTCGGCGAGCCCCATCAACCGTGTCCAGAGTCGATCGGCGTTGATCAGGGAAATGGGGGCCATCGATCTATTTGGTGCGCATGATCTGGCCCGGCAGCGCGCGCGGATCGCGCGGCAGCCAGCGGCCGGCTTCAACCTGGGCGATGAATTCGGCCAGCAGCGCATTGAACGCCGCCGGCTCCTCAATATTGAGGGTGTGGCCGGTTTTGGCGAACACCGACAGCCCGCAAGCCGGAACCGTCTTCTTCAGGAAGATGCCCGGCTGCAGGCAGTGATCGTCCTCGTCACCGACCACCACCAGCGTCGGCACGTACATCTGTTTCAGCCCGTCCTCAAGATCGTAGAACGACGGCCTCCGCGCCTGTACGCCGCGCATGGTGTTGGCCGCTCCGCGATCGGAATGCGTGGCGAGGCGATCGGCGAACTCCTGCCAGCCGCGCGGATCCTTGTTCTGGAACTGCACCCGGCTTGCGCCAAGCGCATACACTTTCGAGAATTCTTTGGCGCCCTGCTTTTCGAAATGGTCCGCAACCTCCAGCGAGACGCCACGAAAATATTCTTCGTACTCCTTCTCACAGCCATAGCCGGCGCCGGCGACTGTGAGCGACAACGCGCGCTGCGGCGTCCGCAGCCCGAAATGCACGGTACAGAATCCACCCATCGAGAGCCCGACGATATGCGCCTTGTTGATTTTCAGGGCGTCGAGTACGGCGACGGCGTCGTCCGCAGCGATGGTTTGCGAATAGGCATCGACGCTGTCAGGCACGTCCGACGGCGGATAGCCGCGTGCGGCATAGGTGATGCAGCGGTGACGGCGGCTGAAATAGCGCAGCTGCGGCTCCCAGCTTGCGTGATTGCCGCCAAATTCATGAATGAAGAGGATCGGCGTGCCTTCACCCGCCTCCTCCACATGGAGCTTCACGTCATCCTTGGTGGAGATAATAGCCATCGGAAAGACCCCTCAGAATTGCGGCGGCAGATCGTTCAGCGTGCGCGCCTGCGCCACCATCTCGGGCAGCACCGTGCAGAATTTTTCCACCCAGGACGACGGAACGGAGGTGCTGACCTTCACGAAGCGATCGCCGAAGCGTTGGGTGTGATAGGTGCCCTGGCGGATCATAATGCCCTGCCGGCGAAAACATTCGACCAGCGCTTCCGGGCGGATACCGGCCGCGATGGTTTCCAGCACCAGAAAATTGCCGTGCGAAGGAAAAATCGGAAGCGCAAACCCTTCGATCGCTGTCGTCGCCTCCTGGATCATCGCCTTGTTGGCGCGGTCGATACCGCGGACCCTGGTCATCCATTCGGGCTTGACGGCCAGCCCGGCCTGCGCCGCGCGCTGCGCAATCACACTCGCGCCCAGCACGCTGGTCGAGGTCTGCGCCAATTCCTCGAACAAATCGGGTGCCGCGACGAGGGCCCCAATGCGCAGCCCGGCGAGGCCGAGCCATTTCGAAAAGCTCATCGAGACAACGGTGCCTTCCGGTGCCACATGTAACGCCGGGGTATGGCCGTCAGCGAAATCACGATAGGTGCAATCGTGCACCAGCAGTGCACCGCAATCTCGCGCGATCGCCGCAAAGCTTTCGATCTCCTCACGGCTGTAGCGGATGCCGAGCGGATTGTTGGGATCGACCAGGTAGATGATCGCGGTGCGCTCGTCGACATGGGCCTTCAGTGCTTCGGCTGTCAGCCGGTAGTTGCAGGCGGGATCGTAGATCGGGATCTCGATCACCTCCGCGCCCTGCTGGCGCGCGAACAGGCACGGCCATTTCCACGTCGGATCGGTGGTGACGAGCGTTGTGCCCGGCTTGCAGCGCGCGCGGCAGATCATCGCCAGCGCATTGACGCCGCCTTCGGTCACGAGCGCTTCCGCGCCGGGCGTGCCGAGATCGGTCACGATCGCACTGCGCAGCGCCTCGAAGCCCAGCGGTGGCGCATAGGCATTGAACTCGCCGGCCTCAATGGAGTGCAGCATCGCCTCGCGCACCGCCGGATGGCTTTCGATGTGATTGGTGTTCTGACCGAGCCAGTAGAGGCCCGGCGTCGCCGAGAGTTCGTCGAAATAGCGGTTGCGGATCAACGCCGTGGATTCAAGCTTGGACATCGCCTGCCGTCTCAGATCACGGAGCCGCGGGCGGCGATGCCGCCGTCGATGGTCACCACGGTGCCGGTGATGTAGCCGGCCTTGGGCGAGGACAGGAACGCGACGAGATCGGCGACTTCCTCCGATGTGGCCGGACGCTTGCTGGGATATTTATCGAACAGTTCTTCCCAGCGGCCCTCGTCGCCGAGCATGTCGATCGCCTTCCGCTTCATGATCTTGAGCATGCGGTCGGTGGCAACCGGACCCGGATTGACGGCAACGACGCGAACCCCGTGGTTGAGGCTTGCGCCGCCGAGCGCCTTGGTAAAGGACATCAGCGCCGCATTGCCGGTGCTGCCCGCGATATAGCTCGCATCCCAGTTCTCGCCGGAATTGCCGATGATGTTGAGGATGACGCCGTCCTTGCCCTTCATCCGCGGATAATAAAGACGCGACAGGGTGATGTAGCCGAACACCTTGAGATCGAAGCCGCGGCGCCAGGCGGCGTCGTCGAGGATCTCCAGCGAACCGGCCGGGATATCGCCGGCATTGTTGATCAGGATGTCGACGTCGCCGACGGCGGCCGCGAGTTGCTCCATCGCCGCCGTGCCCGACAGGTCCAGCGCGTGGATTGTCACTTTCACGCCATGGCGAGCTTCGAGGTCTTGCTTGGCCGTCAGCATGGCCTCGCCGTTGCGGGCCGCCAGATGCAGATGACATCCTTCGGCGGCAAACACCTCCGCCACCGCCAGCCCAATGCCCTTCGACGCGCCAGTGATCAGAGCCGTCTTGTTTGTCAGCTTAAGTTCCACACCAAATCTCCAGAACGCAAATCAGATATACAAATCCAAGCAATTTGCATACCAAGAGATCGGGCAGTTACTTGAAGGCTGCGAGAAAGTCCAACAGGTTGTCGCCCAGCAGATTGACGTGGTCGCGCATGGTGCTGTGGGCCCGCTCCGGATCATGGGCCAGGATCGCCTGCATGATCGCCTCGTGCTCGCGCACGGTATCGGCGATCCGGTTCGGCATCCGCGTCACCCGACGGCGATAGGCCGCTACCTGGTTGCGCAGCTTTCGCGTCTGATCAGCCAGAAAGGCATTGCGCGAGGCTTCATAGATCGCCTCATGGAACTCCTGATTGACGTCGTAAAACACGTCGATATCGCCGGTTTCGCCGGCAGAAATAAGCTTTTGATGAATCTCTGATATTTCGTTTCCCCAGACCTGCGACACGCGCCGTGCGGCGAGCCGCGCGCAGAGCCCCTCGAGCTCGGCCATCACCTGGAACATCTCGATCAGCGCCTCCGCCTTGATGGCGCGCACGGTCGCGCCCTGGCGCCCGCGCAACTCGACCAGATTGTTGGCGGCCATCAGCCGGAACGCCTCCCGCACCGGGGTCCGCGAGACGCCGAAGCGCTGCGCGATCTCCTGTTCATCGAGCCGGCTGCCGGGCTCGAGGTGACCGGCTGCGATCGCCCCTTCGAGCTGTTGGCGCAGGCTCTCCGCCAGCGTCACGCCAGGTATCTGGGCAAGGGAACCTTGCCCGTTTTTGGCGCGCTTGCCTACATTAGGTGCACCCAACATCGTCACAATGTTTCTCCTATTTGCATCTGAGTATACAAGACGGCGCACCTTATTCCAATCAGAAGCCCAAATTCGCCCGAAGATGGCAGCGCCTCGCCCAGAGTAGACGCCAAAGCCCGGCAAATTTCATGCCCAATCTGTCGAAAACAGCTCTGGCACACGAGTTGCTAAGAAAAGCGGGAGCGGCCCATCTGCGTATGCGTGAGATGGCCATTATTATACAAAGGGCCCTCCGTGCAGGCTGCGATCCAAACGAACGACATGCCCATCGCCGGATCGCCGGAGGCTGCGGCGAAGCCGTCGCCGTTGCTCGAACTGCGCGCGCTGACCAAGACCTACGGCCAGGTGACAGCATTGGCGGGCCTTGAGGCGAGCGTCGCCCCGGGCGAGTTCGTCACCGTCGTCGGCCCCAGCGGCTGCGGCAAGAGCACGCTCTTCAATATCGTCGCGGGCCTGGAAGAACCTGATACCGGAGGCATCCTTCGCTTCGAAGGCAACAACTGCCATGCGGCCGACCTGCTCGGCCGCGTCTCCTTCATGCCGCAGCGGGATCTGCTCTTGCCCTGGCGCAATGTGGTGGACAACGCCATCCTCGCGCTCGAGGTCGAGGGCGTGCCTCGCGCGGAGGCGCGCGCCAAGGCGCTCAAGATGCTGCCGGAGTTCGGCCTCGCCGGCTTCGAGAAGCAGTATCCGCATCAATTGTCGGGCGGCATGCGTCAGCGCGTGGCGCTGATGCGCACCTTCCTGTTCGAGCGCAACCTGATGCTGCTGGACGAACCATTCGGCGCGCTCGACGCGCTGACGCGCGCGATGATGCAGCGCTGGCTGCTCGACGTCTGGCAGAAATACCGGCGCACCATTCTCTTCATCACCCATGACGTCGACGAGGCGATCTTCCTCGGCGATCGCGTGCTTGTCATGACCGCCCGCCCCGGGTCCGTGAAACTCGAACAGGTGGTCGATCTGCCGCGCCCGCGCCGGCCCGAGATCGTCACCGCTCCGGAATTCGTCCGCCTCAAGCGCACGCTGCTCGATGCGATCGAGGAGGAGAGCATGAAGTCCTTCCAGTCCGCCGTTGCCCAGGAGAAGGCCACGTGAACGTGAAATCAATGAGCCAACCGCCCTCTCCCGCGGCGCGCAAAATCGATCCCGCCGAATGGGAGGCCCGCGTCAAGCTCGCCGCCTGCTATCGCATGGTCGCCAGGCTCGGCATGGACGACCTGATCTACAACCACATTTCGGCGCGCGTGCCGGGGCGTGAAGACCAGTTCCTTATCAACCCCTACGGCCTGCTGTTCGACGAGATCACCGCGACGACCCTCGTGAAGATCAACACCAAAGGCGACAAGCTCGACGACACGCCGCACAGCGTCAATGTCGCCGCCTTCGTCATCCATGCCGCAATCCACACGTCGAACCACGACGCCGCCTGCGTGCTGCACACCCATTCCGACGCCAGCGTCGCGGTCTCCGGCCAGGAGAACGGCTTGCTGCCGCTGAGCCAGTTCGCGATGCGCTTCTATAACCGCCAGGCCTTCCACGACTATGAAGGTGTCGCCATCGATCTCGACGAGCAGGCGCGGCTGGTGCGCGACCTCGGACCGCACAAGGTCATGCTGATGCGTAACCACGGCATCCTGACCGTCGGCCGCACGCCGGGCGAGGCCTTCATGCTGCTGTATTATTTCGAGCGCGCCGCGCGCATTCAGCTGCAGATGCAGGCGGCGGCCGCCGCCGATGCCGGTTTGGTGATGCCACCGCACGAAGTTTGCGAGAGGGCCGCGCGGCAGTTCTGGGAATTGCAGGGCGACATCCTCGTTCCCGGCGAGCGCGAATGGCCAGCGCTGATGCGCCAGCTCGACCGCACCGATCCGTCTTATCGCAATTGATCCTCATACCGACGCCAGGAGTAGACCATGCTGAGCCGACGCCATGCCCTCGCCGCCTTCACCGCCGTCACGCTGACAGTCGGCTCGCTGCCAACCTCGCTTCCCGCCACGGCCCAAACCCTCGCCAAGGCGAGCCTGCGCCTGAAATGGCTGCCGCAGGCGCAGTTCGCCGGCTTCTACGTCGCGCTGGCAAAGGGCTACTACAAGGCCGAAGGCATCGACCTCGCCATCAATCCCGGCGGCCCTAATCTGCTGACTGAAAATCTGGTTGCGACCGGCGCCGATACGTTCGGCCTGTCAGGCGGCACCGACAGCGTGTTCGCAGCGCGCGACAAGGGCTTGCCGATCGTCTGCATCGGCATTTCACACCAGATCACGCCGTTCATCTTCGTTACCCGCAAGGACGGACCGGTGAAGACGCTGCAGGACTTCAAGGGCAAGACCGTCACGACCTGGTTCACCGGCGCCAACCATGTGCTCAACGGCATGCTGGCGAAGGAAGGCATCAAGGCCGACGAGCTGAAAA
>WNFD01011818.1_pt1 | contig 18465 bp, 19 predicted proteins | sample 5400491 | NCBI WGS metagenome assembly WNFD01 (sample SAMN13153343, study PRJNA577476) | soil metagenome | isolation source: 120 cm saprolite under Douglas fir tree site 2 hole 2 replicate 2 | place: USA:California | collected 2015-04-18 | reverse complement strand
CGATTCGAATCGAACGTCCGACAACGAACTCGAAGGTTTTTGCGCACACGCGTTGGGATGCAGTCCCGATGTTGGCCGGGCTCTTCCACCTCCTCTACTTCTGCGCGCTCTTCCTGCTTTTCCCGCGCACACCGCTCGGGATGATGCTGATTCTCGGCTTCGGCTACGCGCTGATGATCAACGCGAACATCAATGGTGTCGGGCACAACTTCATTCATAACCCTTTCTTCCGTTCGACCCTCCTCAACCGTTTATTCTCACTTGCTCAGTCAATCGCGTGTTGCTTTTCGCAAACATATTATGACGTCGCCCATATGCAGCATCATAAGGGAAACGCCGATCGCCCTGATGAAAATGGCGAGACCGTGGATTGGATTTCCATTTATCGACACGGTCATGATGGCGAAGCGGAAAATCCGTGGAGTTACGTATTCTTAAGCGTCTTTCGCGACAATCCCGCAGCCATCCGCCGGGAACTGCGCAGACGAGACAATCACGATCTCGCCTGGGGAAACATCGAGATCACGGCCTTTGTAACGGTTCTCGTCGCGATGTCGCTACTGAACTGGCGCTACCTCCTTTTCTTTCTCCCGTTTTTTTATCTCGGCCATTGCTTCAGCTATCTGAATGGTTACTACCGTCACTTCGGCGCTAATCCCGACAAGCCGATTGCGTGGGGTGTGAGCAGTTACGGCAAAATTTATAATTGGCTCTTTTTCTACAATGGTTACCACGCCGAGCATCATTTTCGGCCGAAAGTGCACTGGACAAAAATGGAAGCGTTCCACGAGCAGATCGCCGACTTGCAGAAGGAGGAAGGCGTTCGTGTGATTAGTCACGCGCATATGCTCGGCTTCCTCGATCCGGATTTGCCGGCGCGCGGCAAGCCAGCGACAGCCAGAGCAGCCGAAGCTATTTCCTAGCTATCGTTGCTCGGCAAAGGAAGCACGCAGCTTTTCCTTCTTCGCTTCGCAATCTTCCTGCAGCCGGCGAATCTCGGTCGTGAGCTGCTGCTGCAACGATTCCGCTTCATTAAACTTGCCGGCATTTTGCGCTTTGCGAATTTCGTCCCGCAGGAACAGCTCCTTCTCCGCGATCCGCGCTTTGAATGTGGAATCGACATCCGCAATCTGCTCCTTTTGCTCAGTGGTGAGCGCGACTGTCGGCGCGTTTTTTTCCAAACGCTCCATCGCAAGTTCGTAGGCTGATTTCATTTCACTTTTGCTTGGTCCTTGTTGTGCTCTTGCTCTTCACAGCTTGTGGCCACCCGCAACAAAAACGGTTGCGCGTTGCGATTGCCAAATCAATCCCTAACTTAGCGCGTGAATTCTTCGAAAATCCGCCTCCTCAGCACAGATTTCGACGGCACTCTGGTGTCGCATGACAGCGATCCGGTCCTCGACCAGCGCTGCATGGAATTCATCCGTGAATTGCAAGAAGATGGCGCGCTTTGGGCGATCAACACCGGCCGTTCGGTGGATCTTCTCGAATCCGGCCTGATTGATTTTTCTTTTCCGATGCGGCCCGATTTCATTCTCACAAGCGAGCGCGATGTCTTTCGCCCTTCGCAAAATGGCGAGGTTTGGGAGCCGTTTGGCGATTGGAATGAGCGTTGCGCGCGCGAGCACACCGCGCTTTTTAATTCAGCGCAATCCGTGCTCGCGGAGGTCGTCGATTTCGTTAATCACGAGACCAAAGCGCGTCTGATTTATCATTCCGAAGGTCTCGAAGGTCTGGTTGCCGCGAGCGACGAAGAGATGGACCGCATCACAAGCTTCATTGAAAAAGCGCGTGCCAGGCAGCCGAAGTTTAATTATCAGCGGAACACCGTCTATCTGCGTTTTTGTCACGCTGATTATCACAAAGGCGCTGCGCTGGGTGAGCTGTCGCGCCTGATCGAAGTTCCACGCGAAAACATCTTCGCGGCGGGCGACCATCATAACGATGTCTCGATGTTAGACGGAACATTCGCAGCCATGCCGGCGTGCCCCGCCAATGCAATTCCCGAAGTGAAAGAAGCGGTCGATAACGCTGGCGGTTATGTCGCACAGCGCGATTACGGCGCTGGCGTTTATGAAGCACTGGTGCATTTCCTAAACGGAAATGCGTTGAACGGTTAAAGCGATGAAGCGTTAAAGCGCCCGTAGCGCTTCCCACTCGTCACCGCTTCAACCCTTAAACGCTTTAACGTTCCGCGGTAGCCAGCGCCAGCGGCGCGTCGGCTGCGATCTTTCCCGAAAATCGATTTGTCATGTAAGTCAACAGCAAGACCCAGAAGGTCAATGCCAGACTGAAAAGCGGAAACTGCAGCGCGAACGGAAGCGAATAGATAATCGCCATGAGCGGAATCCAAACCGCCCAGGTCGCGAGAAGTGTCGGCACGATCTGATCGCGGTAATGGTCCCAGCTCAGCGCCCGTCGCACCGACGCCCAGGAGACACGCGTGTTTTTCCATTCATAGACCAAGACTTCGCCCGGCGCGGCGATGAATGGATTGTAACCAAATTGATCGACGCAAATTTTCGCGATCACCACTGGAACTGTGACAACGTCACCGAACCAGGCCGCATTCGCGCGGTACATCAGGTCGACTAAAATTCCATCGATTCCCCACGTTGGGACGGTGAAGAGCAGATTGCGCAGATTTTGCGCACCTGGCCGTCCTCGCTGGAAAAAACAAATGACGAACAACTCCGGCAGTAACGCACCGGCGGTAATCGCTGCCACGAGAACGAAAACGATTCCGTGCTTCTGTTTGTATTCGGCGAGTTCATCGAGCGCGGCCGCAGTCGCCGGACTTACGTAAAACGCGACGAGCAAAGCGAGCATCAAAGCCTGCAGGACAAAGCCAGGAAGTGCATTCGCGCGCGCCGCTTCCCAACCGAGCGCGAGCGGTGTACGAGGGCTCCGGCGCGCAGGCGAAATCATGCGCGAAAAGCTGACCGGTCTGCGCAGCCGATCAAGCGCAATCTGGTTTCAGGTTCCGCGTGGACGTTGTGGCGCCGGCCACTACATTCTCATGTGGAGAAAGCGGACAAACCTTCCATCAAATCTCTGCTCGTCGATGAACTAGCGATTTATCTCGCGCGACGGAATGAGCCAGCCTATCGGGCACAGCAAATCGCCGATTGGATCTACAAAAAACGGGCGGGTTCTTTCGGAGCGATGACCGATCTGCCGCAGATGCTTCGCGTCCAGCTCGCGCAGAATTTTTCGTTCGATCATTTGGAGACGGTGCGCGTTCTCGGATCGAAGGACAAGACGCAAAAGTTTTTGTTCCGGCTGAACGATGGCAATCTAATCGAGTCCGTGCTTATTCCTGCCTCACCTGCGCTTTACGGTGAGCGTTCCGATCGTCGCACGATCTGTGTTTCTACTCAGGTCGGTTGCGCTTACGGATGCAAATTTTGCGCAAGCGGCTTGGAAGGCTTTTCACGCAATCTGCAAGCGAACGAAATCGTCGAGCAACTCATCGCCGTAGAGGCAGTGAGCGGGGAGGAGATTGATAACATCGTTTTCATGGGCATGGGCGAGCCGCTCGCGAATTTCGCAAACTTGATACGCGCCATCCGAATTATCAATGCGCCGTGGGGTCTCGGGATTGGCGCGCGGCACATCACCGTTTCAACGAGCGGCCTGGCACCGCAGATCCGACAACTTGCCAACGAACCACTGCAAATACGGCTCGCAGTTTCGTTGCATGGCGCAACGGATGCAGTGCGCAACCAAATCATGCCGATAAATCGTAAGTACGCTGTGGCGACTTTGCTTGATGCTTGTGATTATTACACGTCGCGCAAGAAGCAGCGCATTACCTTCGAATACATTCTTATCGCAGGTGTGAATGATTCCGAAGAGCAGGCGCGTGCGCTGAGCAAACATGCGGAGCGACTATCGGCGAAGGTAAATTTGATTCCCTACAACACTGTAGAAGGACTGGAATGGTCGCGACCGTCCCGTGATCGGCAGGAACATTTTCTCTCCATCCTTCGTGATCGCGGTGTGAAGGCGACATTGCGCCGTGAAAAAGGCCACGATATCAATGCCGCCTGTGGCCAGCTGCGTTTGCAAACAAAACGAGAACATGTGTTCTCCCGGTGAAGTTCGGGCGTGCAAAAATTTTTGCGTGCGCCTCGAAGCTAGCCTAAAGGGAAAGCATGCCCGGTTACGATCACGAGCCCGATCGAGCGTGGGACGAATACGATTGGGAGCGTTTTCTTCAGCAGCAGGATCATAAGACGGAGAAGTACATGGAGCTGCTCGAGAGGTATCTCGATGATCCGCAGCGCGACCAGATCATTGCGCGCGAAATGGGTTGGACGCAATTGTTGAACGCAAACGATTGGAGCCAGGAAGTGGATGCGCTGCTTTCTGAGGAAACACGGAGTCACGAGACCTACGCACAACAAGACGAAACTGCCGATTCACCAGTTGAAGGTTTTGAGGATCATAGTTTGTATCGTGCCGCCTTCGCGCTCACGGTTTGGATCGACCAACTCTTTGATGATGACAATTCACTCCAGAACGAGCCCTCCGCGGTCAAGCTCGCGACACACGCGGCCTTGGCGAGCGCGAAACTCGCAGCTGCCTTGAGCGATGAAGAAGTGGACGAAATCGGAATGACTATCGCGTACCTGAAGCGCGCCTTAAAAGCGATCACAACGTCCATGGAAGCAGCGGCACAACTGCTGGCCAACCAACTGATCACGCCAGGGCAATATTCGGTGCTCCAGCAGCGTCTTTTCCAAGTGCGCGATGGCATCATCAGCTTGATGGGAGAATACCGGGGCGAATGGCGCCGGCGCTTCGGCAGCTCTTGAGCGGGCTGTTGAATGAACTAGCCGCGAATCCGTCCAATTATGCAAACGGAAGCGACTCCGGCAGAGGCCGATGTGTCGGAGCTGGACTTGGTGAAACAATGCCAGGCCGGCAATACCGACGCGTTTGAGCAGCTGGTCACCCGCTACCGAACGCGAGTTTTCAGTATGATTTATAACATGGTGCATAACGAGCAGGATGCCTGGGATTTGGCCCAGGACAGCTTCGTAAAAGCGTGGAAATCGATCCCGCGCTTCCGCGGCCGTTCCTCGTTTTATACCTGGATTTACCGGATTGTGACGAATGTGACGATTGACTGGCTGCGCAAAAAACAAGTGAAAGGTAGCGGTGCGGAGTTCGACGACTCGATTGCATTGAAAGCCGTCGATCCCGCTTCACGGACGGTGCCGAAAGCAGATGCGCTGCCTTATGAGCGAATGGAACAAAGTGAAATCCGCGCGCGAATTGACGAGTCGATCGCCCAACTTTCGCCGGAACACCGCGCTGTCATCTTGATGAAGGAAGTAGAAGGCCTGCAATATCACGAGATCGCGGAAGCGCTGGGATGTTCCATCGGCACAGTCATGTCGCGCTTGTTTTACGCGCGCAAGAAACTGCAGAATTTGTTGAGAGATGTTTATGAAAACGTTTGAGGAAAAGTGGACGGCTTGGCTTGACGGCGAGCTGAGTGGGAAAGAACTCGTCGAGTTCGAAGCCTCGCTCTCGGATCGCGCCACCGCCGAAGCGGAAAAGCTGGAGGCGCAAAAGCTCGGCGCGCTTTTGAAACATCAACTTGTTTCGCGCACGATGGGCAATGAAGACTTCTTTAACCATCAACTGCGCACCCGGCTCAATGCCGATACACCGGAGCGCGAAATCTCACCGCGACGCCCCGCGTGGTCGATTGGCCGTTTGGCCTGGGCTGGCGCCGTATCGCTCGCCCTTTTTTTCGTGTCCACATTCTTTGTTATGCGGCAGAAGGAGCCAGCTGATCAATCGCAGTACCTGTCGCAAATTTTGAATGCACGGGTTGATCCCGCGCTGAGCCCGAATGCAACCGTCTCGATCTTCCAGGCGAAAGAAGATAAAGTGACGGTGCTTTGGGTAGACGGACTTCAGTCATTGCCTGCCGAGTACGCAGCCAAGTAGAATATTTTCGATGCTCCATCGCCTGCTTGTGATTCTCAGCGTTGCAGTCGCGCTGATTTGCAGCGGCGTGCAATCAGCAATCGGTGCGGAGAATGTATGGAGCGGAATCGTGGTCGCGAACAACGTCGCCAAACCAGAGCCAACCCCGGCGGAGTTGACGCGGATCGAAGATACCCTCAAGGAACTCTTCGGCTACAATCAATTCAAACTCATCGGCCAGGCACAAAAGACTCTGAAGAAAGGCGATGAAGATTGGATGGCATCGAGCAAATACTTTTCGCTGCACGTCGATTCAAAAGGCGCGACCGATTCAGGTTACCTTCTCAATCTGCAACTTTTTCAGGAAAAGAAATTATTGCTCGAAACAGAAGCGAAACTAAGCAAGCGTAGTCCGCTCGTGATCAAGGGCCCGCAGATTGGCGATGGGCAGTTGCTGCTCTTACTCGTCGTGCGGTAGTAGCCTAGCGCTTGGCAGCACGGGCGTCTCGCCCGTGAGCGAAGTCGTCTCAACTTCGGACCGGTGCTGACCAGATTTGCGTCGTGAGAATTGAAGCGGTCTTGCAAAATGTTTCGCGCATAGCGTTTACTGGCGCATGGCCGCTCTCCGTTTTCTTCTCCTTGTGGCAATCTGGTTTAGCTCTCTCGCAAAATTGATTGCCGAGAAGCCATTCGATTTTGCGAGCACGCCTGGCAAGCTGCCAAAACATGTCATCCCGCAAGAATACGCAATCCGCATCACTCCCGATCTGAAGAAACTGACGTTTCTCGGTTCGGAAACCGTCAAGCTGGACGTGCGCGAGGCGGTGCGTGAACTGGTCCTGAATGCGCTTGTACTCCAGATCACGAGCGCCGTGCTTGATGCCAAACCATTGCCAAACTCCGCGCTCAAGGTCGACCCGAAAGAAGAAACTCTGAAGATCAGTCTGCCCGAAGAAATATCACGCGGCGATCACACCCTCGCTTTGAGCTTCACTGGAAAAATTAATCAACAAGGGCAAGGGCTATTCTACGCGCGTTATCAGGAGCAAGGGAGCGGCGCGCAAAAACTCATGCTCGGGACACAGTTCGAAGCGACCGATGCGCGGCGGATGTTCCCTTGCTGGGATGAGCCGAGTTTTCGCGCACGTTTTCAGCTTACCGCGGTCGTTCCGGAAAATTTCCTCGCGGTTTCGAACATGCCGGTGGAGCGAGAGAGCAAAGTTGATGGCGGCAAAGAAGTTCGCTTCGCCATGACGCCATCGATGGCCAGTTATCTGAACGTATTTGTCGCGGGCGAACTTGATCTCATCGAAGGCAAAAGCGGCGATACGCAAATCCGCGTGATCGCGACGAGAAACAAAGCGGAAATGGGCCGCTACGCGCTGCAAGCGACCGCGCAAATTTTGCAGTACTACAATGATTACTTTGGTGTTGCGTATCCGCTGCCGAAGCTCGACCAGATTGCGACGCCAGGCGGATTTGGAGGTGCGATGGAAAACTGGGGCGGCATCACGTACTACGAATCGGTTCTTCTCTTCGATCCGAAAACATCTTCCGATGCGACACGGCAACGAATCTACGAAGTGGTCGCGCACGAGATGGCACATCAATGGTTCGGCGATCTCGTAACGATGGCGTGGTGGGACAATCTTTGGCTCAACGAAGGGTTCGCCTCCTGGATGGGAAGCAAATGCACCGCGCATTTCAATCCGCAGTGGGAAGTCTGGCTGCAAAAAGACATGCCACGCGATCCGACACGGAGGGTAGGTATCCCAAAGGAAACCGCGATGGAAGGCGATGCGCTTTCCACGACGCATCCAATCCAGCAAAAAATCTCGAACGAAGCCGAAGCGAACAGCGCGTTCGACGATATCACTTACAAAAAAGGCCAATCCTTTATTCGCATGCTAGAAAGCTTCCTCGGCGAAGACGTTTTCCGCGAAGGCATCCGCCAATACATTGCGCAACACAAATATTCGAATTCCACGACCGCCGATCTTTGGTCGGCCTTGTCGAATTCGTCGGGAAAACCGGTCGCGGAAATTGCTGCAGGTTGGACTGAGCAGCCGGGTTTTCCGGTGGTCACGGTTGCGCGCAAAGATGGCGGCAAAGTCGCGCTCAAGCAGGAACGCTTCACGATTCATTACCCAAATGCTCCCGCGCTCCAATGGAAAATTCCGCTGACCTATTCGATAGTCGGAAAACCTGCGGCCAGTCTCCTCATGACGGACACAACCGCGGAACTTTCCGACGTGCCGATGGAGCGCGCGTTGAAGTTGAATGTCCAAGGAGCGGGAAATTACCGTGTCCAATACGACGAAGCTTCCTGGCAACTTTTGCTCGGCGAGCTTGCAAAGCTGAGCGTGCCGGATCGAGTCAATCTGCTGAGCGATTCGTGGGCCTTTGTGCAGGCAAATCGTGCCCCACTTCGTTTCAAAATTATGCGCGCTCGATTTTGCGCCCGAGTTTCGATCAGCTCGGCTGGGAACCGCGAAGCAATGAGCCGCCCCGGTCTGCCACACTGCGCGTTGACTTGATCAATGTGCTTGGAGATTTCAACGATCAGGAGATCATCACCGGTTGCCGGCAGCGATTTCAAAAATTTCTCGCTGAGCCCGCGTCGCTCGCGCCGGATTTGCGTCCGGCCGTTTTCAATGTCGTGAGCCATCATGCTGATGAAGCAACGTGGATGAAATTGCACGAGCTCGGGAGGAAAACGACGAGCATGGAAGAGAAACAAAATTATTACGATGCTTTGACGCGCGCGACGGATCCGAAGCTCGCGAAACGCGCTTTGCAAATCGCGCTAACCGGGGAGTTACCCACTAGTCGCGCGCTTTACATGGTATCAAGTGTCGCGCGCTACAGCGAACATCCCGACATCGCGTGGCAATTCGCCAAGGCGCACATGAAAGAACTTCTCGCCAAAGCTGACGCGCTTGGCGTGAACCGGTATGCGCCGAGTCTATTCCTCTTTTTCTCCGATCCCATCCGAATCGAGGAGTTGCGCGCCTACGCAAAAGGCAATCTCCCGCCGGGGAGCGCAAAGGCTGTGGCTCAAGCTATCGATGAGATCGAGTTCCGTTCCGAGTTCAAGCAGCGACTCCTGCAGCAATTGACGGCGTGGATAAAAAAGAAGGACTCGATTTCCGCCGCTCCTTCGCCAGCCGCTTCAACCGACAGCGCGCCGGATCGCTGAAGCTTTTCGCATCAGCGCGGCGGTACGAATTCGTTTGCAACGGGAGCAGCCTCAGCCTGCCTGACCAGCGCTCGAGCGTGCTGCCAGCCGCTACCGGCGCGGCTGAGGAGGAAAAACGCGAGGACCGCCATCCAGATCGATTGCCACCAAAGCGCGACGAGTGCGAGCAGCGCGCCGCCGATCAAGCCAACGACGCTCGCAACTTGTAAACTGCGAATGCGTCCGAAAGGAAACCAAAGAAGCGCGCGAAAGATTTGTCCGCCATCAAGTGGATAAATCGGAAGCAAATTAAAAATCAAGAGCCCATAATTGATGTAGCGGATTTCTGTTACAAGCCGATACGCGTCCGAGACCTGGTAAGGAGAAACCTCGCGAGAAACGAGCCAAACCAGCAGTTGCAGAATCGGTATGAGCGCGACATTCACGAGCGGCCCGGCGGCAATGCTCCACAACATCGCGCCCGGACGTGGCGGCGGGTTGACGAAGGCGATGCCACCGAGCGGCCAGAGAATAATTCGATCCGCAATACCGCCGGTCGAGCGACACGCCAGCGCGTGGCCAAACTCGTGACTCAGAACGATCGCAAAAAGCGCGACGTATTCATAAACCGCCCAGATCGGGTCCGCGTAATGACGCGAGAGCGAGGTGACAAAGTAAGCGGCGACGATAAACCAGGTGAAGTGCAGGTAAACCGTGATGCCCGCGAAGCGAAAGAGCCGAATCGCCCCGCTCACAATTTGACATCGCCGGGAGTGCTGTCCGGCGAAAGCAACAATCGCATCGGAAGCATGTGCGATTCAAAGAAACCGTGGCGTCGAAAGAAATTCTGCGAACGGATTTCCGGCCGATCAGTGAGCAAGGTAATACGGAGAAAATTTTTCTGCCTGGCGAAGTTGATCGCGTATTCGAGCAACATCGAACCGTAGCCCTGGTCACGATAAGCGTCATGCACAACCAGATCTTCCAGCAAAATCACGAACCCGCCCTCCGCCGTGCTGATCGTGAAGAGCAGATTAATCATACCGACAATGACGCGGTCGCGGCGAAGAACGAAAACGCGGCCGCGATTGGGTTGTTCAAAGATCAAGCGAAGGCCGCGCAGCTGTTTTGCTTTATCCGGGCGAAAATCTTTCTCCTGGCTAAAGAGTTCGCCAAGCAGACTGGAAAGGTCGTCCAAATCTTCCGCGACCGCTGGCTCGATCACGACATCGCTCATTGTCCATTGGATATCACACAAAGGAGACGGTGTGGCAAACGACAGATCAGATCGCCTCGGGCGATGATTGACAAGGTGAGGCGCTGTCCTACTTTAGCCGCTCTTAAATCGTTCGCGACAGCGGAATGTTCCTCATGAAACGCACGTACCAACCATCGAAAAGAACGCGAAAGCGCCAGCATGGTTTTCGTGCGCGGATGAAAACAAAAGGCGGGCGCGCGACACTGGCGCGACGACGCCAGCGAGGTCGCAAGCGTCTTCTGCCCAAAGGTGTCGAGATCCATTACGCTCGGCACACGCAGGCCTAATTTTTTGCTGGCGTAACTCGCGTACGTTCCGCAACTTTCGGGAGCATTTCGCACCGTTAGCTCAATTGGCAGAGCAGCTGACTCTTAATCAGCGGGTTGCAGGTTCGATTCCTGCACGGTGCATTGCTCCCGCGCCTTTCAGCCTAACGAGTCTTAAATGTGGAGAATTTTAATCGAGGTATTTTTGGGCGATCGGCATCCGCCGGCCAAGTCCAAAGGCGCGACTGGTTACCTTAAGACCCGGAGCGGCTTGCTCGCGTTTGTATTCATTCAGATCGACGCGGCGCTGTACCCAGCGCACGGTTTTTTCATTAAATCCATGCGCAATGATTTCGCGCGCACTTAGATTTTCCTCAACGTAAAGCCGAAGGATTTCATCGAGAATGTCGTAGGGCGGTAATGTATCCTGGTCGGTCTGACCGGGCCGCAACTCGGCGCTAGGCGGTTTATCAATCGTCGAGCCGGGGATGATTTCACGTCGCTGATCACCGCCAGCCCGCCCGCCATGTCGCCGTAAATCGTGCAATAGCCAACAGCGAGTTCACTTTTGTTCCCGGTGGTCAGCAGCAGATGGCCGAACTTGTTCGAGAGCGACATCAGGATCATGCCACGCAGCCGCGATTGCATATTCTCTTCGGTGGTATCTTCCGGAAGACCGGCAAAAATTTCCTTAAATTGCGCCTTAAGCGCACCGAACGCATTCGCGATTGGGATCTCAAGATGCTCGATCCCGAGATTACGCGCGAGGGCGAGTGCGTCCTCGATGCTGCCGCGCGATGAGTATGGGCTCGGCATTAAAACCCCGAGGACATTCTTTGCTCCGAGCGCTTCGACCGCGATCACGGCCACGACCGCGGAATCAATCCCGCCGCTCAATCCGAGCACCGCAGACTTGAAGCCGCATTTCGCCAGGTAATCGCGCAAGCCTAACGAAAGAGCGTCAAACAGATCGGCCGGCGCTTCCCGCTCGCGAAAATTTACGGGCAAAGAGGATTCGGTGTCGATGACTGCTTCGGCTTCCGCAAACGCGCAAAGCTGCGCGATCACCTGTCCGGAGGAATTAACGGCGATCGAGTTCCCATCGAAAATCAGCTGATCGTTGCCGCCAACGGCGTTGCAGTAACAAATGGTGCGCCGATGTGTTTGCGCGAGGGACGCGACCATTTCGTGCCGGATCGCGGGCTTATGCATGCTAAAGGGCGAAGCGCTGAGATTGACAATCAGCTCCGCGCCCTGCTCCACTAATCCGCGCACTGGTTCAACATCGTAGAGCGGTCGCGGCAAATAATGTTCGGTCCAAATATCTTCGCAGATCGTGACACCGATTTTTCTTTCGCGAAAAGTCAACGGGGTGACCGCGCGCGCCGGCTCGAAATAGCGATCTTCATCAAAGACATCGTAAGTTGGCAAAAGCGATTTGTGCGTTTTGCGGATCGGCTGGCCGCGCTCGAGCAAAGCGGCGGCATTGTGAAACGGCTTGCCGCGTCCTTCATTACGGTCGACGAAACCGACGAGCAGGGCAGCGTCACCGATCCGCGCGTGGAGATGTTGGAGCGCTTCAAAATTTTGCGGAACAAACTGCGATTTAAAGACGAGATCTTGCGGTGGATAACCTGTGATCGCGAGTTCCGGGGTCAGAACGAGATCGGCGCCCGCGGCCGAAAGGTTTTGGTAGGCGCGGGCAATCTTTTCAAAATTGCCGCGCAAATCGCCGACTGTGGAATTGATTTGAGCGAAACCGACCTTCATTTGCGCTACGCAGCGTAAGCGTAACGGAGAGCCGGGCAATTTCTTTCAGCCTGTGCCTTAAGGACGCGACGTCAAGACGGCGTCGCGATCCTTTTTGTAGTTGCCGTTCAAAGCATCATCGGCGCCTACCACAAAAACCTTTCCCCACTGAATGAGGCAGGCGGCAAAGAAAGCCGCGATCAGACAGATGATCAGCTTCTGATAAAACGTGGCATGCACTCTTCATCTGAGAGCACAAGAGGTGCCATGACTTTACCAGAACCCCCACTGCGCGGTCCGCATGATCCAAAGCCCAAGAAGAAAATTGGTGACCCCATGGGCGACCACGCAAGAAGTCAGACTCTTCGTGCGATAAGCGACCACATTGTAGATCATGCCAGTCAGAATCGCCGGAATCCAGTCAGGCGCGGAATGCGCCAAGCCGAAGACGAGACTTACGACTGCGAAGGAAAGCCATGAAAACGTCCCGAAGGGCACGCTGTCGAAGCGCTCGTCAATCAAATAACGAAGGAGAAAACTGCGCCAGAAAATTTCTTCAACGAGCGGCACCACAATAACGAGGCGCAAAAAGCGGAGAGAGACAGTGAGCCAGTAGATGGCCGCCTGAGGGGCGAAAAGGTCGGGATCGAACCCTTCCATTCGCGGTGCGAATCCAAGGAACGCCTGCGGTGAAATCCAAAGCAAAAACACGAAAAGACCGATCGCGAGCGTGAAAAGGGCCCGGCGAAATTTTCCAAATTTATAAGCACCACGGAACCAGATGACCAACCCGGCACACAAAAGCGTCTGCGCCGGATAAATCCAATATTCCGGAGCGGAAAGCCAGAATCGCCCATCGATTTTTTTTAATGCGCTATTGAGCGCGAGCAGAGCAAGAAACAAAACCATCGGCAGCACGTGAGCCGCCAATTTGTGATTCGCGGGCACGCGACTTGCACGATTCATCTTCTTGTGAGAGCCGAAGAAGCTTTTTTCCTTATGCCGGAGGACGACGGCACGCAGGAAACCAGTGCGGAAAAACTTTGCCAAATGCTCGAGTGGCAACTCGCGTACGAGCGAGCCGGCTGGCGACGCGCCAAATTTCGGCGAAGAACAATCCGCGCAGCCAGTTTCCTTTTTCTGTTACTCCTCGTCATCGGGACGCTGGTCGGGTCTTTTCTGATCTTTTCGCGGGCCGGAGACCAGCATTCGAACCGCCCACGATCAAATTCGTTTGCAGACAGATAGCTCGGCAGCGCAGAGAACACCAAAGCTTGTGCGATTGTGGCATCGGATTTGCGGCAATCCGAGCGTGGTCGCACCGCGCGAAACTGGAGTCAGGGCCCGTTTCGAAACCTTTTATTTGAACCACCCGCACCTAGCTTTATACCCATTGGCGCCAAACGAACCAGTTTACTTTGCGAGGACAATCGCGCGACTTCATGCTAGGAGGAGCGCCTAAAGTAATGTCGCAGAGTCAGCCAGTGCACCTCGAGGAGCGCGATTTGTTCGATCGAGCAAGCGACGCCATCATTCTCTCGGATTCAAACGGAACAATCACTTACTGGAATAAAGGAGCGCAGCGCGTTTACGGTTGGAGCGAGACAGAAGCGGTTGGACAAAATGTTGACGCGCTTCTGCACACTGTTTTTTACGACGGAGCGGCTGCTCTGGAAGAAGCGCTGCGCAAAGCAGCACACTGGAAAGGCGAATTGCGCCAGGTTCGCCGGGACGGCACGGAAATCAATATCGAAAGTCGTTGCTCTTTAACTGGCGAAGATCCTGCATCGCTGCGTCTCCAGATCAATTCAGACATCAGTGTGCGCAAACAAGCGGAGGAGACACTGCGCGAATGCGAAGCGCGCTACCGCCGCTTTGTTGAGCAAGATTTGACGGGCAACCTGATCATGCGACCCGACGGACAAATCCTTACTTGCAATCCCGCCTTCGCGCGCATCTTTGGTTTCGATTCGGTCGAAGAAGCCCGCGCCACGAACTTCCTCTCGCTCTTGCGCAGCCGCAAAGAAGGCACGGAGTTGTTCGATTTCGTGCGGCAGGGCGAAACGATTGAAACGCATGAGCTTGAACTGCGCCAGCGCGATGGCGATCCGGTCTATGTCGTCGCCCGCTTCATCGGAACGTTCGATGAGCGCCGCGAGCTGACAGAACTGCAGGGCTATCTTTTCAACGACACGAAACGCAAACGCCTTGAACAGCAGTTAATACAGGCGCAAAAAATGGAGGGGCTCGGCACCCTGGCCGGAGGCATTGCCCACGATTTCAACAATATTCTGGCTATCATTCTCGGCTATGCCACGCGACTGGAAAAATGGCGCGACGATCCGAGCCAAATCCCCCGCGCGCTGAAGGTGATCAAGGACGCGGTCGAGCGCGGCGCCGCCCTTGTGCAGCAACTGCTCACCTCCGCGCGCCAAACCGAGGCGCGCTTTTCCTCAGTCGATCTCAACGATCTGGTTCGCGAGCTGGAAAAAATGTTGCAGGCGACGTTTCCGAAAATGGTCGCCTTCGACTTGCGTTTGGAGCCGACTCTCCCCACCATCACCGCAGACCGCAGCCAGATTTATCAGGTGTTGCTCAATCTTTGCGTCAATGCTCGCGATGCGATGGCGAATGGCGGAACTATCACAATGGAAACGTCGATGATTCCCGGTTCTGCGCTCGCCGAGTTTTTTACCGGAGCGGAGGCAGAGCAGTACGTATGCGTGAGTGTGCGCGATACCGGCACAGGTATCAGCCGCCAGGTTAAGCCGCACATTTTCGAGCCCTTCTTTACGACCAAGGAACGTGGCAAAGGAACCGGCCTCGGTTTGTCGGTTGTCTACGGCGTCGTTAACAGTCATCGCGGTTTTGTTCAGGTTGACACCGAGGTCGGGAGCGGAACGACTTTCAATATTTATTTGCCGCTGCAGCATGCGATTGAAAAGATTTCCGGAAACGGCGCTGACCAACCGGGCAGCAAAACGTCCACGGCGCAGACGATTCTGCTCGTCGAAGACGAAGAAATGCTGCGCGAGCTCGGCGTCACGATATTGCAAGGTGAAGGGTATCGTGTGCTCGCGGCCAAGGATGGAATGGAAGCCGTCGAAATGTTTGAGGCCAATTGCGATAACATCGGTCTGGTGGTGTGCGATCTCGGTCTCCCCCGGCTCGGCGGACGCGATGCTTTCATGAAAATGAAGAAGCAAAAGCCGAGCGTCCGCGCGATTGTCGCAAGCGGCTACCTCGAGCCGAATGTGCGCTCGGAGATGTTAAAAGCCGGGGTTATTGACACGATTCAGAAGCCGTATGATTTCCGCGAAATGCTCGTCAAGATTCGCTCGATCATCGGAGAAGTACAGGCAGAAGACGATCAGCCGCGGCTCTTCTAGGTGGAGCGCGTCTCGACCACGTTGCCATATCATCGCTTCTCACAGGCGCAGCTGCTCGCGCAATCACCGCCATCGGCGACGATCACTTCCACGCGAATTTCTTGCAGCGCGAGTTGATCGTGAATTGCGCCGAGAAGGGCGATCGCTTTGTCGTCCGGTATTTGCGCGCAACGGAGTTCGATCCGCGCCGGTTTGCCTGCGAGCTCCGGATGCGCCTCGCTCATCTCGCCGTCGAGCAGGAACGAAACGTAAGCATTGAATTTTTCCTGCAACTCGTGCAGTCGAAGATCTGAGCCTTCCCAAGGCCGCGGCTCGTTCATGACCAAAAGCACTTCACCGCTTTTTTGATCAAACGCGAATAAGTCGATGACGGCGGCTTGCTCGATACCGCCATCGACTCGCGTTTCCTCGGCTGCATCCATAAAGCAGCGCAACCATCTTGCTTGCCTTTGCGGATCGCAAGCTGGAAGCTTGCGATACCTCGACGCTGCATGGGAAAAAAACGACTGACGCTGCTCGGCAGAAGTGAAGCGCGTCTTCCAGCTTCACCATCCGAAGCGCGGCTTGAGACTTTTCCAAATCCAGCGCGACGAAATTACCGCATTCGTTTTGAGACGGCGGATTTCACTTCGCTCTGTCCGGTAACCGGCCAGATGGATTTCGCAACGATCACGATCGAGTACGTGCCCAACGCGCTCTGCGTCGAAAGTAAATCGCTTAAATTTTATCTCGCTTCTTTCCGCAACGAACGAGCGTTCAACGAAGCGATCACGAACCGAATCCTCGACGATTTTGTCGCGGCGTGCGCGCCGCGCGATGCAATTGTTACCGCGGAGTTTTCGGCGCGTGGCGGAATTGCGCTCACTGTCCACGCCACTTATCCAGACGAAAAAAAGCGCTCGAGCCGCGACGGCGGATGAAGCGAGCGATCGTGCTCGTCAGCGGTGGAATCGATTCGGCAACGACGCTCGCGATTTGCATTCGCGAAGATTTCGAAGCGTATGCACTCTCGTTCGATTATGGTCAGCGGCATCGCAACGAGGTCGACGCTGCTCAATCGGTCGCTCGCGCGCTCGGCGCCCGCGAACACCGCATCGCGCAAATTGATCTGCGCATTTTTGGCGGCTCCGCTTTGACCGATGAGATCGCCGTCCCGAAAGGACGCTCTGCCGGTGAAATGTCGCGCGGAATTCCAGCGACATACGTGCCGGCGCGCAACGCCGTCTTTCTTGCCTATGCTCTCGCCTGGGCGGAAGTGCTGCACGCACGCGACATTTTCATCGGCGTGAACGCGATTGACTACAGTGGCTATCCCGATTGCCGGCCGCAATTCATCGCTGCTTTTGAGAAGCTCGCAAGCGTGGCAACGAAAGCCGGAAGCGAAGGGGCACACTTTCACATTCACGCGCCGCTTATTTCAATGTCAAAGGCGGAGATCATTCGAAAAGGAAATGAACTCGGCGTCGATGCGATGCCTGCCAACTGCGCCTGCAAGGTTTTCGCAAAGCCGGTTTGTCAGATCCGATCGCTTACGCGAAGAAATGAGACGCTTCCTTCACGTTTTTCGCCTGACGAAGAGTGAGCAGCGCATAATCGTCCTGGTTCTCCTCGTTTTAACGGCTGGCGCTGTGATGCGAGAATATCGCCAGGTGCCCCAATCTGAAGTTCCCTCGGCAAGCACCGCGCCTTCTCCTCGCACCTCACTCGACCCTCTCCAAGAAGACGAACACTAATCAGCGTGTTCGCGTCCACTCAATCCCGGAATCTGTCCATACCCGACAAAATTTGGACTCAGCTTCGCGTCATTGCTCGCCGGTGGTTTGGATAATTTGAAATCGAAAATGCTAACGCCGAACCGCTGTTTGCCCTCGAAAGTGCGTCCATCGCTCGCGCCGACCATGATGCGTTTGTTCGTTCCTTTTTCGCGTCCGACATAAATCATGCTATGCGTCACGGGCGGATCGCGCTCGATGTTATAGGTGCCGCACCAAAAAAGCAGATCGCCCGGCTTAAGCGCATCAAGCTCGAATGAATCTGAGTTGCGACTCAGCACCGCGCGAAAATTTCCGGCTTTGCGCAACCAGACATATTGCTCACTGGCATCGCGCGGCACCTCGGTGATTCCATTTTGCCGCAAGACGTAATAAACAAAACCGGAGCAATCCATGCCGCCGTTTGCGGGATCGGCCGACCCGTAGGTATAATCGAGATTTTGCTTTGTCAGCGCGAGCGCCGACTCGATGATCTTGCGTACGGACAGCGGGTTATCATCGTAACCCGATAACTCGTTAGGCGAAATCGTCGCGTTTGCTGCAGCTTTCCTTGCCGGCGATGTTGCGGTAGGCGAAGGAGTCGGGGTTTCGCTTGGAGTCGGAGTGGCTGTTGGACTCGGCGTGGTAGTCTCTTCCGGTGGCGACGGCGTGTTCGGCGTTGGAGTTGGCGAATTTTTTTTTCGCTTCGACTTCGCGACCGGACTCTGGCTTGGCGAAGGTGTTGGTGACGCTTTTTTCTGTTTGGGTGATGAAGTCGGCGACGGACTCGGCGTGGAGTGTTTCCGATGTTTTCGCGCAGGCGTGGGCGTAGGCGTCGCCTGAAAGAATTTTTTGATCTTTTCGCCTAACGACTCTTCGGCGCAGTTCGCGGTTCTTGTTCCACAAAATGCGATCGCGGCCAAAAGAA
>WNFD01002502.1_pt1 | contig 18466 bp, 17 predicted proteins | sample 5400491 | NCBI WGS metagenome assembly WNFD01 (sample SAMN13153343, study PRJNA577476) | soil metagenome | isolation source: 120 cm saprolite under Douglas fir tree site 2 hole 2 replicate 2 | place: USA:California | collected 2015-04-18 | reverse complement strand
TCCCGCTCATTAAGGCGAGGCAAGAGATCCGCCAGTCGGGCGACCATTGCTGCGAACTCCGTGGACCGGCTGTTAGGCATATAAAGATCATACAGGAATTGTGTTAATAATACAAGTTATTTAATTACGGTTTCTAAGGGCGGCGTGGGCACTCTGCTCAGCTCAGGCGGCGCGTCAGATGGCGCAGGAAACCTTGAGGGCGTCTGCCGCTACCTGGTGGTCACCGCCCGCGATATTGTCTACCTCGATCCGCAGCGCTCCGCCGCTAATGCCGTAGGAGTGGCCGTCCACCCAACGGGCCCGGTGGGTTGACTGGTTGATTTGGAACTTACCGACCGACCCGGATCCGTCGTAGACGTGGTAATTGACGGCGTGTCCGCCGGTCTGGGTGTCTGTGCCGTCCGGTATGTAAACCTGCACATCGCAGGTGGAGCTGCCCAGTCCTGTGTGGAACCACCAGTCGTATGTGGTGTTGGGGTGGCGGCGGCCATTGTCGACCCATGCCGTGGCGAACGTGCCGTTGCAACCGTTTGCTGTCGACCCGCCCGGGGCATTGTCGGTCCATCCGGTGCCGTGATAGGTACCCTGGCCGCCGCTCGTCGGGCAGCCTTCGCCAGCGACCGCGTTGAAGTGGGTCGGCGCTGGCGGCGGCCCGGCTGGCGCGTTCTTGTGGCCCGTCCCCGGCCCGCCGCCGCCCGACCCAGGCTTGGCGCCCGGCCCCGACCCGCCGCCCGACCCGCCGCTGCCGCCCGGCCCCGACCCGCCGCCCGACCCGCCGCTGCCGCCCGGCCCCGACCCGCCGCCGGACGTCTGCCCGGTCGCATGCCCGCCGGTGATCGTGCCTGGCCCGGTTCCCGTGGAAGTTCCGACGCGGTTCGGACTGCCGCTGGAGCCCGGCGATGACGGGGAGCCCGGGGTGTGGTCGGGCACGATCTGGGTGGGGCCGCGGCCGCCCGCGCTCAAGATCGCGTAGGCGGTGATGGCGGCACCGGCCAGGATCACCGGCGCAAGCCCGAGCCGGACCTGCCGGACGATCCGGCGGCCGCCGTTACCGGTACCGGTCGCCTGGCCCGCGGCGTCCGCGTCATCTGGGCCAGCCTGGCGCAGGGCGGCCGCCGCCGCCGCGCCGCGGCGGGTGACCATGGCCTCGACCGGGACGGGAAGCCAGCCGGGAACCGGGGTGCGGGCCGCCGACCGGTAGCGGCCGGGAATGCCGGCCGCCGCTGGCCGCCCGGCGGGATCTTTGTCCAGGCAGGCATTGATCAGCTGGCCCAGATTGTCCAGTTCGTTGTCCGCGCTGGTCAGGGCGTGGACAAGGGAGAGGTCGGGCGGCTGGTGGACAACCCGGTACAAGACCGCCTCGGTGCGGCCCTCGCCGAACGGCGGCACGCCGGTCAGCGCATACGCGAGCAGGCAGCCGAGCGCGAAGACATCCGCCGCGGGGCCGACCGGGCCGCCGGTCGCCTGCTCGGGCGCCATGAACGCGGCGCTGCCCACGTGTGCGCCCGACACGGTCAGAGAGGTACCCTCGGCCGCCCTCGCGATCCCGAAATCGATCACCTGCACGCCGTCGGCGGTCAGCAGCACATTGGATGGCTTGAGATCGCGATGCACGATGCCCGCGGCGTGGATAGCGGCCAGCGCACGGGTAACGGCGGCGGCGAGGTAGCAGACCGCCTGCGGCGGCAGCGGGCCATGCACGTCGACGGCTTCCTGCAAGGTTACTGCCGGGGTATACGCGGTAGCCAGCCATGGCCGCTGCGCGTCGGCATCACCGTCGGACAGCGGCCCCGTGTAAGGGCTGTGGACCTCGCTGAGCGCATGCAGCTCCCGCCGGAAGCGACGGCGGAACACCGCATCCTCGGCCAGCTCGGCACGGACGACCTTCACCGCCACCGGCTCGCCCGTCTGCGTGCGCCCCAGGTACACCTGTCCCATCGCCCCGGCCCCCAGCCGCGCCGCCACGACGACCCGCCCTACCCGGCGCGGATCCGTATCGCTGAGCGGCAGCAGGCCATCCATCAGGCCATCGAGCCAGGCGAGGCCAGACGATCTGGGGACGGACCCCTGGCCGGGCCGTGGTTCCTGGTGTGCTGGATCCCCTGGCGCCTGGCGTTCCGCCGCGGCCGACTGCCCGGGAAGCTGCTGGCCGGCTGGCCCGGCCGCCGCCGGGACCTCGCCAGGGACGCCGACCCCGGCCGCCGCGGGGACGTCAGCCCCCGCCGTGGGGAGGTCAGTCCCCGCCGTGGGGAGGTCAGTCCCCGCCGCCGGGACCTCACCAGGCGGCACGTCCGCCCCGGCCGCCGCCGGGACTTCGTCTCCGCCCGCCGCCGGGAACTCGCCCCCGGCCAGCGGATTCACCGGCTGCTGGCCGGCGAGGCCGGGTATCGGGCCGGGAAGCAGCGCCGGGTTGGTGCGGCGCAGCGTCGCCGCCACCTCACGCCACCGCTGCTCCCATGCCGCCATGTCCGCACCGCACGCGCCCGCGTACGCGAGCAGCACGTCCAGGGTAGGAAGACCATCGCCGCTGGCGGCAGCCGACAGCGCGGACGCCGAATACCCCGCCTTGCGAGCCAGCGCCCGGTAGGTCAGCCCTGTCGCCGCACGCAATTCGCGCAGCTCACGCGCGAAATCATGCAGCGGGCCTGACTCTAAAGGCCGTTCACGCCTGCCCATCGCCTGCCCCGCTCACTGGGCGCCCCCCGCACCCGTATTTGACCAGTGGGCCATTGTTGACCGGTTGTGCGGCCCCTACTCCGGGCGGTAGCAGGTCAACAAATAGGCATTTATCACGGAAGCAGCCACGGGCGCCAGCCCGCGCCGGACATCAGTTCCCGGGTAGAGGAGGTTTCCGTGGGCAACCACGTTCCCCCCATAGCCTTCCATATGCGGCGCATGACCGGCGGAAGGCCGGACAGCGCCCCGCGACCCCCCGCTCCTCTGCGCGGCATGACCGGCGCAAGGCCCGGCAGCGCCCCGCGACCCCCCGCTCCCCTACGGTGCCGTTCTCGTACGCAGGCGGCCGTGATCCGGCCGCTGCTGCTGCTGGCGCTGATCCTGGCCGCTGGCCTGCTCCTCGGCGCGGCAGGCACGCCCAGCCGGGCACCAGCGTCAGCGGACGCAGCACGCGTGCCAGCGCACGCCGCCATGACCGGGCCGGGCCCGCCCATGTCCGGTTCGCAGGCAGAGCCAAGGCACGCGCCGGTGCCGCCCGGCCAGGGCGGTAACTTTCGCCCCCACCCGCACCGGTCCCCGGTTGCCCCGCAATCCACGGCCCGGCTGGCCCGGCGCCAGACAGCCCGGCGCCAGCTGGCCCGCACCGGCATGATCACGCTGTCTGCGGGTGACACGCTCTGGCAGCTCGCCGCCCGCTACCACACGACCGTCGCCGCGCTCCAGGGGCTCAACAGGCTCGGCGGCTCGACCATGATCTACGCCGGGCGTCACCTCCTCGTCCCCGCCGCGCCCCCCGGTCCGGCAGGCACGCTCTCCCGGCAGGCCGACCGGTCCCGTGCCGCTGGCGGACCACGCCTGGCCGGCCAGGCCCCTGCGGGAGGCCGGGCCCCCGCGGCCGGCATGCCTGGCCCGGCACCGGGCGGCCGGCTTTGACCCGCACTTTCTACACGCTCCGACCATGAGGGTTATTCAAAGCCCTCAGGCCGTGATCTTGCCAGACCACGCGGCCGGGCCCGGCCCGGGGCGCCGCGTCGCCGCAACTACAGCAGTGGTCCATTCACACACACCAGACTGCGTGAATGGACCACTGCTGTAGTTCGCTGCTGGCCGTGGCGAGGGTCGCCAGGCTGCTGATCTTCAGCAGAAACTACTTTGAATAACCCCCCATGAACGCATCCGATATGGGCCGAAATGTAGTCACGGAATATGTAGAGAGTCACGAGCGGCTGCCTGGTACCTCCGGCCAGGCGCTCCCGCTACTGCCTCTGCGACACTGCCTCTGCGACGGGCTGGGCAGCACTTTCTACACGCTCCGACCATGAACGCATCCGATATGGGCCGAAATGTAGTCACGGAATATGTAGAGAGTGCTCGCCGCAGGCCTTTCGCGGGGCGGGGCAGATCTTTCCGGGCAGCGGGGGCAGCTGGCGAAGATTGCCTGGATTGTTGTCCACGCTGGTCAGCGCGTTAATCACGCCAGGATCATGAGTGCGTAGCGGATGCCGCGCCCAGGTCGTCCAGCACCCGGACCTCGCTTGCCTCCCAGCGGCAGCCCTGGCGGGATACCCCAGCCGCCGCCCGCCCTCAGCTGGCCATTCAGTGCATTGTTGACCGATTGTCCGGGGCGTATTCCAGGCAGTAGCAGGTCAACAAAAGAACGCATACCACGGAAACAGCAACCGCCCGGTACGGCCACCGTGCCAGGGCAGCCGACGCAGGAGAGATTTCCGTGAATGCTCGCATTCCCCGCACCGCCGGTCCGCGGCACGAGCCTGGCTACGGCGCCGACGTAACCGGGCGGCCCGGGCCCGGCCGCGTCGCACGCATTGCCGCACGGCTGAGCGGCTCCGCCCGCCACATGCCCGGGATGCGGGCGGCACTAGCTAGGGTCCTGAGCCCGGTGCTCGCCCTCGCCCCAGCCCTCACCGCCGTGCTGGCCCTCACCGCACCCGCCAGCGCTCCGGGAATCACACGGGCCGCGGCGGACCCGGCCGACTTCCTGCCCGGCCTTGCCGCCGCTGAGCACACGGCGCCCGCCGGGCCGGAGGCAATCGCGCCCGCACCGGCGACGCACCTGGTATCCCGGCATCTGCCCGACCCGGCCGCGAGGCGCGCGGAACCCCACTACCGGCTCCATAGGACGCTGGCACCCCGCACTGGCATGATCACGCTATCCGCGGGCGACACCCTGTCCGGCCTCGCCCTCAGCTACGGCACGACGGTACGGGCCCTGCAAGAACTCAACGGGCTCGGCACCTCGACACTGATCTACGCCGACGCTAGCTTCCGCGTCCCGGCCGCGGCAGGCACTGTCAGTGTTGTCCGGCACCGCGCCGCTACCCTGCACACCGTCCATCGCGCCGTCCGGTCGGCACAGGCCGGCTCAGGCGCGGCGGCCACCGCCATCGCCTTCGCCAGGGCGCAGCTCGGCAAGCCGTACGTCTGGGGCGGCACCGGACCTGACGGCTTCGACTGCTCCGGCCTGGTCATGCGCGCCTGGCAGGCGGCGGGCGTCAGCCTGCCCCGCACGACCTACGACCAGGTCAGCGCCGGCACCCCGATCACCCGCGACGAGCTAGCCCCCGGCGACCTGATCTTCTCAAGCGGCGACGGCCACGTCCAGCTCTACATCGGCGGCGGCCAGGTCATCCAGGCCCCCTACACCGGCGCCAATGTCGAGATCTCCCCCCTGCCCGACGCCGCCACGGTCGACGCCTACGTCCGCATCAGCCCGTAACAAGCCCTATCTCACACGGCACGTACCCGCCGCCCATACAACGACCCCGCCCCGGCAAAACACTCGCACCGCTTCGGCAAAGCCCAGGCAGCACCACCACCGAGCGGAACCACAACGGGAAAGGAACATCATGATCCACTCAGCCCCCGGGCCGCGTGGCCGCCTGCCGCGCAAACCCTCCCTGCGCACCACCGCAACGCTAACGGCCAGCCTCGCTCTCATCGGCGGCGCGGCCGCGATCGCCCCCCGCCTCACCGCGCACCACCCCACCGTGCGAATGCAGCGGGCCGACTCAGCCACCACATTCAACGGCGCCGTCAGTAGCAATGTCACCGCGATTGAGTATGCCTACCCTGGCGGCGGAACGACCCTGGACACCAGTCTCAAGGTCATCGGTAACCTGCCCGCTGGCACTCAGGTCCACGTCCAGTGCTATCTGACCGCCACCGCCCCGGTCACCAGCGGCAGCCAGGGCAGTAGCAGCAGTAACAGCCTGGGCAGCAGCGATCCCTACTGGGACCAGATCGACGCGACCGCCACTGGCATGCCCGGCAACATAGCCGCTGGCAGTGTCACTGTCGTCCCGGACACCTTTATCAAGATCCCGGTCAATCAGGCGGTCCCCGCCTGCGCCGCCGCAGGATCCGCCACGGGAAACGCCCCGACGTCGAATGGCAATCCCGCACCCGCCAATCCGCCAGGCAACTCGGGCGGGAACACCACTGGCCGCGCATTCCAGGGGATTTTCGCTTTCAGCGGCGGTAACACAGCCGACCTGGCCAGCAACCCGGACGTGGCGGGGCGGTCGCTTGTCTACTACTGGGCCCAGCTGGAGCCCCAGCCCGGCGTCTACCGGTGGGACCTGATCGACCACGACATGCAGCCGTGGACGGCCGCGGGCAAGAAGGTCATCCTCCGCGTCTCCGCCGCGGGCTGGGCCTCCTGGGACAAGTCCGCCGACTCCGCGCACGGCACCCCCGCCTGGGTCTACGCCCAGGGCGTGAAATCCGTGACCGAGCAGGACGGGGCCGTGCTGCCCGAGTACTGGAACCCCGCCTTCCTGAAGGATCTGGGTGATTTCCTGAACGCGTTCGCCGCCCGCTATGACGGCAATCCGCATGTAGCGGCGGTTGATATCGCGGTGGGGGTCGGCGGGGAAACCAAGCCCGACAGCGAGAAGAACCCCCAGCTGCTGCAACTGTGGCAGGGCATCGGTTACACCGACCAATTGTGGTGGACCACCGTTACCCAGACCATCACCGATTACATCCAGGCGTTCCGCCGCACCCCGCTGGCACTGATGCCGGACAAGACGTTCCTGGCCGGAACCCCCGGCTACAGCGAGAGCAAGACCGTCGCCTACGCCGTCGGCAAGGGCATCTGGCTGCAGGACAACGGCCTGATTCCCGGCCGCACGCTGCCCAGCCCGTGGGGACAGACCCCGCTGATCTCCGAGCAGCGCGGCCAGACCAGCCAGACCGGCGACACCCTCACCGCCGACCTCCAGGCCGCCACCAGCGACCACGCCACCCTGATCCTCGTCTTCACCAGCGACCTGACCAACCCTGCCAACGCCGCGGTCATCCACCAGTTCGCCACCCAGGCCCAGCACACCCCAGCCACCGGCCAGTAAGCCAGCAGGAGGCAGAAACCGCCTGCAGATTCCCGCCCCCGCCTGCGCATCCACCGCCCTTGAAACGCCTCAGCGCACACGCACCCAAACCCGCAAGCACAAGAAACATGAGAAAGGAATGCCATGATCTCCTCAACCCCCCGGCCGCGCGGTCGCCTGCCGCGCAAGCCCTCCCTACGCACCGCCGCAACGTTAACCGTCAGCCTCGCCCTCATCGGCGGTGCAGCCGCAATAGCCCCTCACCTGACAGCGCACAACGCTACTCAGCACATCCAGCGAGTCGATTCAGCCACCACACTGGGCACGCCACCGCAATGGGTGCGCTGCGCTAACATGGCTCGTGGGCAGTGGCACCTGAACCGCACTGCACAATGCCTGGTCCAGAGCGGCCATCTAAATGTTTACCGCGAAGTGGTTCCCGCTCCTGGGGAGCCGCCCGCCCCGCCGGAGCTGCTCGGCACGATCGCGTTTACCAGCTATCAGCAGTTCTCATTGCAGCCTGGCCTCACATCGTGGACCGAAAGCTTCGCCGTATCCGCCGACTCGGTCAGCGGCAGCATTCCGAGCACTCTCAGCGTCGACGCGACATCGACCTGCTCCGCACCGTGTGTCCAGCTCCAGGCCCACGCGTGGGGGGGCTACCATACCATCTCGGTCGGCCAGACCGTGGAAGGGAACTTCTGGAGCCAAGACAACCCCGCAGCCGGGATGTCCGACTCGCTGAAAGTCGACTACAAGCTGGATTTCCAGAGCCCGGACCCTGGTAGTCCCGGCAACGTACTAACTGCTTCTACGTCCTGGGCGGGGCCGACAGATCCAAGCCAGCCTAACACCCAGATCCGCTGTGATCGCGTCATCACAGGAGCGAACAGCTGCATCGTCTGGGCGTTCGTCCCGACACTAGTGGTCACCCAGCTCGACCCAACCCAAGGCGCGTCAGCCGCAATGATCAACTGGGCCCAGCAGAACCTCCAGATCCCGTGGGGAACCGCTGCGCACCCTCTGACCCGACTCAGCGACACCGTCAGAAGCGACCTCAACCGCAACACGATCTGCGATAACAGTTTCGTCCGGCGAGGTGGCGGCGACAGCTGCGACGAGTTCCCGTTCGCCTCGACCAACCAGAGCGGTGCGATGCGCGGATTTCGCGGGACTGACTGCTACGAGATCACCGTCCAGTATGTGAACGGCGCTTACCAGGTGACCGTCGACCATGCGGGCAACCCGGCAGCCTCCTGTGTCCGCGCGCACGTGCCGACCGCGCAGAACAGCCAGGTAGGAGTTGATCTCCAGAGTTTCCTCAACACGAACCGGGTACTAAGCGGAGATCCTTATACCGCCATTTCAGCGTAAGCCACCTCAATATGACCATCGCGATGGCCCCGGGACAGGCCCGGGGCCATCGCCCTGATCTCGTGCGCTGCCCGACGGATTACCGCACTGTGAGGTAGGTGAGGCTGGCTAGGCCGGCCAGGGTGCAGTAGATGGCGAACGGGGTCAGGGTGCGGGTTTCGAAGTAGCGGGTGAGGTAGCGGACGGCGAGGTAGGCGCCGATGCCGGACAGGATGCTGCCGACGAGCACCTGGCCGCGGATGCCGGCTCCCAGCGATCCGGTCAGGTCCGGGATCTTCAGCATCCCGGCGGCGAGGATGACCGGGGTGGCGAGCAGGAAGGAAAAGCGGGCGGCGTCCTCGTGCGACAGGCCGCGGGTCAGGCCCGCGACCATGGTGACGCCGGAGCGGCTGATGCCCGCCAGCAGGGCGAGGATCTCGGCCGAGCCGATCAGCGTCCCTTCGAGGAAGCCGAGCCTGGCCAGCCGCTGGTCCGACGCGATGGCGGCGGCGCTGGCGTGCAGCGTGGCCGTCTGCGTGCCTCCGTCGGTCGTAACCGAGCCGGCCCGTACGACCGCCTCGGCAGGCATCCCAGCGGACATCCCAGCGGACTGGCCAGCCGGCTCGCCGACGCCGCGGCCGGGACTGCGACGGCGGAGGCGCTCTCCGCCGTAGAGGATCGCGCCGTTGACCGTCAGGAAGATCGCGGCGGGGATCGGCTTGCCGATGGTCGTGCGGAAGAAATGCTCGAGTGCCAGCCCGGCGACGCCGACCGGGATCGTGGCGAAGATGAGCAGCCACGCCAGCCGCTGGTCAGCGGTATGGATGCGCCGGTCCCGCAGCGAGGTGACCAGGCCGGTGACGATGCGGATCCAGTCCCGCCAGAAGAACGCGAGCAGCGCCAGTGCGGTCGCCACGTGCAGGCCGACGATGAACGCGAGGTACGGCGACTCGGGGGCGGACACGTTCAGGTCGCGGGCCCAGCGGCCGCCGATCAGCGCCGGGATGAGCACACTGTGGCCGAGGCTGGAGACGGGGAACAGTTCGGTGACGCCCTGGAACAGCCCGACGACGATCGCCTCAGGGTAGGTCAGGATGTACATCGGCGGCCTTTCGTCTCGCCAGCCGTACGAGATCTGCACGGCGGCACGGGAGGTCTGATGACGCGGTCACGGTGTGCACTGTCCAGAAGTTCGCGACCACTACACGGGCCGGAGGGCCGTAACCGGCGAAGCCGTTCTGAATAATGCCTTTTTAAGTTACTACAAAGAGTGGACGCTTTGTCTGTAGTCCGGCAACCCGCGAGGTGACGGCCAGGCGCCACTCAGGCCCCGGTGGAAGCCTTGGCAGCAGCACCTTTCCTGCGGCGCACCAGCCACCGCGCGAGCAGCGCGACGATGGCCACGCCGAGCGCGATAAGCACGTACAGCGAATACCGGGTGATCTGGGTGTAGATCGGCCCGATCTGATTGCCGGCGGCATAGCCCAGCGAGGTCCAGAGCCCGACCCACAGCGCGGCGCCGAGCGCGTTGAACGCCAGGAACTTCGCCCAGTGCATCTCGGTGATGCCGGCGATGATCCCGTTCGCCTGGCGCAGCCCCTCGATGAAGCGGGCGACGGTGACGACCTTGCCGCCGTGCCGGCTGAAGAAGGCTTCCGCCTTGTCCAGCCGCTCACCGGTGAGGAACACGTAGCGACCGAACCGCGCCACGAGCGCGTGCCCGCCGAACCGGCCGATCGCATACCCGATGTTGTCCCCCGCGATGGCGGCGAGGAAGCCGACGAGGGCGACCCCGAGGATGTTCATCCGGCCAGCGCCCGCGTACACGGCACCGACGATGAGCACCGTCTCGCCCGGCACCGGGATGCCGAAGTCCTCCACCATGACAAGCCCGGCGATCGCCAGGTAGCCGTAGTGGTTCAGCGTCGGCGCGAGCGAGGCGAGCACTCCGGGCAGCGGCGGCGAGGCGGGCACGGTTCACACTAGATCACGAGACTCGGGGGCGTCGGCGGCCCCACGCTGGCTCCCGCGGCGGGAGCGCCAGAGCTCCAGGATGATCGGGAGCAGCGAGAGAATCACGATCACCGCTATCCCCGGCACCAGATACTTGTCGATGCTTGACGCCAGCGACGATCCGACGAAGTACCCCAGGAGGATGATCGCCTCTGTCCACGCCAGGCCGCCCACCACGTTCCACGCGAAGAAGGTCCCGGCCGGCATGTCCAGGGCACCCGCGACAGGGTTGAGGAACGTCCGCACCACGGGGACGAACCGGGCCAGCACCACCGCTTTGGCCGGACCGAACCGGTCGAAGTACCGCCGCGCCGCCTCCAGGTGCTTCCGCTTGAACAGTCGCGAGTCCTCACGGGCGAACAGCCGCGGCCCCAGCTTAGCGCCGATCACATAGCCGGCCTGAGCACCGGCGATCGCGCAGATCGGCGCTCCGATCATCAAGACGGGCAGCGAGATTGACACCCCGAGCGCGGCCTTCGCCGCGGATGACGCCGCCACTCCTGCCAGCACGAGCAGCGAGTCACCGGGCAGGAAGAAGCCGATCAGGAGACCTGTCTCGGCGAATATGATCGCCAGGACACCGGCGAGCGCGGCTGGCCCGAGGGCCTTGAGCAGCGACCGCGCGTCGAGCACGTTGACAGCGAGATGATGAGTCATGCCACAGCAGCCCTTCCGGCAGCGCGGCCTGGTCTGGAGATGATGACCGGCCGAGAAAGTTACTACACGTTGTAACATCTTAGGGGAGGTGCGGAGGAGTTATGCACGCGACGCCACACGCGGCCAGCGACCGACCGGGGCGACGCTCGGCCGGTGAGCTCGAGGCCGAGGTGCTCGCCACGCTGTGGGCCGCCGGGCGGCCCATGGCACCGGGCGAGGTGCACGCCGAGCTCGGGCCCGGCCTTGCCTATTCCACGGTGACGACCATCCTGCACAGGCTGCACGCCAAGGGACTGCTCGTCAGGGAACGCTCCGGGCGCGGCTACGCCTACGCCCCGGCCCAGGACGAGGCCGCCCACACCGCGCAGGCCATGCATGAGCTGCTGCGGAGCGGGCGGGATCGCGCGGCGGTGCTCACCCGCTTCCTGACGGACCTGTCCCATGATGACGAGCGGCTGCTCCAGCAGCTGCTGCGCGAGTCCGAGGACAGTTAGCGGTGCGGTTCAGCGTCTACATACCGTTCGCCATCTCGGTGCTCGCCGCACTCGGCGCCCGCCCCGCCGCCGGCAGGCTGCCCCCCCGCACCGCCACCTGGTGGCTGTCCGCCACCGCCGTGGTCGCCGCCGCGGGATGGTGCGCCGCACTCGCGCTGCTCGCCATCACCGCCGTCGGCCAGTTCCCGCCGCTGGCGGCCGAGGGCCACTGGTCGGCCCGCACGCTGCGAACGGATACCCCGGTCAACCGCGAGGTCGCCGTCGCCGCGGGCGCGGCGCTGCTCGCTGCCGCCGTGGCCCTGGCCATCACCGGCTACCGCAGGCTCGGGGCGCTGGCAGCGGCCAGGCGGATCTGCCGGTCGCTGCACCCGCACAGCCCGCTCGTCGTCATCGACGACCCGGTGCCGCACACCTTCGCCGTCCCGGGAGCGGCCGGCCGTGTCGTGGTGTCGACCGGCATCCTGCGCACCCTGGACGCCGCGCAGCGACGCGCGCTGCTCGCCCACGAGCGATCCCACCTGCGCAACCGCCACCACTGGTTCCTCATCGCGACCAGGCTGGCCGCCGCCGTCGATCCGCTGCTCTACCCGCTGCTGACGGCGGTCACGTTCACCGTCGAGCGCTGGGCGGACGAAGACGCCGCCTCGGCCGTCAGCAGCCGCCGCCTGGTCGCCCGCACTCTCGCGGTGGCGGCGCTTGCCGCGGTGCGGCAGCCAGCCTCGGCTCTCGCGCTCGCCACCCACCAGGTCCCCCGCCGGGTACAGGCGCTCCTGGTCGCGCCCCCGCCCCAGCGCAAGCTCGTCCTCGCCGCCGGCGCCGCGCTGCTCGCCCTGATCTGCCTGTCGGTCAGGGAAGCCGCCCACGACACGCACCACCTCTTCGAGGCCGCCGAATACGCCTACCACACCCTCCACAACCAGCCCCCGCACCTCCCCCGCTGACCCTTCCAGATGTCACCGACCAGCCCCGCCGCCTCCCATATATATCCCGAACGGGTACGCGGTGACACTCTGTGTTCACGAGGCCAGTCCGGCGAGCAGATTAATAACTCCCTTGCTAAACTGGCGTCTATGGAGAACGATCTGTCCGGCGTCGGCGAGGGACCTGCCAAGGTCATCAGCGTGTCGCTGCCCGAGGGCACCGTGCGTGCGCTCCGCGCCGTGGTTGGCGCCCGGGGCGTTTCCTCGGTCGTGGCAGCTGCCGTCGAAGAGTACCTGCGCAACCGCGCGACAGCTCTCTACCTGGATGAATACCAGCATGAGCATGGGGCCTTCACGGAGGACGAGAAGCGCGCCGCGGCGCAGGTCTGGGCTGACGCTGAGCACGGGCAGGCCCAGCGAGCATAGGAAGGAACCGTGGCACGTGGTCAGGTGACCGGCGGTTCTCTCGTTCTCGACAGCCAGGGGCTCTCGCTGTACGCCGGACAGGACCGGGCCGTGCTGAACATGGTCAGGTCTGCCCTGGAGCGCGGGGCCAGCCGGGTCATCAGCGCGGCGACCCTCATCGAGGCCCAGCACGGCGGTCTGAAGCGAGCCCGGCGCGACTTCATCCTGTCACAGCTCGATGTCAAACCGCTCAGCGTGGCCTGGGCCAGGGAGTCTGCCCAGCTGCTGCAGGAAACGGGACTGCACGGCCACCGGCACGCTATTGATGCAATGGTGGCCGTGACCGCCTTCCACCAGCCTCCGCCCGTGGTCATGCTCACCTCCGACCCCGACGACATGGCCCGCCTCTGCGGCGACCTCGTCCAGCTCGTACACATCTGACCACAAGGAATTCGAGTACGTGGTAGTGAATCATTCGTGACCACCTTGGATGCTGGCCGACGCGAAGCCCTACTTATTGGTGGCCGCGCCGGGGCCGGGAAATCGTCTGTCGGGTGGGAAGTCTCCGCCGCGCTCCAGGCCGGGTCGGTAGCACACTGCTTTGTTGAGGGAGACACCCTGGACCAGGCATTCCCGGCGCCGACGGCTGATCCGAGCCGCACGAAGCTCACCGAGGACAACCTTGCCGCCCTCTGGCGTAACTTCTCCGCGCTCGGATATCGCAGACTGATCTACACCAATACGGTGAGCATCCTGGAGAGCGAGCTGGTCGCCCGCGCCATGGGTGGCAGGCCACACATCACCGGAGTGCTGCTCACCGCGACCGATGAGACGGCCCGGAGACGACTGGCCGCCAGGGAGATCGGCAGCCAGCTTGACGCGCACGTGAGCCGCAGTGCCGTGATGGCCAGGCAACTGGACCGAACGGCGCCACAATGGGTCATCCGCGTGCCCACCGACGACCGCAGCCTCATCGACATCGCTCGCGACGTGATCGCGGCAACAGCCTGGCGATGCTAACCAACCTGACCCGAACCCTTCCCTCCGATGCCGGAAGTGCGGTCAACGCGCTGGCTGAACCTTGGAACGCATCCTCGCCCGCTGCGCGGACGTGGGACTTAGGACGTGGTGCGTAACTGGTGACGGCGATCCGGGCTGAGCTCCTCCGGGCCCGGGCTGAACCTCGCGCCGTGTCGTCACGTTTTCGCTAGTGGTGCACCCCGCACCTGTCACGCTCGGCCTGCCGCTGGCGAGCCCGCGTCTTCCTGCCTCTCCGCCCGCCACCGTTGCACGCAGCGTGTCCGCTCGGTAGCATAGGAGTTGTCTCCGGTGGAGACTTTCAGTTCGAGTTCCTTCGGAGGCCTTACCAATGCGGGGGGTTACGTCTGCTATGGCCGATTGTGGAACCCTGGACTACCCTGACGCCATGAGCCTCATGCGCTTCACCGCCGCTCTCACCCAGGACGACGCCTGGTATGTGGCTCAGTGCCTCGAAGTAGACGTGGCCAGTCAGGGCCGCACTATCGAGGAAGCGCTCGCGAACCTGCGTGAGGCTCTTGAGCTGTACTTCGAGGACCAGCCGACCCCAGAGTTCCACAGCGGCCCGATCATCGCTCCCGTGGACGTCTGCCTGCCTGCGTGAGCCCGCATCTCCCCTGCGTATCGGCGCGAAGGTTGTCCGCGACAGGCCGGGTTAACTGCCAACCGTCTCCGCGAACTCTTGTGATCACATCCGGCCCCACCGACATGGCCCGCATCTGTGGCAACCTCGGTCGGCTTGTGCACATCTGATCCTCGCGGATGATCCCAGCCGGGCGGATGGTGACCCAACCCCGACGGGTGGCGGCGACACGGGCACCGGGCGGGTCGGGCGGCGCTTTCCTGGTGAAACTCGCGTGCACAGGCAGTTCAGACCGGTACGTTGGGCCATCGACCGTTCAGGGGAGGGGCCGGGATGCCTTCTTATGCTCCCGTGTGGGCTCATAGCCGCAACGATGCGGAGGTGCGCCATGCTCTCGCGGATCATCTTCGCGGGACCGCGGGCTTGGCCGCCAGATTCGCCGCGCCGTTCGGTGCCGGGCGGCTGGCGTGGTGGCTGGGGCTGCTGCATGACGTGGGCAAGGCGTCGTGTGCGTGGCAGGAGCGGCTGATCGCGGTCGAGGGCACGGACCGGCGGGTGGGGCTGGACCACAAGCGGCTGGGGGCGCGGCTGGCGACCGAACGGGGACTGGGGAAGTTCGCGATGGCGATCCTCGGCCATCACGGGGGTCTGGACACGCCGCAAGACCTGCGGAGCCGACTGCGGGAGATCCCCGCAGGGGGACGCGCGTCAATGGCCGACGCGGAGGATGTGGTCCGCCGCCTGCTTCCCGAGCTTGCCGACACCGAGTCTGCAAGTACCGAGCAGGTGATAATCCCGGACGCGTGGCGCACCGATCCGCTGGTCGCGGAGATGGGACTGCGTTTGGTGTTCAGCGCGCTGTGCGACGCCGACTACCTGGACACGGCCGCCCATTTCGCCGGGGCGGTCGCCGTCGTGAGCGAGGATCGGGACTTCCGCGTGCTGTGCGAGCGCTTCGAGCGTGCGCGGCGCGAAATGCTGCGTGACCGGCCGCCTTCGAAGGTCGACGGTGCGCGGCAAGAGGTGTACCGGGCGTGTGTGGGGGCCGCCGCCTTGCCGCGCGGGGTGTTCCGGCTCGCGGCACCGACGGGGGCGGGCAAGACGATCGCGGCAGGAGGGTTCGCGGTGCATCATGCCGCGGCGCACTCGATGCGGCGGGTCGTCGTGGCTGTCCCGTTCCTGACGATCACCGAGCAGAACGCCGGACGGTACCGGGAACTGCTGGACGAGCCTGGCGACAACGTGGTGCTTGAGCATCACAGCGGCGTGGATCTGGACCGGGCGGGAAGGAAGGTGCGGCTTGCCGCGGAGAACTGGGACGCCCCGTTCATCGTGACGACCACCGTGCGGCTGTTCGAGTCGCTGTTCGACCGGCGCCCGGCGGCGATGCGGCGGCTTCACCGGCTGTCCGGCGCGGTGATCGTGCTGGATGAGGTGCAGTCCCTGCCGCACCAGATGCTGGTGCCGATCCTGGACGCGCTGCGCACCCTGGTTGATCATTTCGGCGCCACGGTGCTGTTGTCGTCGGCGACCCAGCCGGATTTCTGGCATCTCTCCCCGTTCTGCGACCTGCCCGCCACCGAGATCATCGATGATCCGGCCGTGCTGGCATCGCGGATGCGCCGGGTCTGCTTCGACTGGCGCACCGAGCCGAGCCTCACCCTCGCCGATGTCGCCGCCGACGCGACGGTTCATCCACAGGCGATGGTGATCGTGAACACCACCGCCGACGCCAAGACCGTGTTCGGGACGTGGCGGCAGGCCGCGCCAGCCAGGCAGGCACGGCACCTGTCGACCCGCATGTGCCCGGCGCATCGCCGCCGCGTACTGGCCGACGTGCTGGAACGCCTCGCCGCCACGGAGCCGGTGTTACTGGTCACCACGCAGCTCATCGAGGCCGGGGTAGACATCGATTTCCCCGTGGTGTACCGGGCGATGGCTCCGGCCGACTCGCTGCTGCAGGCGGCGGGCCGCGCCAACCGAGAAGGCAATCTGCCGGATCCCGGACTGGTGATCATCGTGGATCCCTCGGATGCTGGCAGCCCACCCGCCTACGAGACGCTGACCGGCTCCACCAGAATCCATTTCGGCGCGGCGAAGGCAGACCCGGACAACCTGACGGCGCTGCGCGCCTACTACCGATCGGTGTACGGGGCGCTGAACCTCGACCATCCCGCCAGCACGGGTCGGCGAATCCAGGCAGCCAGGCGCAGGCTCGATTTTCCCGCGGTGACCGACGGACCCCTCATTCTGAACGCCGGTCACCAGAACCGCGAGATACCCGTCCGGGATCGCAAGCTGGCCTTCCGGATGATCACCGACGAGGGAACCGTCCTAGTGACCCCGCAGGGCGCCAAAGATGAAGCCGAACGGGACGTGGTGGCGGCTCTGGTCAAGCGGGTGCGTACCGCGGCGCGCCCAGACCGGGACGACCTGCGGAAACTACAGCCCTACAGCACAACGGTGCATCGCTCGGCGCTGCGCCGCCCCGGGGTGTCCGCGCTGATGTGCCCGATCATCGGCGAGCCCGGCCAGCCGGGTTCACTCGCCGAATGGACAGGCGATTACGACGAGGAAACCGGAATTGAATTGGATCCCCACATCGAGGATTACGTGGCATGAGCTGCCACCCCGCTCCCGTTCGGAAAAAATTAAACCCTCATTTGGGAGAGGAGTCGTTGCGTGAGCCCATCTGCTTTGCTTGACCTGCCTCGCAGCCCTGACGGGGCACCACCGGTGGTGGTGCAGGTCAGTGGCGAGGCCGCCTTGTTCTCGCGGCCCGAATTGAAGGCCGAGCGGGTCACTTATCCGGTGATGACGCCGACCGCGGCCCGTGGCGTCCTTGAGGCGATTTTCTGGAAACCGCAGATGCGGTACCAGGTAGTGGCGATCGAGGTGCTCAAGCCAATTCGCCAGTTCACCGTCCGCCGTAACGAGACGCACCGGGTGGTGCCGCTGGACGCGGCGCTGTGCGGGGAACGCGTGGACACGGCCGCGCACCGGGACCAGCGCAACGCGGTGTGCCTGCGAGAGGTGGCCTACCGGATTCACGCCCACATAGAACCGGACGCTGGAGCGGACAAGAACGCGGCCGCTTACCGGGACCAGTTCCGCCGGCGGGTGACCCGAGGCGCCTGCTTCCAGCAGCCGTACCTCGGCACCAGGGAGTTCAGCGCGGACTTCAGCAACCCGGATGACACGGATCGGATCACCCGCAGCGAGGATCTCGGCATCATGATCCACACAATTCATTTCGGGCCGCCAATCCGGATGGAATGGTTCACCGCCCGGCTGGATGCGGGCGTGCTGCACGTGCCCGAGCGCGGCATCCAGCTCCCGATCGACGCAATCGATGCTGTCAATGTGGCGGTGCCGGGCTGATGCTGCTCTCCCGCTTGGTCGATTACGCCAGGATCAGCGAGACGGTCACTCCCCCGCAGGACGCCGCTCCCATGTACTACATGGCCAAGACGGTCCGATGGGTGCTGGATCTGACTGGGGACGGACGGCTGGCCTCTAACTGCCTGACCGACCTAGCAGACGCCGGGGACCGCGCCCGCAAGAACGGCGCCACGCACACCATCCCCTCGGTCACCAAAACATCGGGGATAGCCCCCACCATCGCGGTCGATACGGGTGAGTACTTGTTTGGCTGGGTCAGTGACGGCGCCAAGCCGACCCAAGTGGCCCGGGTGGGCCGCCAGCACGCCGCGTTCCACGAACTGGTCAATGGGTGGACGGCTGCTGATCCGGGCGGCCCCGCCCGCGCATTGCAAACGTTCTTGCGCAGTGGGGAGGCAGGCCGGCTGGCGCGGCCGGATACCTGGTCGCGTACCGACCTAGCCTCAATCTTTCGCATGCCTGACGTGCTGGCTTGAGGTGTTCGGCTGGGGTTGATTTTCGGGCAGGGCGGTTACCGGCTGCCCGGCTGTCGCGCCGGGTGGGCGGGGTTCCATTGGCCCCAGGGTTGCTCCTTCG
>WNFD01006955.1_pt1 | contig 18468 bp, 16 predicted proteins | sample 5400491 | NCBI WGS metagenome assembly WNFD01 (sample SAMN13153343, study PRJNA577476) | soil metagenome | isolation source: 120 cm saprolite under Douglas fir tree site 2 hole 2 replicate 2 | place: USA:California | collected 2015-04-18 | reverse complement strand
CCGAACTTCTCGAAGATGTAGCGGGTCTGGGCCACGATGTCGCCCGGCCCGACGATCTGCCCGTGCTCGTCCCCCGCGGTCGTGCCCGAGATGAAGAGGAGATTGCCCGCGCGCACCGCCGGCGAGAACGTGTAGCGGGTCGGCCAGGCCGGCCCGCCGGTGATCACCTCGTACACCGCCATCGTCTCCTCCTCGGACCCGGCCGGGAGCCTACCGCCCCCGCAGCAGGAATCGCTGGATCTTGCCGGTCTCGGTCTTGGGCAGCCGGTCGAGGAACTCGACCTCGCGCGGGTACTGATGCCGGCCGACGTGGGTCTTCACCACGTCGGCGATCTCGGTGGCGAGCCCGCTCTGGACCGCGCGACCCGGCTTGAGCACCACGTACCCCTTGACGATGTGCCCGCGCAGCGGATCCGGCTTTCCCACCACCGCGGCCTCGGCCACCGCCTCGTGCTTCAGGATCGCGCTCTCGACCTCGAAGGGGCCGATCCGGTATCCCGCGCTCTTGATCACGTCGTCGGCGCGGCCCTCGAACCAGAAGTAGCCGTCGGCGTCGCGCCGCGCCAGATCACCGACGGTCAGCCACGCGCCGCGGTACGCCTCGCGATCCCGCTCCGCGTCGTTCCAGTAGCCGAGCGAGTAGTAGCCCTCCGGGTGCGGCTTCAGCCCCACGTGGCCGACCACGCCCGGATCCACCTCGCGGCCCTCGTCGTCCACCACCGCCACCGTGCAGCCCGGCAGCGGCAGCCCCATCGAGCCCGGCTTCACCGCCATGTCCAGGGTGCCGAAGTTACCGACCGGCAGGCCGAACTCGCTCGAGCCGTACTGGTCCATCACGGTGACGCCCCAGTGCTCGCGGAAGAAGTGCACCACCTCCGCGTTCAGGGGCTCCCCGCAGCTGCTCGCCGCGCGCAGGCGGACGCCGCCCACCGCGGTGGCCCCGAGCGCCATCACGCCGCGCAGCAGCGTCGGGGTCGTCGCGAGATTGCTCACCCGCCGGTCCCGGAGCTGGGCCACGCAGAGCTCGGGCGTCGGGGCCGCCTCGTGCGACAGCACCGGCACCCCGAGGGCGAGCGCGCCCATGTAACACACGAGCCCGTAGCCCCAGCCCGGATCGCCGGTCGGCCAGAACACGTCGTCCGGCCGGAGATCGGCACCGTGGACGAGGTGCGGATGGATCGCCATCAGGAAATTGGTGGCGATCTTCACCCCCTTCGGCGGCCCGGTCGAGCCCGACGTGTAGAGGAGCACCGCCGGCTCGTCGCGCCGGCAGGCGACCGGGTCGGCCCCCTCCGGGTGGCGATCCATCGCGCGCCAGAACTCGGTGTCCCCCGGCGGAACCGCGTCGCCTCCGCCGACCGTGACGACCGTCACCCCGTCCGGCACCGGCTCGGGCAGGCGCCCGCGATGCTCCCAGTGGGTGACCAGGACCCGGGCCCCGCTGTGGCGGACCCGGTACTCCACCGCGTCGGGACCGAATCCGGTGAAGATCGGCACGTAGACCGCACCGGCCTTCCACGCGCCGATCATCGCGATCAGCATCTCGGGGACGCGAGGCAGGAAGCCCGCGACCCGGTCACCCCGCTCCACTCCCCGCGCCCGGAGCAGGGTCGCGAAGCGCGCGGTCAGCTCGCGAAGCTCGTCGAACGAGTAGGTGCGGTCCTCGCCGCGCTTGCCGAGCCATCGGAGCGCGGGGCGCCCGCCCCCCGCGTGCCGGTCGATGCCCGCGTGCCGGTCGATGATGGTCCGGCCGAGATTCACCGGCTCGCCGGCCACCCAGCCCAGGGCGCGGGCGCTCTCCTCCCAGCGAAAGGCCCGGCAGGCATCGCGATAGGTCGGCCGGCTCGTCATCGCGGGGCCGAGCATACCTTATGTCCGCCCCCCTTGCGGAAGGCCCGGCCGCCGGGATACACCAGTCTTCGTCGGCATCCCCACCACCTCCAGGAGAACGAGCATGACCGAGACCGCGACGACCGAGAAGCTGCTCCTTCAGAAGGACGGCCCCATCGGCTGGATCACCTTCAACCAGCCGGAGAAGCGCAACGCGGTGAGCCAGGAGATGTGGCAGGCCATGCCCGAGTACGTGGCCGACCTGGCCTCCGATCCCGCCATCCGGGTGGTGATCCTGCGCGGGGCGGGCGAGACCGCCTTCGTGGCCGGCGCCGACATCTCCCAGTTCAAGGACCGGCGGCGGAACGCGGCCGACGAGGAGGAGTACCGCCGCATCTCGGGCGCGGGTGGGGAGTCGCTCGCCCGGCTCGGCAAGCCGCTGGTGGCCATGATCCACGGCTTCTGCATCGGGGGCGGCGTCTCCATCGCCATCACCTGCGACCTGCGCATCGCGGCGGACGACGCGCGCTTCGGTATCCCGGCGGCCCGGCTGGGCCTGGGCTATCACTACAAGGGGATGGAGAAGCTGATGTCGCTGATCGGTCCCGCCTACACCAAGGAGCTCTTCTTCACCGCCCGCACCGACTTCACCGCCCAGGACGCGCTGCGCATGGGCCTGGTGAACCAGGTGGTGCCGAAGGCCGATCTGGAGCGCTTCACGCGCGACTACGCGCTCACCATGTCGCGCAACGCGCCGCTCACCCTGCGCTCGGCCAAGGCCAGCGTGGAGCAGCTGCTGCGCCCCGAGGCCCAGCGTGACTTCGCATTGCTCGACAAGCTCATCAAGGACTGCTTCGACAGCCAGGACTACCAGGAAGGGGTGAAGGCCTTCTCCGAGAAGCGCCGGCCCCAGTTCCAGGGGCGCTAGGCCCGGGGCGCGCCGGCGCTCACCGCGTCCGGCGCGCCAGCATCTCCGAGAGCAGGGCGTTGACCTCCTCGGCCGCCTCGTAGTTCACCCAGTGGCCGGCGCCGTCGATCACCCGCATGTCGAAGCGCGGGTCGGCGGCGACCAGCACCCGCCGGCTCTCCTCCAGGTGGTGGCTCGTGAAGGCATCGCGCGCGCCCCAGATGCCGGCCAGGTGGGCGCGCACGGCGGGCAGCGCGTGGAACAGCACGTCCGACACCGGGATCGCGCCCGACTTGAAGCGCGCGCGCCGCACGTTGTCGATCTGGAGCGTGACCGCCAGATCGTCCGCGCTCTCCGGGCGAGCGAGCATCAGCGTGCGCAGGTTCTCGCGGTGCACGTGCCGGACGGCCTCCGGCGCCATCCCGGGCTCGAGCCGGAGCAGCGCACGCGGGGCCGCCGGCGTCAGCCCGAGCCCGCCCGGGCCCAGCAGCACCAGCGTGCGCACCCGTGCGCCGAGCCGCGCCGCCACGAGGCCGCCGATGATGGCGCCGAGCGAGAAGGCGGCCAGGTCGAAGACGGCCGGCGGCGGCACCATCCGGTCGATGCCGGCCGCCACCAGCCCGGCCAGGCCGTCGGCGGTGTGCGGCTCGGGCGGGGCGTCCGACTCGCCGTAGCCCGGCATGTCGGCCGCCAGCACGCGGTGATGCCCGGCGAGGGGGAGCACGTTGCGGATCCAGTGGGTCCAGGAGCCGCTCGCCCCGTGGAGCAACACCAGTGGCGGCCCCGCGCCCCAGGCGCGCCACGCCATCGCGCCGCTCGCCACTGGCGTGACGGTGCGCACGCCGGCCGACTCGATCCGCTCAACGTGGGCCCGGGGCTCCTCCATTCGCCGACTCCCGCTCTCCTTTCAAGACGACGATCAGCGCGGCCGCCGCCTGGCACACGACGCACAGCCCGAGCGCGACCGAGTACGAGCCCCACCGGTCTCGCGCCCATCCCAGCAAGGCCGGGCCGAACGCGAACGTGAACTGGTTGATCGCCACGATCAGGCTCACCACCCGCCGGAAGTGCGCCTTCGGATACTCCACCTGCACGATCAGGCTGGGAAACGTCGTCATGTTACCCACCCCGAGACCGAAGAGCGCGCAGCCGACATAGAGGACCGGCACCGACGGCCACCGGATCATCGCAAAGACCGCGAGGGCCTGGACGGCAAAGTTGCAGGCCGAGGCGACGCGCCGGTCCACGCGATCGATGAACGCGCCGGTCACGAGCCGGCCGACGATCGCGGCGAGGGTCGTGAGGCTCACCGCGAGCGCCGCGCCCTCGCGGCCGATCCGCGGGCTCAGATAGGCCACCTGATGCGTCAGGAAGCCGACCTGCGCGAGCAGCCCCAGGGCGAAGGCGGCCGAGATGGTCCAGAAGCGCCGTGTGCGAACGAGGTCGGCGCGCCGGATCGGCTCCGGCGCGGGGCCTGGGGCCGGCGCGCCGACCGATTCGATCCCGCCGGGCCGGGCGTCTCCGTCCGGTCCGAGGCCGAGCGCTTCCGGGCCGCGATGCATGTAGAGCGCCACGAGCGGAACCAGGAGCACGACCATGACGCCCGCGATCACCAAGGCGGCCGCGGGAAAACCGACGGCGGCGATGAGCACGGTCCAGAGCGGCACGAGGAGCACGCCGCCACAGGTCGCGCCGTTCATCGCCATGCTGACCGCGAGACCGCGCTTCCTCTCGAACCACGGCGCGACGATGGCATTGATCGCGGCCCCACTCATGCCGGCCCACCCCACCGCCATCACGGCCAGACCCAGGCCGAGCTGCCATGGCCGCGTGGCCGAGGCGACCACGAGGACCCCGGCGGCGAGGGAGCCGATCGCGACCATCAGGACCTTCCGCGGCCCGAAGCGGTCGAACGCGTCCCCGACGACCGTGATCATGGTGGCGCTGAGCACGTAGTACCCGGTGATCGCCATCGAGATGCGCGAGACCGGCCACCCCGATCGGTCACGCAGGACCACCAGGTACACGCCGAGGCCGTAGAAGCCGATGCCGAACGCGAAGGTCGCGATCAGGAACGCGACGATGACGATCTTCCACCCCACGAACATGGCGAGTGCCCCCTCGACCGCCGCCCGATCGGGTCGGCGACAATGCGGGCAGTATGGTGGCAGCGGGTGCCCGCGGGCTGGTCGCTTTCGGACCTGGTCGTCGCGACCCCGTGGCCACGCCGCCGCGATCGAGGCACACTGGGGCGGTGATGATGCTCGACCGCGCCGCCTGTGATCGCGCCCGCATCGCGCGCGACGTCCGGTTCGACGGGCGCTTCTTCAGTGGCGTCCTGACCACCCGGATCTACTGCCGGCCGATCTGTCCCGTCCTGCCGGCGCGGTCCCGGAACGTCGTCTTCTTCCCCACCGCCGCGGCGGCGGAGGGCTCGGGATTCCGGCCCTGCCTCAGGTGCCGGCCCGAGGCCGCTCCGGGCAGCCCGGCGTGGCGGGGCACCGCGGCCACGGTGTCACGGGCGCTTCGCCTCATCGAGCAGGGCGCCCTCGACGAAGGGAGCGTCGCGGATCTCGCCGCCATCCTCGGCATCGGGCCGCGTCACCTGACGCGGCTCTTTCTCGAGCACGTGGGCGCCTCTCCGAGCGCCGCCGCCCGCACCCGCCGGGTCCAGCTCGCCAAGATGCTCCTGAGCGACACGCGGCTGACCGTCGCCGACGTCGCCTTCGCGGCCGGCTTCCAGAGCATCCGGCGCTTCAATGCCGTCTTCCGGGAGACCTACCGACGCCCGCCCTCCGCCATCCGGCGGCTCGCTCCCCAAGGCGGGATCGACGGCGGAGCGATCGCCCTCCGGCTGGCGTTCCGGCCACCATTGGGCTGGCGCAACCTCACGCGCTTCTTCGACGCCGAGCGCACCGTCGGCGTCGAGGAGGTGAGCCTCCAGGGCTATCGCCGGACCATCGTCGTCGACGGCCGGGCCGGCTGGATCTCGGTCCGCCCGGTGCCGGGCCTGGGTCAGATCGAGCTCGGCGTGTGGCTGCCGGACTGTCGGCCGCTACGCGCGGTGATCGAGCGGGTGTCGCGGATGTTCGACCTTACCGCCGATCCGGAGGGCATCGCCCGGCAGCTGGCGTCGGACGGCGCGCTCGCGCCGCTGCTGAGCCGGCTGCGCGGGGTGCGCCTGCCCGGCGCCTGGGACGGGTTCGAGATCGCGGTCCACCGGATGATGCGCCGGGACGTCGGGCCGGTGGCGGTGGCCGGCGTCATGGAGCGGCTCGCGAGGGTCCACGGTCGACCGCTGGAGCCCCGGCCTCCGCGCGGTCCTCACCTGCTCTTTCCGGAGCCCGCGGCGCTCGCGCGATTCTCGCGAGCCGATCTGGGGCTGTCGAGGACGGGGGCGCGGAACCTGCGGCGGCTCGCGGAGGCGACCGCCGCGGGCGCGATCCAGTTCCAGACCGCGCCCTTGACGGAGCCGGACGCCGCGCCCTTCGGCCTCGAGTCTCCTTCCCCGTCGCCCCGACGCGGGGCCCCGCGCGAGCGGGATCACCGGCGCTGGAGGCCCTGGCGGTCCTACGTCGCGGTCTGCCACGCCGGCGCGTGGCTGGCCGCTCCCGAGTCCCCCGCTCGGGCACGGCGCGCGTGAGACGTCCGGGACGCGACGCTCAGGCGCCGGGCGTAGCGATCAGGGCCGCCCAGTCCACCGACTGCTGGTACGCCGCCGCGGCCTGGATCAGCGTGTCCTCCCGGAAATAGGGCGCGACCAGCATCAGCCCCACCGGGAGCCCGCCGATCTTCGCGCACGGCACGCTGATCGCGGGGTGGCCGGTGTAGTTGAACGGGCACGTGTTGGCGATCACCGGACCCAGGTCGAGGCTGCGCTTGCCGCCCAGCATGGTCAGCTCCATCGCGTCCTCGTGGTCGCGCGGCTCCTGCCAGCGCGGTGCGGTCATCGGGATGGTCGGCATCGCGAGCACGTCCACTCCCGCGAAGACGCGGTCGTACTGGGCCACGAAGGTGGGCCGCACGTTCTGGGCCTTGGCGTAGAGGCGCCCGCCGTAGTTTCGCTGGAGGTAGTAGCCCTGCAGGAGGTTCAGCTTGAGGTTCGGCGAGAACTCCCGTGCGTGGCTCTGCTTGAGCCGCCCGAAGATCGAGATGAGCGAGGACGGGTAGTAGGTCTTGGCGCCGGTGCCGCCGAAGTGGGTGTCGTACATCCGCTTGCCGCCCTCGAGGTAGATCGGCAGCAGCGCGGGCAGCGCCTGGGTGTGGAGCGGCACCGACACCCGCTCCACCCGGGCCCCCGCGCGCTCGAGGGTGCGCACCGCCTCCATGACCGCCTCGTCGACCGCGCGGTCACCGCCCGGCACCCCGAAGCCCTCGTCGAGCAGGCCGATGCGCAGCCCCTTCACCCCGCGCGCGAGCGCGGCGGGATAGGGCGGCAGGGTCGCGGGCACGTCGGCCTGGCGCGGATCGAGGCCGTCGCGTCCGGCCATCACCTGGAGCGACACCGCGATGTCCTCCACGGTGCGGGCCATCGGCCCCACGTAATCGATCGTGGGCTCGAGCCCGAACACGCCGGAGTGCGGGACGAGGCCGTGGGTCGGCATGAGCCCGACGATGCCGCACCACGCGGCGGGCAGGCGGATCGAGCCGCCCTGGTCGCCGCCCAGCGCGATGTCGACCGCGCCGCCCGCGACCGCGGCGCCCGAGCCGGACGACGAGCCGCCGGTGACGTGCTCGTGGCGGTGCGGGTTGAGCGGGCGGCCGTAGTCCCCCACCCCGGAGAGACCGGGGCCGCCCCACGAGAACTCCTCCATCTTGAGCTTGCCCACGATGGTGGCGCCCGCGTCGAGGAGGCGCGTGACCACGGTGGCGTCGAAGTCCGGCACGTAGCCGTCCATCATGTGCGAGCTGAACGTCATCGGCACCCCGGCGAGGGCGATGTGGTCCTTGAGCGCGACGGTCTTGCCGTGGAGCGGGCCGCTCGCCGCGCCCGGCACCCGGCAGCGCGTGATGAAGGCGCCCAGCGGGTCCTCGGCGGCGGAGGGGCGGCGCCCCGGATCGCGGTCGGTGAAGCGCAGCGGCGGGCGCCGCTCCTCCACCCGCATCTCGTCGAAGGTCTCGAGCGCGGCGATGGTGTCCATCATGCGCGCCTGGATCATGCGCGCCTCCATCGGGGTCAGGTCGAATCCCAGGGCGCGGCCGTACTCCATCACCTCGTCGACGTCGGGTCGCCTCAGCATGGCTTCGTCCTCCGATCGGGATAGGGCGTTGCGACTGCATGATGCCATGGACTATAGTGGGCCGGGCCCGCGGTGTGGCGTGCTCTCGTCGCGAGCAGCCGCCGACACCGATCGGGCCAGTGGACTTTCTGGAGAACGATGGTCACCGTGAGCGCTGAGACGGCCCTGTCGTCCTCGCCGGACGAGATCTGGACCGCGCTCGGCCGCCGAAATACGTACTTCTACTTCCCCGGCATCGCTCCCGCGACCGGCAAGGGCGGCGGCCCACTGGCCCACGCGCTCGACCTGCCCATCGTGGACCGACTGGAGCAGACCGCCACGCTGTCGGTGGGGCGGGCGGGACGAAACGGCCGGCGCGAGCGCCGCTTCACCCTGCGCGGCGAGCTGGTCACCGTCGCGGGGCGCTGGCAGCTCGAGCCGGGCGACGCGGCGGTTCGCGTGCGCCTGACCCTCGACTACGAGATCGCCCCGGAGCTCAAGACGCTGGCGGTGAACACCCTGCGCAGCCGGAGCCCGCTGCCGATCCGCACCGACGCGGACGCGATCCTGAGCCGGGCGGTCGACGAGTTCTTCGAGACGCGCTTCGCCGAGCAGGCCGCCGCCTACTGCGAGCGGGTGCGCGCGCACCTCGACGGCCGGCCGGCATGATCGTCTACGTGCTCCAGCGCCTGCTGGGCCTGGTCCCGGTGCTCTTCGGGATCACGGTGGTGATCTTCCTCACCATGAAGCTGATCCCGGGCGACGTGGCGCGCGCCCTGCTGGGCCCGATGGCCACCGATCAGTCGCTCGCCCAGCTCCGGCACGCGCTCGGGCTCGACCAGGCCATCCACGTGCAGTACGTGAAGTGGCTCTGGCGGGCGCTGCACGGCGACCTCGGGCTCTCCCCCATCGTGCACAAGCCGGTGGTGGAGCTGCTGCTCCCCAAGTTCGGCAACACCTTGATCCTGGCCGGCGCCAGCTTCGCCCTCGCGGTCCTGGGGGGCGTCGCGGTCGGAGTCCTCGCGGCCTCGCGGCAGCAGACGGTGGTCGACCGCGCCGCGATGGGCGCCTCGCTGGTGATCGGGAACATGCCGCCCTTCTGGCTGGGCCTGGTACTGATCGTGTTCTTCGCGATCAACCTGCGCTGGCTGCCGAGCCTCGGCATGTACTCCTCGCGCGGCCCGGGCGGCTTCCAGGACCTGCTCGCCCACCTGATCATGCCCGCGATCGCCACCGCGGCGGCGCCCGCCGCCATCATCGCGCGCATGACGCGGGCCTCGGTGCTCGAGATCCTCGGCCAGGACTACATCAAGGTCGCCCGCTCCAAGGGGCTCTCCGAGCGCGCGGTGCTGGGCCTGCACGCGCTGCGGGTGGCCTGGCCGCCCATCCTGACCATCTCGGGCCTGCAGCTCGGCTACCTGCTGGGCGGGGCGGTCTTCACCGAGGAGGTCTTCGGCTGGCCGGGGCTCGGACGCCAGCTCGTCTCCTCGGTGCTCGCGCGCGACGTGCAGGCGGTCCAGGGCGCCGCGCTGTTCATCGCGCTGTCGTTCGTCATGGTGAACCTGGTGGTGGACCTGCTGAACCTCTACCTCGACCCGCGCTCGCGGCCGGCCTGATCGTGGCCACCACCTCGACCGCGCTCACCGTGACCGCGGCCGCGTCGCGCGCCCGCCGCCCCCGCGGCGCCCTCGCGCAGTCCGCGCGGGCGTTCGCGCGCGACCGCCAGGCGATGGTGGGGCTCCTGATCATCGCGATCATCGGCGGGGCCGCCCTGGCCGCGCCGCTCATCAGCCCATGGGATCCGCTCACCTCGGCCGCCGTCGAGCGGCTCTCACCCATCGGCACCCCGGGCCATCCCCTCGGGACCGACGAGCAGGGGCGCGACATCCTGAGCCGCCTCATCTGGGGCGGGCGCGCCTCGCTGCTGGTGGGCATCCTGCCCACCGTGACCGCGGGCCTCGTCGCGCTCGGGCTCGGGCTGCTGGCCGGCTACCTGGGGGGCGCGGTCGATCACGTCATCATGCGCGCGCTCGACGTCTTCTTCGCGTTCCCGCTCGTGCTGCTCGCCATCGCGATCGTGGGCGTCATCGGCCCCGGCATGGAAAACCAGATGTTCGCCCTCACGGTGGTCCTGGTGCCGTACAGTACCCGCGTGGTGCGCACCGCGACCCTCTCGGTCAAGCCGCTCGAATTCGTCGAGGCCGCCCGCGCGCTGGGCGCCAGCGGGGGACGCCTCATCGGGCGCCACCTGCTGCCGAACGTGCTGCCGCCGCTCCTGGTCTACACCAGCACCCTGGTGGGCATGATGATCGTGGCCTCGGCCGGGTTGAGCTTCCTGGGCCTGGGCGTGCAGCCCCCCACCCCGGACTGGGGCGTGATGGTGGGCAACGGCCGGCTCGTGCTCTACCGCGCCGCCCACGTGGCCACCATCCCCGGCATCGTCATCGTCGTCGCCGCGCTCGCGTTCAACTTCGTCGGAGACGGTCTGCGCGAGGCCCTCGACCCTCGCGCGCGCCGGTAGACCCCCGGGTCGAGCCCAAGGAGAGGGATCATGGACGCAGAGAAGATCAGCCTGATGATGCGCATGCTGCCCGACGGCGTGAGCCGGCGGGACTTCCTCCGCACCGCCGCCGCCGGCGCGGCCGGAGCGGCGGGCACGCTGGCCCTGCCCAAGCGCGGGCGGGCCCAGACTCCCAAGAAAGGCGGCACGCTCGTCTACGGCATGGAGGGCCCGTCCGACATCCTGGACCCGCAGGCCACCGGCTGCTGGCTCACCTATCGGGTGACGTTCCAGATGTTCGAAGGCCTGCTCGCCGAGGACCTGACCAACGCGGAGGTCACGATCCCGAAGGTGGTCCCGAAGCTCGCCGAGTCTTACACCACCGCGAAGGACGGCCTCTCGCGCACCTTCAAGCTGCGGAAGGGGGTCAAGTTCCACGACGGCACTCCGTTCAACGCCCAGGCCGCGGTCTTCTCGTGGGAGCGCATGTACAAGAAGGACGCCCCGCACTTCTACGCCCGGGCCAACAGCTACACCTCCTACGTGGTCGAGTACATCACGGGGGCGGAGGCGGTCGACGAGTACACGCTGAAGCTCACGTTCAGCAAGCCGTACTCGGAGTGGGAGCGCATGACGCTGCAGAGCTGGGGCGAGCCGATGATGGTGAGCCCGACCCAGGTCAAGAAGACCGGCAACGAGAAGTTCGCGGACGCCCCGGTCGGCACCGGGCCCTTCAAGTTCGTGGAGAACGTGCCCGGCGACCGGATCGTGCTCGAGCGCTTCAAGGACTACTGGGGCACCGCGGCCAACGTGGACAAGCTGGTCTTCCGGCGCCTCGACGATCCGGCGGCCCGGGTGGCCGCGCTCCGCACCGGCGAGGTGGATTTCATCCTCGCGCCCCCGCCCGACGAGGTGGAGGCGCTCCGCAAGGAGAAGTTCCAGGTGCTCCAGTCGAACGCGCCCCACATCTGGTACTGGCACCTGAACATGAAGGACGAGAAGTTCAAGGACGTGCGGGTGCGCAAGGCGCTCCAGATGTCGGTCGACAAGGACCGGATGTGCAAGGAGCTGCTGCGCGGCACCGCGAAGCCGGCGTGGAGCATGATCTCGCCCGCCACCGTCGCCTACGACCCCAAGTACAAGCCCTACTCCTACGATCCGGAGAAGGCCAAGGCGCTCCTGAAGGACGCGGGCCTCGGTTCGGGCTTCGAGACCACGTTCTGGACGTCGACGTCGGGCTCGGGGCAGATGATCCCGGTGGCGATGGCGGAGTGGATCCAGCGCGACCTGGCCAAGGTGGGCATCCGGGTCAAGCTCGAGACCTTCGACTGGATCACCTATCTCTCGAAGATGTTCCAGGGGCTACGGCCGGGCCACGGGGCCTACCAGCTCTCGTGGGGCATGACCAGCAACTTCTGGATCGACATCGTGGCCCGCTCCACGCGCCAGCCCGACAAGGGCGTCAACGTGGGCTGGTACGCGAACCCGAAGGTCGACGGCCTCCTCGACACCGCCCGCGCCGAGCTGGACGAGAAGAAGCGCGCGGCGGTCTACAAGCAGATCGACCGGATCATCATGGAGGAGGACGCCTCGTTCTTCCCCATCTGCAACGACCTGAACCTGGTGGTGCTGAACCCGAAGGTGAAGGGCTTCGTCAACCCGCCGGAGGAGTGGTTCCAGCTCTGGACCCCCTGGGTCGAAGCCTAGCCCGGCGGTGGGAAAGGGCCCATCTGGACCCTTTCCCACCACCGGGTGGCTGGTCGGCAGCTAGGGGGAAGCGGAAGTCGTGTAGCGGACGGAGTGGGCCGCGTGGGCCTGCCAGTTCTCGCCGTAGCGCGCGGCCAGCGTGGGGGCGTGGATGATCAACAGATTCTCCGCGCTCTCCCGGTCCGCCGCGACCGTGAAGCCGAAGCTCCCGGTCAGCACGACCTCCGTGTCGATCACCATCACGTTGCTGTTGGCGGGATGCGCCCGGTCGATCAGCACCACGACCCCGTCCCGGGTGAGCGAGTCGGCCGATGACGGCCGCCCCTTGGCGTGCTTGCGGTCCAGGATGACCTCGACCTTGACGCCCCGATGCTGGGCATCCGCGAGCGACTTGGTGATCTGGGGCGAGCTGAGCGAGGAGGCCTGCACGAGCACGGTGTGCCCGGCCCGCCCGATGGCCTCCACCACCGCCTGGGCCGCGCCGCCGCCGGGCGAGAAGTAGACCGCCCAGGGGCGGGACTGCTCGGGCTCGTAAACCCGCGGGGCCTGGGCCCGGACGCTCGTCGACCCGAGGGTCAGGACGAGGGCCAGGGTGACCGCGACGAGCCTCATATGGACGATCATCGCACGACTGGCAACCGGCACTATCCAGGGCATTTTTTACCCGGTCGGGCTATCTTGAAAGAGTCATGGACTCGACCCTGTCGAGACGCGGCTTCCTCGTTTCCGGCCTCGGAGCCGCCGGCGCCCTCCTTGCCTCGCGCCGGTCGGCGGCCGCGGCGGCCCCCGACCGATTCCTCATCGTCAACGCGGACGACCTCGGCCTGGCCGCCGAGATCGACCGCGGCCTCTTCGAGGCCCACGACGCGGGCATCGTGACCAGCACGAGCCTCCTGGTGGACGGCCCGGACGCGGAGGCCGCGATCCAGCAGGCGCGGCAGCGCCCGAAGCTCGGCCTCGGCATCCACGTCTCCTTCGACGAGCGGGGAAAGCTGTTCACCGACATGCAGGATCTCTCCGCGGTCCAGCAGCAGATCGACCGGCAGGTCGCCGCGTTCATCCGCATGGTGGGGAGCCCGCCGGACCACATCGACTCGCACCACCACATGCATCGTCTGTTCAATGTCGCGCGCCTCTTCCTCGTCGCGGGCCGCCGCTACAACGTGCCGGTGCGCGGCTTCTCGGACGTGGTGTTCGTTGGCCGCTTCTACGGCCAGCCCGAGTTCGGCAAGGCCGACCTGAGCAAGATCAGCGTGGAGGTCCTGGTGGCGATGCTCCGGGCGGTGAAGCCCGGCGTCACCGAGATCTCCTGTCACCCCGGCTACCCCGAGAGCCGCCCCGACGCGATCTACGACCGCGAGCGGGAGGTGGAGCTGCAGACCCTGACCGCCGAGCAGGTCAAGAAGACGATCGCCGAGGAAGGGATCCGCCTGATCAGCTACCGCGACTACAACCGGATGTCCCGGGACGCGCGCTAGATCAGATCCGGATGAAGATGCGCCGCCGGTAGAGGAAGCTCAGCAGCCCCAGCCAGACCACCACGTAGGACACGGCGTAGGCGAGCGACGCGTTCGCGGGCGCGAGCCACGAGGCGTAGTAGGCTTCGTAGAGGTAGGTCTTCAGCACCACCGGCTCCCCCTCCGGGCCCGCGATCGTGATCCAGTCGAGCACGATCCCGCACAGGGTCGACAGCCAGTAGGCGGTGATCGCGTTGGTCCCGAAGACCAGGAACGGCACGGTCCAGCCGCGGTAGCCCTCGATGTCGACCAGCCAGAAGATCGCGGAGAGCACCAGGCAGGCCAGCCCCGCCGAGAGGAGCACGTAGGAGCTGGTCCACAGGCTCTTGTTGATCGGGAAGATGTGGCTCCAGACCCACCCGAGCAGCAGGGTCGTGCTGCCCGCGTAGAACAGCCCCAAGGCCTTCGCGTCCGTCCCGCGCCGGGAGCGGATCCAGTGGCCGGCCAGCACTCCGCACAGCACGGAGGCGACCGCGCCCAGCGTGCTCAGCAGCCCCTCCGGGTCCCAGGTCCGGGTCTCCTGCCAGACGTGGTTGACCCCGAGCAGGCGGAAATCGAGCCAGTTGGAGAGGTTCTTGGCGGGCTCGAGCACGCCGCGGCCGACTCCGGGGACCGGCACCAGCGTCATGAGGGTCCAGTATCCGAGCAGCAGCCCGAGCAGGGTGAGGACCTGACCCCGCATCCCGGTGAGCAGGACGACGATCGCGGTGAGCAGGTAGGCGATCGCGATGCGCTGCAACACGCCGGGGATGCGGAGGTGGGGGAGGTCATAGTGGGGAAACCCCTGGAGCAGCAGGCCCAGCCCGAAGATGATCCCGGCGCGCACGAGTGCCTTGCGAAAGACCTGGGCCCGTCCCGTGCCCGCCTCCCTCAGCCCGCCCAGTGAGAGCGCGGTGGCGATGCCGACGATGAAGAGGAAGAAGGGGAACACCAGGTCGGTCGGCGTCCACCCGTTCCACTCCGCGTGCTCGAGCGGCGGGTAGACGTGGCTCCAGGTGCCGGGGTTGTTGACCAGGAGCATGGCCGCGATTGTGAGCCCGCGGAAGACGTCGAGGGACTGCAGCCGCTGCGTCGGTCGTGCGGCCACCGGCTCGACGGGATCGGCCGCTGCTCGCGACCGAAGCACCGTCAAGAGCCCTCGCCCGACCATGCTCCGCATCGTAGCACCGCCGGGGAGGCCCGGGTGCTCCGTGATATCGTAGCCGCGCCTGGCCAAAGGAGGCCGTCATGAGCGCGTCCGCATGAAGCTGTCGGTCGAATTCCCCAGCGTGGCCTACCGGGAGGGCCCGACCGCGGTCGCCGCGCTCGCCCGCGCCATCGAGCGCATCGGCTACGACCACATCGACATCTTCGACCACGTGGTGATGGGCGTGCCGATCGAGGGGCGGGAGCGCGGCCCCTACAATCCCCGGATGCCGATCCTCGAGGCCCTGATGGCGCTCGCCTACCTGGCCGCGGTCACCACGCGGGTGACGCTCGGCACCGAGGTGCTGGTCCTGCCGCAGCGCCAGCCCGCCCTGGTGGCCAAGCAGGTGAGCACGCTCGACACGCTCTCGGGCGGGCGGGTGCGGCTCGGGGTCGGGGTGGGCTGGCAGGAGTCGGAGTACGAGGCGCTCGGCGAGAGCTTCCACGACCGCGGGGCGCGGATGGACGAGGCGATCCGGCTCCTGCGCGCGTACTGGACCGACGCCGAGGTCAACCTGGCGAGCGCGCACTACCCGACGGTGTCGATGGCGATGGAGCCGAAGCCGCCGCAGGGCGGCCGCCTGCCGATCTGGATCGGCGGCCTCTCGGAGGCCGCGTTCCGCCGCGTCGGGCAGCTGGGCGACGGCTGGCTCGCGAGCCGCGTCACCGACGCGGCCGGCGCGCGCCAGGCCATCGAGGCCATCCATCGCCACGCGGAGGCGGCCGGACGCGATCCGGGGACCATCGGGCTCCAGAGCATGGTGGCTCCTCCGCCCCGCGACGCGGCGGGCAAGACCTTCTACGGAGACCACGACCAGGTGGTGGCCCGCGTGGCCGCTCTCAAGGCGATGGGCTTCGGCTGGGTCGCGCTGAACGCCACCGCGATCTTCCAGGCCGGCGCGCGCTCCGTCGAGGCGATGACGGCGGAGCTCCACCGGCTGCACAATCGCATCCGCGCCGAGGTGGGCTGAGCCGCATTGACTCCGCCTCCGCAGGTGATGGCGCTCGGGAGCGCGCTCTGCGCCGCGTGCGCCACCCTCCTCATCCAGCGCGGGCTGCAGCGCTCCAACTTCTACGCGGGGGCCTGGATCAACGTGGTGGTGGGCGCGGTCGCCGCGTGGTCGGCGACGCTCCTGCTCGTGCCGTGGCACGACTACACCTGGCGCGCGGTGCCCTACTTCGTGTTCTCCGGCGTGGTCGGCACCGCGGGCGGCCGCCTCTTCCGGGTGCTCGCCATCCAGAAGGTCGGTGCGCCGGTGGCGGCCGCGGTCAACAACCTGGCTCCCCTCGTGGCCACCGGCCTCGCCATCCCGCTGCTGGGCGAGCACGTCACGCTGCCGATCCTGAGCGGCACCCTGGTCATCGTGGCCGGCACGATCCTGCTTTCGCTCAGCGGCCGCTACGTGGGCTTCCGGGTCCGCCACCTCGCCTACCCCTTCATCGCGGCCTCGTGCTTCGGCACGGTGGCGATCGTCCGCAAGCTCGGGCTCAGCACCGCGGGGCCGCTCTTCGACGCGGCGATCAACGTCACCGCAGCGCTGGTCGCGTCCACCACCTTCGTGGCCGCCTCCGGCCATCTCGCCTCGCTCCGGTGCGACCGGAAGAGCCTCGGCTGGTTCGTCGCGGGCGGCATCGCGGAGAACAGCGGCGTGTTCCTGCTCCTGCTCGCGCTGGGATTCGGCGACGTCAGCGTGGTGATCCCGCTGGCGGGCACCGCGCCGCTCTTCGTCCTGCTCATCACCTACCTCATGCCCCGCGAGGGGGCCCGGCTCCACTGGCGGCTGGTCGCGGGCGCGGTGATGATCGTCCTCGGCGTGATGGTCCTGACCCGCTGAGCCAACAAGGTCTGTCGGCCAAGTGACGCCGCTTGTCGTCGTGGCGGCGGGGGAGGTCGCCGTCGCGATGACATGTGCACCCTAACACCCGGTGGATATGGCGGTTCTCTCCCCGGGCTCCCGCGGCACTTCCCTTGCAGCCACCGAGCCGTGGAACTCCATGAAGACCATGCAAGCGGACCGGACTTGGCCCTTCCCGCCCCAGCAGGCGGAGCGAGGCTTCACGCTCGCCGAGCTGGTCATATTGATCGCGGTGATCGGCATCCTTTCCGTCATGGCGGTCCCCTCGTTCCTGCGCTACTACCAGGCCGCCACGCTGAAGTCAGGCGCCCAGCAGTTCGCGACGCTCGTAAACCAGGCGCGGGAGCTGGCGATCAAGGAGAACGGCAAGCTGTGCGTCAAGATGTCGAGCCCCACTCAGATGATGTATACGCGCATCAACTGTGCGGGCACCGCCTGGGTGGGTCCCGGCACTGACGCTGCTGGCAACATCAATCTTCCGCCGAGCATCACCGCGGCGGTCCTCGTCGCCAGCCCGATCTTCGACTACGTCGGATCGGCCGCCACCCAGGCGGGCGGCTTCACGCTCACCAATACCCCGTGGCGGCCTCCGGCCGGGTCACGGTCGCCCCGTGACAGGAGCAAGCCCGATGCGACGAGTCGTCTCCGATCAACGCGGCATGACGCTGGCCGAGGTGCTGGTCGCGCTGCCGATCATCACGATCGGCCTCCTGGCGTTGCTCTCGGCCATTCCGCTCTCGACCTACGCGACCCAGGAGGGCCGGCAGACATCGACCGCCACCTTCCTTGCGAATCAGCGGCTCGAGCAGGTTCGGAACGCGCGGTGGACGGCCACGTGCCAGGTAGACGCCTCCGGCGTGGTCATTGCCGGCCCCGCCATAGTGGACGCCACCAACGACAGGGTTGGCCTCTCGGCCCCATCCACGGCAGCCCCGAAGGACCCGAGCGCTGCCGTGACCTTTGCCGACGAGAGCTCAATCGCGGCGCCTTACAGCGGGTACTCGCGCCAGGTGCGCATCATTGACTCGGTGGTTGCGGCAGCGACCTGCGATCCGGCCGGAAACATGAGCGGCACCGGGATCCGGCAGGTCACCGTAACCGTGAGCTACACGCCGCTCAGCGCCACGGGAACAAACGCGATCTCCGGGACGCGGTCGGTCAGCGTCACTATGCAGATCGCCCAGCGATGAGCCAGATGCAGACCACGCTCAGGGATCAACGGGGATTCACGCTGACCGAGCTGCTGGTGGTGGCGGCCGTGCTCGGCATGATCCTGGCCGCCGTCGTGCTGGTCCAGCAGCAGGGGCAGCAGGCCTACATCTTCGGTTCGCATCGGGTCGAGGTCCAGCAGAACAACCGGGCGGCCCTGGAGCTCATGGTCCGGGAGCTTCGATCGGCGCAATCCATCACGGCAATCCCGAGCACAGCGGATCTGACCTTTGTAACATGCAAGGCTCCATATCCGCTTTCAGCGCCAGCGACGCCCTGCCTCGCATCGGACATCGTCACGGTCCGTTACCAACTCTCGGGAACGACGCTCAATCGTACGTTCGACGGCACAACCACGCCGCTCATCGGCGGCGTGCAGGCGCTGACGCTGACCTACTACAAATACGACAACCTGACCAATACGACTCCGATAACCGCGGTGCCCGCCGAGGTGCAGCTGATCCGACTCCAACTCGTCACCGGCACGGAGGATCAGGTGGGCTCAGGCTCGCCCGGCAATCAGAGCGCCACCATGGAG
>WNFD01004021.1_pt1 | contig 18475 bp, 18 predicted proteins | sample 5400491 | NCBI WGS metagenome assembly WNFD01 (sample SAMN13153343, study PRJNA577476) | soil metagenome | isolation source: 120 cm saprolite under Douglas fir tree site 2 hole 2 replicate 2 | place: USA:California | collected 2015-04-18 | reverse complement strand
TGTGCCTGCAGATAAATAACGAGGTCCGGCACCGGCGCCCGCGGACGCAGCGCCTCGTAGATTTTCTGGTACAGGGCCAGCTCGTCGCCCGACAGCGTGATGCGCGCGAAAAGCGGGTCTTTGTCGAGGAGGAAATCGGCCACCGTCGGCTTGCCGAACATGTCGGGCTGCACCAGCGGCTCGATCATGCGCGCGCGCTGGAACAGGAAGAACAGCTGCGCCGGCAGCGCAAAGCGTGCCATGTCCTGGTAAAAGCGCGCGAGGAACGGGTTCTCCGACGGCTGCTCGAGCAACAGCTCGGCCGATAACCTCGATGCAAGACGCTTTGCCAACGTCGTCTTGCCGGCGCCGATCGGCCCTTCCACGACGAGATAGCGGAACTTATCCACTGATTCTTTCCACCGACTGATCGCCGCATTGTTCCAGCATTGCCTGCGCCGCGCCGATTCCCGGAATGGCGATGCCCGCTGCGATTTCGAGCAGCGGCTGCAACACGAAGGCGCGCAGATGCATCCGCGGATGCGGTACAACGAGCCCCGGTTTGTCCACGACGACGTCGCCATAGAGCAGCAAGTCGAGATCGAGCGTGCGCGGTGCATTGGCAAAGCTGCGGCGGCGGCCATGCTGCGCCTCGATTGCCTGCAGCGCGTCAAGAAGCCGCTCAGCAGGAAGCGCGGTGTCGAGCAGCGCCACGGCATTGACGAATGGCGGCTGGTCGGCGTACCCGAGCGGCTTGGAGCGATACAACGACGATCGTTTTACGAGGACGGTCTGCGCGATGCTTCCGAGGTCCTCAAGCGCCTGTTCAACCTCCTCCACCGGCGTGCCGAGGTTCGAGCCGATTGCCACGTAGGCAAGCGTCACGCGGGCTGAGAGGCGGCCTCCGGCGGCCGCTTCTTCCGCCGGCGCCGGCGGCGCTTGCGCGGCCCGGTCTCGGGAAGCAGCATCGCCTTGCGCGTTTCGGGGTCGGCGCTCTGGAAGGCGCGCCACCAGGCTTCGAGTTCGGCGGGGACTTCTCCGCTGGCGGCGCGCAATGCGAGAAAATCATAAGCCATGCGAAAGCGCGGCGCCTCGAACAGGCGATACGCGCGTTGTCCTGAGCGCTGCTCGAAGCGTGGCTGCATTGCCCAAACCTCCCGCATGGTGGCGGTGAGCTTGCGCGTGATGGCGAGCTTGGCGCACTGCGTGTCGAGCACGTCGTCCATCGACGCCTCGAGCGCCGGAATGGCGCGCTCACCGCGGGCCTGCCGTGCCTTCCACGCGGCCAGTACTTCGTGCCAGAGCAACGCTGCGAACAGGAAGGCCGGCGATACCGGGCGCTCGGCGAGCACCCGCTCGTCGGTCTGTGCGAGCGCGAGGGTCACGAAGCGCTCCCCGAGCGGTTGCTCGAGAATGACGTCGAGCAGCGGCAGTACGCCCTTGTGCAGCCCGACCTCGCGCAACTGGCGCAGGCAGGCGCTGGCGTGCCCGGAAAGCAGCAGCTTCAGCATCTCGTCGAACAAGCGCGCCGGCGGCACGCGCTCGAGGAGCGGAGCCAGCTCGCGGATCGGCGCGCGCGTTGCCGGGTCGAGCGTGAGGCCCAGCTTCGCCGCGAGCCGCACGGCCCGCAGCATGCGTATCGGATCTTCCCGGTACCGAGTTTCCGCATCGCCGATCACGCGCAGCACGCGCCTTTTCAGATCGGCCAGGCCGCCGTGGAAATCCACCAGATCTTCGGTCTGCGGATCGAAGTACAGCGCATTGACGGTGAAATCGCGCCGCCGCGCATCCTCTTCCTGCGTGCCGAAGACGTTGTCGCGCAATACGCGCCCGTGCTCGTCCGTTTCGGCCGTTTCCGGGTCAGCGGCGCGGAAAGTCGAGACTTCGATTGTCTCGGGGCCCAACATCACGTGCACCAGCCGGAAGCGGCGGCCGATGATGATGGCGCGGCGAAACAGCGGCCTCACCTGCTCCGGGCGCGCGTTGGTCGCGACGTCGAAGTCCTTGGGAGTGATGCCGAGAAGCAGGTCGCGGACGGCGCCGCCGACCACGTAACCGGAAAAACCGGCTCCGCGCAACGCCGCGCAGACCTTCGCTGTGGCCGGGCTGATGGCGTCCCGCGTGAGGTCATGCTGGCCGCGCGCTACGCGGACCTCGGAGGGCAGCCCCAGCACGCGCCTTATTAACCGCTTGATCATTAAGGGCCGGGATTCTACCCGCGCAGGGAGATCACTTCCCAGCCGCGCTGCCTGGCTATGGCCGCGAGCTGCCGATCGGGATCCACGGCCACCGGACGGCTGACCTGCTCGAGGAGCGGCAGGTCGTTGTGGGAGTCGCTGTAGCAAGCGCTTTCAGGAAAGTCGCGCAGGGACCTGCCCAGGCCCGCCAGCCATTCGTCGACGCGCCGCACCTTCCCGTCACGGAAACACGGAATGCCGGCCACGCGGCCGGTGAAGCGCCCGTGCTGCGTTTCGGGCTCGGTGGCGATGAGGTAGGGAATGCCGAACTCGCGGGCAATGGGCGCGGTCACGAAGCTGTTGGTGGAAGTCACGATGGCGCAGACGTCACCGGCAGCGAGATGCGTACCAACCAATGCGCGCGCCCCGGCCGCGATCATTGGCACTATCCGGGTGCGCATGAACTCGGCGTGCCAGCGTGCGAGGTCCTGGGGGGTATGCTCGGCCAGCGGTCTCAGCGCGAAGCCGAGGTATTCATGGATGTCGAGCGTACCGGCCACGTACTGCTCGTAGTACGCGCGGTTCTGCACCTCGTAGGCCTCGCGGTCGAGAATGCCGCGATCGACCAGGAACTGCCCCCACTCGTAGTCGCTGTCGCCGGCAAGCAGAGTGTTGTCGAGGTCGAACAAGGCGAGGCGCATGGAAGCGCCTCAGTGTACCCGAGGGTTTTTCCTGCCCTTAGAAGCGGCGCTGGACGCCGATGCGGAAGTCGTTCAGGCGCAAAAGACCGGGCGTGTCGCGGGACAATGCTTCGGCGCTTAGGGCCCAGTCGTGGGCGAACCAGTACCGGCCAAACAGGGAATATTGACGCGCGTCGTACTCGGATTCCTTGCCGCTGATATAAGACATTCCGAGACTGCCGCGGTCGCCGAAGGAATAGGAGAGCTGCATGCGCGAACTGGGCGCCAGGCCGACGGCTTCGCGCCAGCTGTAGGTCGCGAACCCGACCCGGTCAGGATCGACCGCCAGCCCACCCCGTGCCAGAGCCGGATCAAGACCCGGCTCGCCGCGCTGAGGGACGCGCAGCCCGGACTGTGCGTACGCCGGCACCGCTGCGCTCAGGCAGAGAGCGAAAGATAGAAGCGCGACGGTCCTCTTTTGCACTGATGTGATCTCCTGATCTGGACCGGTAATTTACTCAGGGCCCCTTGGTTTGTCGAGGCAGTTTGCACAATCTTGCGCCGCGGAAAGCGCTTCCCGCACGAGGGGCAGAGTCACCGCCCGCTGGCTGGCAAGTGAATACCGATCAAGCACTTCTAGTACCCGATGCAGGCTCGCCAGGTCCCGGGGGAGGTGGTTCAGCAGGTACCAGACCACCTCGTCGCTGAGCCGCAGTCCGCGACGTCCAGCCTCTGCCCTCAGATAGAGCGCCTTTTCGGCATCCGTGAGGGGCTTGAGCTGGTAAACCAGGCCCCAGGCGAGCCGGGTGCGGAGATCTTCGCGCAATGGCAGCTGGGCAGGTGGGGCAGTGCCCGCCGCAAGCACCGCGGCCTGTCCATCGCGTGCGGCATTGCGGCTCGCAACAGGTGGGTGCGTCCGCTGCCCGGTTCGCCCCACAGGTAGACGATTGCCTCGCGCAGGCTGCCCGCCGCGAGCTCCCGGATGCGCGCCAGCGCCTCGACGTTTGCTCCAGCGACGTAGTTCTCGAAGCGTGGCTCGGCCGGCGCCGAGATCTGTAGAGGAAGTTGCCGCATGTCAATTGCCGCCGTAGAGCGGGCTGGCGAGGTAGGCCGCGCGCAGGTGCCGCAGGCCGACCAGCAGCGCAGCACTTGCCGGAAGAGCTAGCAGCACCCCGAAGAAGCCGAATACCTGCCCAAACGCAAGCAGCGCGAAAATGACCACCACAGGGTGCAAGCCGATCCGTTCACCGACGATCAGTGGCGTGACCACCATCGCCTCGAGCGCCTGGCCGACGCCGATGGCCAGCCATACCCAGAGCAGCCCCGCGAGACCATTGAATTGCATCAAGGCGGTGAGCGTCGCGAGGATCAGCCCTGTCACGACCCCGACGTAGGGAATGATGACCGCGAGGCCGGTCAGGATGCCGATCGGCAGCGCGAACTCCAGCCCTGCCAGCCATAACGCGAGCACGTAATAGACGCTCATGATGGCGATGACAAGGATCTGGCCGCGCAGCCATTGCGCGAGCACCGCGTCGACCTCCGCCGCCATGGCGCGGGCCTTGGCGTGGACGCGCCGCGGAATCAGGACGTCGACGCGATCGAGCAACAGGTTCCAGTCGCGGAGCAGGTAGAAAAGCACTACCGGCACTAGCACCAGATCGGCAAGGATCGTGATCAGCACCATGCCGCCAGTCTTCAGCGACGCGAGCAGGTGCTTCGCCAGCTGCTCGTTGTCCGAAAGAATCTGCTTGCCGAGCTGCGTCGCGTTCTCGGCGTCGAGTCGAACGTCGAGGTCGAGCCTGGCTTTGAGCCAGGGCGCAGCGTGGGCATTGAACCAGGCGACGAACCCCGGCAGCTTCTCCATCAGCAGCCGCGTTTCCTTGTAGAACAGGGGCAGCACGACGAGCATCATGGCTATGGCAACAGCCAAGGCGAGCAGCAGCACCAGCACGACGGCCAGGGTGCGCGGCACGCGGCGGCGCGTGAGCCGCTCGACGAGCGGATCGAAGATGTACGCGAGGATCGCGGCGAAGAGAAACGGCGCGAGGATCGGCGACAGCAGCCAGACGAGGAATCCCGCCGCCAGCGCGATCGTGATCCAGGCCCAGAGCTGCGGCGAAGCGAGTGCTGGCATGTCGAGTAGAATTTGGACTCTAGCATGTCGAAAGGACTTTCCTACCGCGACGCCGGCGTCGACATCGAGGCCGGCGATGCGCTGGTCGAGGCGATCAAGCCGTTCGCCGGGCGCACGCTGCGGCCCGAGGTGCTCGCCGGCATCGGCGGTTTCGGCGCGCTGTGCCAGATCCCGAAGAAATACCGTCACCCGGTGCTCGTGTCGGGGACCGACGGCGTCGGCACCAAGCTCAAGCTCGCCTTCGAGCTGCAGCGGCACGACACGGTGGGCATCGATCTCGTTGCGATGAGCGTTAACGACATTCTCGTTTGCGGGGCCGAACCGCTGTTCTTCCTCGACTACTACGTCTGCGAAAAGCTCGATGTGCGCGTTGCGACGGAAGTCGTCAAGGGTATCGCTGCGGGTTGCGAGCTGGCCGGCTGCGCGCTGATCGGCGGCGAGACGGCCGAGCATCCGAACGCGTTCCCCAAGGACGAATACGATCTCGCCGGCTTCGCCCTCGGTGTGGTGGAGAAGGACCGTATCGTCGACGGGCGCTCGATCCGGCCCGGCGATGTGATCCTCGGGCTTGCCTCGAGCGGCCCGCACTCCAACGGCTATTCCCTGATCCGCAAGATTCTCGAGCGGACCAAGCCGCCACGCGGAGTTGACCTTCTCGAGCCTACGCGCATCTACGTCAAGCCTGTTCTCAAGGTGCTTGAATCAGTGCCCGTCAAAGGCCTGGCTCACATCACCGGCGGCGGTCTGATCGGCAATGTGCCCCGCATCCTTCCGGAAAAGACCAAAGCGGTCATCGAGAAGGCCTCCTGGCCGCGGCCTCCGGTCTTTCAGTGGCTGCAACGCGAAGGCAACGTCGCCGAGGAAGAGATGCAGCGCGTGTTCAATTGCGGCATCGGCATGGTTCTCGTCGCCGCCGTCGCGGACGTCAAGCGCGCCGCCGAGCTGCTGCGCGCGGCTGGAGAGACCGTCTACGAGATCGGCGTAATCGAAAAGGCGTCGGGGGCACCGCAAGCCATCGTCGTCTAGGGAAAGTCTGAATTGCGCAACCTTTAATCTTTCTGTCCGCAAGCTATACACGCAGCGACTTGACCGTCTAGCATAGACGTTCGAATCGAGCTTTCCGGAGGCCTGGGAGGAGGGTCTGTGGGGAAAAAGCTTCGGTTACGTTGCTTTTCGTCGCGCTCGGACTGCTTGAGTCGATTTCGGCTGCCTGGGCGAAGAAGGACAAAGTGGAAGTGACGCTCACGGCACCCGCCGCCGGCGCCTTGTACAACGCTCCCGCGGCAATCAAACTCTCTGCCATCGCACGAAACAGGCAGAAGAATCATCCGATCGTAAAGGTCGAATTTTTTCAGGAAGCAAAACTGATCGGCAGTGTTCTCGGCCCCCGAGCTCGTAATCAATACGCGTTCAATTGGACAGGCGTGGCCGCAGGCCGTTACACGCTCGTGGCTAAGGCGACGAACGACAAAGGCAAGACCGATCTTTCCGAGCCAATTTCGATCACCGTGAACGCCTTGCCGAGCGTCTCCATCACGGCGCCGGCAAACAACGCCATCCTCACTGCTCCGGCCACCTTTACAGTCACGGCGAGTGCATCAGACAGCGACGGCTCGATCGCGAAGGTCGAGTTCTATAACGGAGCGACCCTCGTCAGCACGGCGACGAGCGCTCCCTATGGCGTAACCCTTAGCGAAGCTGCTGCTGGGGTTCTCAACCTGACGGCCACTGCCATCGATAACCGTGGCGGGAGCTCCACTTCAGCTCCCGTGACCGTGATCGTGAACTCCCTGCCGAGCGTCTTGCTGACAAGCCCCAGCAGTAACGCGGCCTTCAAAGCTCCTGCGAACATTCCGCTTGCAGTCCAAGTCGCCGATACAGACGGCTCCGTCGCCAACGTCGCGTACTTCTACGGCGCTACCTTGATCACCTCGCTCAGTGCGCCGCCGTACAGTTTCGTCTGGACCGAGGTTCCGCAAGGCGCCTATGCTTTGACGGCTCGTGTCACGGACAACCTCGGCGGCGTCATGACCTCAGTCGCTGTAAACGTTACGGTCAACGCTGGGGAAGTAAAGCTCTACTACATTCGTGTCGATCATCTCAACACGCCGAGGCTCGTTGCGGACGATCAGCAACGGACGGTGTGGAGGTGGGATCAGCGGGAACCGTTCGGGGTCAACGTGCCGGATGAGAATCCGAGCGGGCTAGGAACGTTCGACCTACCGCTACGACTACCAGGCCAGTACTTCGACCGGGAGACAAATCTCGCTTACAATTTCTTTAGAGACTATGACCCGGGGCTGGGCCGATATATTCAATCGGACATAGTCGGTTTGAAAGGCGGTACGAATACTTACAGTTACGCTCTTCAAAATCCGATTCAGTACGTCGATATCCTCGGATTAGACGTGAATTTTTGCTACTACTCAGATTTTCCGACCCACATCGGATTTGGGATCGTTGGTGAGGATGCCAAAACACAGGGCTTTTATCCAAGACGCCATCGCAGTCCACGTGGCCCGGGCATGGTAAAGCCAGACCCTAATCCTGGTGACGAGCCTCGCGAATGCAAAACAGTTGTCGCTACGCCGGAGCAAGACACGTGCATGCTCGCGTGCCGAGAACGTAGAAGGAGTAATCCAGGAACATACAACGGTGTTACGCGCCAGTGCACAGACTTTGTTCGGGATTGTGCGCTTGAATGCAATGTTCCAGTAGGAGACCACGGAGGTCCACTTCCGAAGTGGTTTTACGAAGGCATCAGGGCTTCCGACTTTCCCGAGTGAATCTTATGCCCAAAGCGTTTTTCCCCTTACTCGTATTTGTGGGCGGGGCGCTAGTTGGGCCGCTGCTCTATTGGGTGATGCCGCTATTGCCGAGATACGATTTGTTCTATTACGGCGTAGGGCCGTTGATTTGGCCGGTCCAATTAATTGGGCCTCTTATGGATTTTCTTGGAACGAGCAATGACGTTGTGCTCGTCGGCTTTAATGTGTTGCTATATGCCATAGTCGGAATGGGAATTGTTGCAGCGGCACGCAATACGCTCCTGTTTGTTTTCTCCGGTGCTGTGCTAGGTGCAGGTGTCATCATTCTGGCACTGTCAGCAGTTCATTTCAGAATCCGCGATCTAATTGGGCACGACGGTACGATGTTGATCGCTCTCTTAATTGCATTGGCATTCTACGGATCACTCGTGTTTTTCGTGAGGCTGATAGCTATACGACTGCAACCTCGATAGCGATGTAGATCATCTCAACACGCCGCGCGATCTACGACGATCAGCAGCAACTGCGCTGAAACTGGGATCAGGCGGACCGTTCGGAACATCCGGTGGACGAGAGCCCGGGCGGCCTTGGGGCGTTCGAGTTCTGCTCTATCACTAGAAGTGGGAGGAGCCCTGGCGCTAACGAGGCCATGCATTGACGCTATGGGTACTTTCCGACCGGCAGTGTTTTGCGCAGTCCCGGAATAATTAAAGAGGACATTCAGAAGATAGAGGAATGCAAGGTAATTCCTGCCGAGCGGGAATCAATAGCATGCGAACGGTCGCAGGTTCGATACTCATATTCATAGCGTGCGGTCTTACAGGCCCGTTGCTGCGCTGGGCCACTTGGCCTCCAAGCCCTGCACCGCAAGGTTCTGGCTTCTCGTTTGACGACTTTATCTACGATTTGGTCTTGTTCCTTTGGCCTACGCAGCCCCTGGCTGTGATGGAAGTAACGATAGGTTCGTTTGCGGCGGTTACGCTTTCCGTAGGTGCGAATGCCTTGTTTTTCGGAATAGTCGGGGCGTTGGCCGCCGTCATTGCAAGGCAACCGGGTAAGCTCCTCGGGCTGTATTTAGCGGCTTGCATAGTGGTGCTCCTGCTTGCTCTTTGGAGCGCTGGTTTCAGCGTTGCGTTTCTGAATGTCGGTGCCTTGGTGGTCGCTTTCCTCCTGTACGCAGTGCCTTTCCTCGCCGTATTCGGGTTTGCCCGCAAGGGCTAATTCAAGGAGATAGGACCACCGGGAGCCCTTCGGGGTCACCGTGCCCGATGAGAACCCCTGGGCCTCGGAGCGTTTGAGTTCCCGTTGGGTTTCCCCGGGCAGTATCGGGACAGTGAAACCGATACTTGGCAAAACTGGATGCGCGACTACTCAGCCTTGATCGGACGTTACCTGGAAAGTGATCCGACGAGGCTCAAGGATGGGCTAAAGACGTACGTCTACGCGAGAGCCAACCCGCTTCGACATTCGGACCCGCATGGGGTGCCTGCGATAGTGCTAGTGACTGTCGACGCCTTATGGCGCGGCGTTCTTGACGCTTAGCTGGAGCCGCGCCGTGCGAGGTAGATGCCGATCAGCACCACCATGCCGCCTGCGATCTGCAGCGGAACGAGCGCTTCCCCGAGCAGCACCCAGGCGAACAGCGCGGCCATGACCGGCTGAAACAGCAGGCTCACCGAGGAAAACGCCGCGCGCAGGTGCGCGAGCGCGTAGGCGATCAGCCCCTGCCCCGCAGCGTGCGACACGAGAGCCAGCCCGAGGAGGTAGCCCCAGCCAAGAAGGCTGGAGGGCAGCATCTGCTCGCCCGAGGCGAGCGCTACCGGGAAAAGAAAGACGGCGCTGATCGTGCTGGTCACGGCCATGACGTGAAGCGTGCTCTCACCCCGGTCGCGCAATCCTTTGACCGCAAGCAGATAACCAGCGTAGAAGACTGCGGTCACCACGCCGAGGGCGTCGCCGGTCAGTGCTGTGCCTGAAAACTCGAGGCTCGTATTGACCAGCAGCGCGACGCCGGCGAGCGCCGCCACGAGTCCAGCGAGGAATAAACGCTTCGGCCGCTGGCCAAGAAAGATCCACGCCACGAGCGTCACGAAGACAGAAGCAAGGTTCGCGAGCAGCGTCGAATTGGCCACCGAAGTGAGCTTGATCGAGGTGTGCCAAAAACCCAGATCTCCCGCGAACGCGACGCCGGCCGCGAGCAGGAGCGGCCATTTGGCGCGATAGGTGCGAGGCGCCTCCTCGCGCCGTAACGCATACAGCAGCCACAGTGGCGGCACTGCGAGGGCCACGCGCCAGAACGCGGTGGCGGTCGGCCCGGCTTCGGAGACACGCACGAAGATCGGCGAGAGCGCAATGCAGGTGGCGCCGAGCAATAGCGCGCCGAGCGCGGGCTTCATGGGCCCGCCGATGTTACTTGCTTTCGGCGACGGCCTTCACTTCAGGTCGTTCCAGCGCTTCATGGCCTGTTCGCAGCGCTCACGGGCGCGCTCCAGTTCCTGCTCAAGCATTGCCTGCCGCTCGAAGTACTTCTCGGTAAGCCGGCTGGTTCCTGCTACGGTGCCAAGCCTCTCGCCCGGCAGGGGTTCGCGCCCCTGTTCACGCCGGGCCTCGACGTCCTTGAGCGCGGTGCACTCGACACGCGCGTCCTCGTACGCCTTGTCAAGATCGCTCATGCGCTCCTGCGCAGTCACCGCCGATGCCGCGAGCAGAAGAAAAACAAACACTAAGCGTTTCACGATGTACTCCGGTAGAATTTTTTGACATGGCCGCGCCGCATTTCGTTCACCTGAGAATGCACAGCGAATACTCGGTGACGGACGGGATTGTCCGCATCGAGCAAGCGGTGAAGCGGGCCGCGGCCGACGGCATGCCAGCGCTCGCGCTCACCGATTCGGCCAACCTGTTCGGCATGGTGAAATTCTACGGCGCGGCGCGCGCCGCGGGCGTCAAACCGATCGTCGGCGCGGACTGCTGGGTGCAGAACGAGGCCGACCGGGACAAGCCGCACCGCGTGCTGCTGCTTTGTGCTTCGCGCGCCGGGTATCTCAGGCTCTGCGAGCTGCTGACGCGCGCCTGGCTGCGCAACCAGCACCGCGCGAAGGCGGAGATCGCCCGCGGCTGGCTGCAAGACGGCACGGACGGCTTGATTGCCCTTTCCGCGGCGGCAGCCGGCGACGTGGGCCAGGCCCTGCTGTCGGATCAGTCGCCCCTCGCCGAGCGCCTCGCGCGCGACTGGGCGAAGCTCTTTCCCGGCCGCTATTACATCGAACTGCAGCGCGCCGGTTTCGCCAACACCGAAGCACTCTTGTCGCGCTCGGTCGCGCTGGCGACGCGCGTCGGTTTGCCGGTGGTGGCGGCTCATCCGGTGCAGTTCCTCGAGCCCGAGGACTTCAAGGCGCACGAGGCGCGCGTCTGCATCGCGCAGGGCTACGTGCTCGGCGATCAGCGCCGGCCGAAGCTCTTCACCGGCGAGCAGTACTTCAAGCGCCGTGCTGACATGGGGAAGCTCTTCGCCGATCTCCCGCAGGCGCTCGATAACTCGGTGGAGATCGCGCGGCGCTGCAACCTGGAGATCGAGCTGGGCAAGAACCGCTTGCCGGCCTTCCCAACGCCGCCGGGCGTGACCATCGACCAGTATCTCGAAAACGCGGCCGAGGCGGGCCTAGCGCGCAGGCTGGAAAAGCTCGGCTTGAAAAGCGACGCTGCTGCACGCTACCGCGAGCGGCTCGCTTTCGAGATCCGCACCATCGTGCAGATGGGCTTCGCCGGCTACTTTCTCATCGTCGCGGACTTCATCAACTGGGCAAAAACGAACGGCGTTCCGGTGGGCCCCGGCCGGGGATCCGGCGCGGGATCGCTGGTCGCTTACTCGCTCGGCATCACGGATCTCGATCCGCTGCGCTACGACCTGCTGTTCGAGCGCTTTCTCAATCCCGAGCGTGTCTCGATGCCGGACTTCGACATCGACTTTTGCCAGGACGGGCGCGACCGCGTGATCGATTACGTCAGGGGCAAATACGGCGAAGAGAGCGTTTCGCAGATCGCGACCTTCGGCACGATGGCGGCGCGCGCCGTGCTGCGCGACTGCGGCCGGGTGCTTGACCTCGGCTACAACTTCTGCGACCAGCTGGCGAGGCTCATACCGGTGCAGCCGGGCAAGACGATTACTCTCGAGATGGCGCGCGAGATGGAGCCGCTGCTCGCCGAGCGTGAGCGCAAGGAAGACGAGGTGCGCGAGCTCCTGGACCTGGGCGAAAGGCTCGAGGGCCTGGTGCGCAACGTCGGCATGCATGCCGGCGGCGTGCTCATCGCGCCCGGCCGGCTCACCGAGTTCTGTCCGCTGTATGCCGCCGAAGGCACGGCCAACGTGATCTCGCAGCTCGACAAGGACGACGTCGAGGCGGTGGGGCTGGTGAAGTTCGATTTCCTCGGTCTGACGACGCTGACCATTCTGGACTGGGCCGAGCGCTACGTGCGCCGGCTCGGCGAGCAGGAGTTTTCCCTGGAACGCGTTCCGCTCGACGACGCCGAGACCTATCGGCAGCTGTCATCAGGGAACACCACGGCAGTGTTCCAGCTGGAATCGCGCGGCATGCGCGATCTCATCAAGCGCGCGCGGCCCGACCGCTTCGAAGACGTGATTGCGCTCGTCGCCCTGTACCGGCCGGGCCCGATGGACCTGATTCCGGAGTACATCGAGCGCAAGCACGGCAAGCGCGTCGACTACCTGGATCCGCGGCTGGAGCCGATCCTCGCCCCGACCTACGGCATCATGGTTTACCAGGAGCAGGTGATGCAGATCGCGCAGGTCATCGGCGGCTACACGCTGGGCCGCGCCGATCTGCTGCGCCGCGCGATGGGGAAAAAAAAGCCCGAGGAGATGGCCCAGCAGCGCGACATCTTCGTTGCGGGCGCGCAGAAGAACGGCCTGCCGCGCAGCAAGGCGACGCAGTTGTTCGACCTGATGGAGAAGTTCGCCGGCTACGGCTTCAACAAGTCGCACGCCGCGGCCTACGCGCTGCTGGCGTATCAGACGGCATACATGAAATCGCATCACGCCGCGGCGTTCATGGCGGCCAACCTTTCGGCAGTGATGGACGACACCGACAAGGTGCGCCAGCTGCACGAGGATGCGCTCGCCAACGGCCTGCGAATCCTGCCGCCCGACGTCAATGCCTCCGAATACCGCTTCGTGCCGGTGGACCGGCAAACGATCCGCTACGGCCTCGGCGCGGTGCGCGGTACCGGCGAGTCGGCGATCGGCGCGGTCCTCGAGGCGCGCAAGGCGGCGCCGTTTACCGACCTGTTCGATTTCTGCCGGCGGGTCGACAAGCGCATCGTCAACCGGCGCGTGATGGAGGCGCTGGTTCGCGCCGGCGCTTTCGATGCGATCGAATCCAATCGCGCCCGCTTGCTCGCCTTGGTGGGACGCGCGCTGGAGGGCGCCGAGCAGGCCGAGCGCCAGGCGTCGCAATCGAACCTGTTCGGCGAAGCGGAGGCCCCGCGCGGCGGTGAGCATGCTTTTGTCGACGCGGCGCCCTGGGACCTGAGGCAAACGCTGATGGAGGAAAAGACGGCCCTCGGTTTCTATCTCTCGGGCCACCTGTTCGCCGTCTACGAGCGGGACCTGGCGGGGTTCCCGCGCACCCCGTTGTCGGCCCTGACTGCGTCCGAGCAGCGCGTTTGGATCGCCGGAATCGTGGCCTCCGCCCGCGCGCAGATGACGCGCCGCGGACGCATGATGGTCGTGATGCTCGACGACGGCAGCGCGCAGCTCGAGATCTCCGTTTTTAACGAGTTGTTCGAGAAGCACCGCGACAAGCTGAAGGAGGACACGCTCCTCGTCGTCGCGGGCAAGGTACAGAGGGACGAGTTTTCCGGCGGGTTGAGAGTGACCGCGGATGAGCTGCTCGATCTCGAAGCGCTGCGGGGTCGTTACGCGGCGCGCTTGCGCATCGCGATGAATGGGCAGGCAGATGCCAAGCGGCTGCAGCAGGTGCTTGCGCCGTATCGCGCAAGCGGTGCCTGCCAGGTGCTGGTGCGATACGAAAACGGCGCCGCGGCGTGCGAGATCGCGCTCGGCGATGCCTGGCGCGTGCGACCCGACGGCCGCTTGCTCGCCGAGCTCGACGCCTGGCTGACGCCCGGAAACGTTCAGCTCGTCTACAACGGCGTCTCGTGACTCCAGCGCACGGCGCAGGATTCGCGGCCGAGCAGGTTGCGATAATGGCGGTACCAGGGATTCACGATGCGCTCAGCCGGGTCGAACAGGCGCTTCTGCGCGAGAAATGCCTTGAGCTGCGGATAGCAGGCCTCGGTCTGGGCGCGAGTCGCCTCGGGCGTGCAGGCGATCGGAAACCCGCCGCCGTGCGCGATCGCGGCATCGATGAGGCTGCGGCGCAACTGCGTCGTTCGCACCGCACCCCCGATGGTGCTCGGCTCGGGGACCCGCACGCTGATCTCGGCGTATTCGCGGCGCGCCCACCGCAGGAAAGTTTCGTCTTCCTGCATGACATGGCGCAGCGTGGGGTCCTCCATGGCAATTCGCCACTCCGTGAAGCGCGACCGGGCGTCGGCAATGAAGGCCTCCGCGTGCTCCGGCGGCGGCAGTAGCTGCATGCCAGGTGCAGTTTCCTTGCCGGAAACGTTTGGCGCGGCTTCGCCGATCGCCCGTGCAAGCGAATCCAACTTCAGCGTCACGCTATAGAGCGCGCCGAACAGGCCCTGGCCGCCGACCGAAAGCGCGAACAGCTCGGGATGAGCTCGCCGGCTGACCCGCCGCAGCTCGCCATCCGGCGTGACGAGCGTAAGCGCCTCGACGTGCATCACCGTCGGCCGGCCGTCGGGTCCGGCCGCATTCCTCGCCAGGCTCGCTGCCACGGTCGGCATCGTCGTGCGTAGCGCGGCGGCCTGGGCATTCCCCGGGCGAAGGCGGGCGGCGAGGCTTTTCCAAGTCGTGTTCGCCTGCACCTCGACTACGCCGTGGCCTGGCTCGAGGCGCAGCACGCGATCCAGGCGTGCCGCATCGATGGGACGCGCGTTGCGCATCGCCTCCTGCAACTCGTGCGCCGAGAGGGGAAGAGACGAGGTGGCCGGCATGGAATCCTCCGTTGTTGGTTGAAAACTTGGCCGGATTCTTGAAGCAGCCGATGGTGCATTGCAATACAGCCGTAGAAAGTAGCGAAATCTGATACCGTAAGTCGCATGCTCGCCAGCCGCTTCGTGGAGGCGCTCAAGAAGTGCTTGCGTGTGCGCGGCATGACGTACGCCGCTCTTGCGCGGGAACTGAGGATCTCCGAAGCGAGCGTGAAACGCATGTTCTCGCGCAGCAGCTTCACCCTGTCGCGCATCGAGGAGATCCTGGCCGCGCTCGACCTCGATCTGCATGAGGTGGCGCGCATGAGCCTCGCCTCCGCGGCGGGACCGGCGGAGCTCACGCTCGATCAGGAAACGGCGCTGGCCAAGGACGAGCGCCTGATTTCGGTGTTCTGGCTGGTGCTCAACGGCTGGCGCTACGATCAGATTGCCGAAGCTTTCTCGATCTCGCGCGCCGAGCTGACCCTGATCTTCGCGCGATTGGACCGGCTCAAGATCATCGAATGGGGCAAAGGCGAGAGGGCGCGGCTGCGAATACCCAAAGACTTCCAGTGGCGGGCGGGCGGGCCGGTGAAGAAGGCTTACGGTCGCCGCGTCATAGGAGAATTCCTCGAGGCGCGCTTCGATTCGCCGCTCGAGCTGCTGCGCTTCGAGACGCGCCAGCTGTCCCCCGAGTCGGCGGTGGTGCTCAAGCGGCGCCTGGAGAGGCTGGTGGCCGAGTTCAATGAATTCGCCGAGCTCGATTCGGCGACGCCGGCGTCGCGCAGGGTGGGCGTCGCGCTGCTTGCTGCCTGCCGGCCATGGGAATTTTCCGTCGTGATTGCCTTGAAAAGGCGCACGAGGGCCTAGGTCGTGGGCCAGAACTCGAAGCTCGCGTAGGTGCGGTCGAATTGCGTCGCGGGCAGCCCGGTCCGGACTGCCGCCACGAGAGCAGCGGGCGGTCCGCGTCGCGCCCAGACGATGATCTTCTCCACGGCCTCGGGACTGCCCTGCAGGACGGCTTCGACACTGCCGTCGGCGCGATTGCGCACCCAGCCCGCGATGCCGAGGCGCCTTGCTTCGCGCAGCAGCGCGTCGCGGAATCCCACGCCCTGCACGCGCCCGCTGATATTAATTTGCCGGGTGATCATGCCCCATGTCGGAGCGTCATGTTAAGCTGCTCGCGGAGGGACAAAAAATGCGCATCGGCTTGCTGAGCGTAGCGGGGCTCGCCCTGATCGGGTTTCTGGTCGTCGCGGTCGCGCTGCCTCCCATGCAGGCTACCGAAGCCAAGGATGCCGCACAGGCGCTGATCGCAGGCGCCGAGCCGGCGAAGCAACAAGTTGGCGCAGCGGCTGAAAAATCCGGCAATGTTTCCGCCGCGGGCCAGAGCATCAAGGTCGCCTCGCGCAACGATCCCAAGCACGGCGAAATGAAATGGATTGTCTCCGACAACGGCGTCATCCATGGCTGGAACGAGAAAAATGCCATCGAGATCACGCTGATGCCCTCGGTGCGGGGCGGCAAGGCGAGCTGGAATTGCAAGGGCTACCCGGTGAACGCGATGCCGCCGAACTGCGGCGGGCGCTGAGAGAATTACCGTCCCTTAGCTGATGCAGTAACGGCCGTCAGAATCCCGCGCATGATCGCCACCGGGTCCGGGGGGCAGCCCGGCACCGCGACGTCGACTGGGATCACATTCGACACGGCGCCGCGGCTCGCGTAGTTTTCTCCAAAAATGCCGCCGCTGCAGCCGCAGTCGCCGATCGCCACGACGAGCTTGGGCTCGGGCGTCGCCTCGTACGTGCGCCGCAACGCTTCCTCCATGTTCCGCGACACGGGGCCCGTGACGAGCAGCATATCAGCGTGGCGCGGGCTGGCGACAAATTTGATGCCGAGCCGTTCCAGGTTGTAGTAAGCACTGTTGGCGGCATGGATCTCGAGCTCGCAGCCGTTGCACGACCCGGCGTCCACGTGCCGGATCGCGAGCGAGCGCCCGAAATGCTTCAGGATCACCTCGCCCATCCGCTGCTCAAGCTGGCGCAGCGACTCGTCGGGCTGCGGCGCCGGCTCAGTGATGATCCCGGTTTTCGCTATCTGCCGGAGAAGCCGGTACATGTCACAGATCCTGCCCGCTGTAGGAGAGGTTGAACGATTTATTGATCAGCGGGAAATCGGGAACGATGTTGCCCATCACCGCGTGCTCGAGAAGCGGCCAGTTCTGCCACGATGGGTCGTGCGGGTGCGCGCGGTGGACGCGGTTTCCGTCCGCCGTTTCCACCGCGATGAGCACTTCGCCGCGCCAGCCTTCGACCCAGCCCACGCCGCGCCTGCCGCCGAGGCTGGCGGCGAGCGGGACGCGGATCTCGCCCGCCGGTAGCTCGCGCAGGAACACGCGGATCAGCCGTGCCGACTCCGTCACCTCGTCGAAGCGCACCGAGACGCGGGCGGCGACGTCGCCGCGTGTGTGCGTTGCAATCACGGGCTGCGCCGGTGCGTAAGGGGCAACGGCGTGGTCGACGCGTAGATCGTGCCACATGCCGCTCGCACGGCCGGCGAAGCCGGTCAAGTCCAGTCTCTCGGCTAATTCGGGCGTCACCTGCCCGGTCATGATGAAGCGGTCCTGCGCCCCCGCGTGCTCGTCGTAGATCGACTTCAGCGTCGCGACCTCGGCCTCGACCTGCTCCAGTTGCTCGAGCAGCCGAGCGGTCGCCTCTCGCGGCAAGTCGACCGAGACTCCGCCGGGAACGATCCGGTCCATCAGGTAGCGATGGCCGAACAGCGCGGCATTCAGGCGCAGCAGGTCTTCCTTGAGGCGCCAGAACTGGAAAAACCCGAACGACAGCGCAACGTCGTTGCCGAGGTAGCCGAGGTCGCCCAGGTGATTGGCGATGCGCTCCAGCTCCAGCAGAACGCCGCGCAATGCCGCCGCGCGAGGCGGCGGCTCAGTGCCGGTCGCGCCCTCGACCGCCATCGCCCACGCCCAGGCGTAGGCGACCGTCGAGTCCCCGCTGACACGCCCGGCGAGGCGCGCGCCTTCTTCGAGCGTCATGGTTTCGAAGCGCTTCTCGATCCCCTTGTGCGTGTAACCAAGCCTTTCCTCCAGCCGCAGAATCTTCTCGCCCACGATCGAGAAGCGGAAATGCCCCGGCTCGATGATGCCAGCGTGCACCGGGCCGACCGGAATCTCGTGCACGCCCTCTCCCTCGACCTTGACGAACGGGTAGCCGTCGTCAGCCTGCGCAAAGCGGCTCGCGATATTGAAGTCCTTGCGCAGCGGAAACGCGCCATCGGGCCAGGCACCATGGCGCAGCCATTTGCGGTGATCGGCGCTGTCCTGGGCATGAATGCCAAGCAGGTCGTAGGCAGCGCGCTGCATCCGGCTGGCGCACGGGTAGAGATCGGCAATGCCCGGGTAGCCCGGATCCTCCCGCGCGAGCGGCACGCTCAGCCAGAGCAGGCCTGCGGGTAGCGCAAGCGCGAGGTGCAACGCGTAGCCGCCGCGGCGCGCGGTCTCGTCGCTTCCCCACAGCGCCACCAGGCGCGCCTTCAGCGCGCGTGCTTTCTCGCACACTGCGCGCAACTCGCTCGGCCCGATCGAGGCGTGGAAGGCTGGAAGCGCACCCGGAATGGGCGTGGCCTGGAGGGAAAGTTCATTCA
>WNFD01005829.1_pt1 | contig 18479 bp, 21 predicted proteins | sample 5400491 | NCBI WGS metagenome assembly WNFD01 (sample SAMN13153343, study PRJNA577476) | soil metagenome | isolation source: 120 cm saprolite under Douglas fir tree site 2 hole 2 replicate 2 | place: USA:California | collected 2015-04-18 | reverse complement strand
TGCGAGGAGGAACTGGGGAACCTCCTACAGCTCTAGCTTACCACGCTCTCGCCTCGCAAGCAGTTTCGTCGAATTTATGCCGCAAGGCAGGGTATATCATTCTCCGAGATGTAGTGAGTAGCTACATGATTCTGTGTCCTCCACTGCACTATGATGTGATGCGCCAATTTGGCATCAACCACCGTGAGACGTAATGTCCCCAGGTAGTAAACATCCACATACATCGCATAGGTACAGTGGTTACTCAGTCCCCAAACAGCGGGTATTTTTGCGAAAGGCGCTGCATGAGCCAAAACGTTGAGTTGATTGTGCAACGCTGCTTTGGAAACGGCTTCATCGCCACTCCCTCCTGCCTGGGGTAAGTGGTCAGCATACAGCACCACTGCCTGTCCAGGTGGCACGGTGATTTCCTCACCGGCGACTATTGCAGATGAAAACTCCTGTACCAGTGAAGGTGCTGTTGGAGTTTTTTCAAGATTCAGAGTTGTTCCACATGCTGCAAACAGCAATGCCGATAGTAATAACGCACTACACGTCAATAAGAAGTGCCGCGATACATTGAAACACATCATTTTATCCCTTCTTGATCAACACTAAAGTTTTCACCACGACCATCGCTGCCACAGACCGAATCTGCCAGAAGCTCTTTCTTACGAAGGAGAACAGGCGCTGGTGAGTGGAATGCATACGATCCTCCCGCGCGTCAAAAGTAAAATGACAATAAGATGACAATATGACAGGTCGACCGGATAAGTAAATGTATACACTTCCACATGTGAGATATGGTGATTTTTCTTTGTGTGTGATAGTTCCTTAATATGGAAAGCTCGACCCTATTACAGCGCTACCCTAGCTGACCTGCCACACCCACATACTGCCATCAAGACCTCCAGTGGCGATAGATTTGCCATCTGGTGACCACACTATGTTCAATACGCTAGAAGAATCGCCATGGTAGATCTCAGGTCCCGTATTACCGCTCCACACCTGTACCGTTCCATCTATACTTCCAGTAGCGATGGAGTGACTATCAGGTGACCAGGTTATAACGTTCACACTCTTACCCTGGCTTTGGTAGGCATTGAGCTTGTTCCCCGTGACAGCATCCCAGACCTGAACCGTGTTTCCTCCACTTAGAGAGGCGATGCGCGTTCCATCAGGAGACAAGGCCCAGACTGGCAGAAGGTCGATTCTTGTAGGTATCACCTTCAAAACGATTTGCTGAGTGGCGACATTCACTACTTCCACCTCCTTATCACCTGAAATGACGATGCGCGTTCCATCAGGCGTCCACACAATTTTTGACACGGGAGCAGCAAGATGAAAGCTCACAAGGTTGCGCCCTGTGTGGGCATCCCAGACTTGCACCATACTCTGATCTGTAAAGGAGGTGGTGGCGAAACGGTTTCCCTGTGGCGACCAGAATGTAGTATTCGAGTCACTAGAAGGGAGGGTCAAGAGTTTGCATGTCGTGAGATCCAAAACGTACGTGTTTTGTGGCCCGGTTCCAAAGATGACACTGTGCCCGTCGGGCGACATGTATATGATTTGGGGCAGATAATCTACAGGAGGAACATGGCAGGTCACCAGCTCGTGTCCCGTGACGACATTCCATACCTGCATTGTTCCATCTTCACCGGTAATGACGATACGCGTACTGTCGGGCGACCACACTACATCGAGATAACCAGAAGGTGAAGAGTAATAAGTGATAAAGACGCTGCGCCAGGCAATGCCGTCCCATACTTGCACCGCCACCTTGTTGTTTGCAACTCTTTCTAAGAAGGCAAAGTGCTTGCCGTCGCGTGCAAATACGGTTTGGTTCTCCTGGGGGTTTGCCTGGAGTGCGTGCAGCATATGCTTTGTCACTTGCCCTGTGGCCCTATTCCATACGACCACAGTTTCACCCTTCTGCTTGGTCTGGCTATTGTGATTACCGGACCGGACACGCTGCTGGCGAAAGCCAATCAGTTCAACATCCACCTGCCCGTCTCCCACAGCAGTATCAACCTTGGCATTGTCCTCATCCTGGTGGCCGTCGCGCTCATTCCTATTGCTTTCCTGCCGATCTTCACGCGCACCTATGTCCGCAAGCTGATGCGCCTGGAACTGGAACTCCTCAGCCAGACGACTGCGGCCTCAGAAGAAACGCTTGGCAATGCAAAAATCGTGAAGGCTTTTACGCGCGAGGGCTACGAGATCGCACGCTACAAGACGCTTGCCTGGCAGCAGTTCGCGATCACGAGAAAGCGGGTGCGGGCAAATAGCGCCATTGGGGCTTTCACCACGCTGCTGGGGGTTGGCGGCGTGGCTGCTTTTCTCTGGTATGGCGGGACAGCGGTCTTGAATGGAACCCTGAGCATCGGCACACTGACGATGACCGTCATCTACTTCACCCTGCTCTCTCAGCCCTTTATCTCCCTGGCAGGGCTCTACACCCAGCTTCAGATCGCACTGGGAGCCGCCGAGCGTCTCTTCGAGCTGCTTGACCAGCCCATCACCATCAGTGATGAGCCGGGGGCGCTTCCCCTGCCACCGGTGCAGGGCGATGTGCGCCTGGAGCAGGTCGACTTCAGCTACGATGGCAAGACGCAGGTGCTTCATGGGGTCAGCTTCCAGGCTGAACGCGGCCAGGTCGTCGCGCTCGTGGGGCCGAGCGGCGCGGGGAAAACTACCATCGCAAACGTGATCCCGCGCTTTTTTGACATCCAGGGTGGGCGCATCACCATTGACGGCTGTGATATCCGGCATGTCCAACTGAAAAGCTGGCGCGACCAGATCGGCATCGTCCTCCAGGAGCCGATCCTCTTCAGCACGACTCTTCGCGAAAATATTGCCTACGGGCGACTGACTGCGACCCAGGAAGAGATAGAAGCAGTCGCACGGGCAGCAAATGCGTGCGAATTTATCGAGCGCTTGCCGCAGGGGTACGACGCGCTGGTCGGAGAGCGCGGAGTGAAGCTTTCGGGTGGGCAGCGTCAACGCATTGCCATTGCACGGGCACTGCTGCGCAATCCACGCCTGCTGATCCTCGACGAGGCGACCAGTTCGCTCGACAATGAAAGCGAGCACCTGGTACAGCAAGCGCTCGAACGCTTGATGAAAGATCGCACCACGATTGTGATCGCCCATCGCTTGAGCACAGTCCAGAACGCGGACAAGATCGTAGTCATCGAGAAGGGCCGCATCATTGAAGAGGGCAGGCATGAGGAACTCCTGGCACGAGAAGGCGCCTATCATCGCCTGTACACGCGTACTTTCCAGATGCAGGTTGAAGAGCAACAAGGGGATCAGTTCACTTGACAAAGCCCTTACTCTGCCTTTATAATTTCATTAGAGTAAAATATTTTATTTATATAGATTAAAATAAAATTCCCTCAGGAGAAAACCCATGACAAACGCAGCCTTTGAACATATCTACAGAGATGTCTCCCAGGCATTCGGTGGGTGGAAATTGACAATTTGGTGAGTGGTCGGATAGAGTGGAAGGGAGAGTAGCTATTGGTTTCTTGTGGTCTGTGGCTACTGAAGTGGAAGTTGGGTCGGGGGTTTGGCAGGGATTCTTTTATTAGGTTCGGATGCTCCCTGTGAATAAAGCAAAAGAAGAACTCTCGTGCAGTTGGAACATCTAATGAGAGGATTTCCATGAAACGATATATTCTCACTGGCACATCAGGTTCAGGAAAAACCTCAATCATTCATGAGTTGAAAAGCCAGGGCTATTCGGTTGTGGAGGAGGCCGCAACAGATGTCATTGCGCTTGAGCAGATGAATGACAATCCTGAGCCTTGGATGCAGCCTGACTTCATTGATAAAATCGTACGTTTACAAAAACAGAGGCAAATCCAAACATCGACTTATCCTTATGAGCTACAATTTTATGACCGTTCGCCAATTTGCACATATGCCTTAAGCCGTTATCTTGGATATCCTCCATCGGCTTGTCTTTTAGAGGAAATGGATAGAATTGAGCGTGAGGACATTTACCAGAGGCAGGTATTTTTTATTGAAAATCTTGGTTTCTGTAAGCCGACTGAAGCAAGAAAAATAAGTTTTGAAGAGTCTCTCATTTTCGAAAAAATCCATTTAGAAACATATACCTCTTTCGGCTATGACCTCATAAAAATTACTCCTCATTCCCTATCGGAACGGGTCCATAGCATCACAGATAGATTCTAAGGCATTACGCGCTGCGATACAGCTTCGTCAACACAAACTCTCGGTGTCCCAGCACCTCAGCCGCCGCCAGCCTGCCGCTCGCGATACGCTGCATCATCACTATGATCTCTACGCCAGCTTCCTTCAACGTCAGGTCGCGGCTGAGCAGTCCGCTGATATCTACATCGATGTGCTCGCCCATCGTGTTCACCGTCTTGGGATTGGCCGAGATCTTCATCACCGGGATAATGGGATTGCCGACCACGTTGCCCTGTCCCGTCGTAAAAAAATGGAAGACAGACCCGGCGGCTGCCCACAGCGTCACGGCTTCGGCGGCCGCCGAAGAGGTGTCCATGAAATAGAGTCCATGTCCACTGGGAGCTTCAGCCGGAGCCAGCACGCCATTGATCGGCTTCGTGCCCGTCTTCTGGATATTCCCCAGGGCTTTTTCCTCGATAGTGCTCAATCCGCCCGCGATATTGCCCTGCGTAGGCTGCGATCCCAACAAATCGAAACCCGTATCCAGGATGAATTGCTGGTAGGCTTGATGCACTTGTAGGTACTTCTCCTGCAACTCTGGCGTTGCCATGCGGCCAGCGATGAGATGTTCGGCCCCCGTAATCTCGGACGTCTCGCCGAACATCACCGTCGCCCCCTGCTCGATCAGCCAGTCTACCGCCACTCCCAGGGCAGGGTTGGATGCCAGCCCCGAGGTCGTATCCGACTCCCCGCACTTGATGCTGAAAACTGCCTCGCGCACTGGTATGGCCTCGCGCTGCACCTCCGAGCTTTCCTGCACAAACTCGCGTGCAGCCTTCGCCGCGCGTGCTATCGTGTCGATATCACCGTGCTCTTCGATAGAGAACCCGGCAACCAGCTTCCCTGTCTTTGCGATGCCGTCTACAACGACTTTTGTCCAGTTTGGCTCGATGCCGATCACCACGGCCGCGGCCACGTTAGGGTTGGCCCCCGTGCCGGTTAACGTGCGGAAGTGCAAATCAAGATCGTCCCCGAACTGCAGGCGCCCGTAGGGGTGCAGCAGCGGTACCGTCGCCTGGATGACATGCGAAACTCGCTCCACAGCCGCGTTAGAGAGATCATCTACCGGGATTATCGCTACATAATTGCGCGTCGCAACCGTGCCATCCTTGCGCCGGTAGCCCAGAAAAGTCGTCATCGTGACCACCTCGCAGACCTGATATTGTGTACATGTACATGCTCCCCTTGCCGGAGCGCAGCCGTCACCCGCCCGATTACCTCGTTGTATTCACGGCACTCGTGCCCTTCGGCCATGTCTCGTAGAGCCACTTTATGCCCCAGCGGAACGACCGAAATCATCGTCAGCGTCACGCCCTCGCCGGTATCCATAAATACCCCTTCTACCGTTTCATCCGCTGCGAGGTCGCGAACCGCAACTCCTACATCGTCTTCCTTGCAATGCACTAAAAACCCATGCGCCATAGCTCGCTCCTTTCTCTGCCCGCCGCCTGGTCAACAATAGGACTGACCCAAGTATACCTAAAAGCCTTCCGCGTTGTCACGGTTTGCGCGATATCCTACCGTGCAGTATAATAAGCATACAACTGTAGCCACTTTACGCCCGCCTCCCGCTACCGGCACCGAGGAGGAGACGAAACGTCTTTCATTCTTTACACGTCTATGATCGTTTGTGTTCCTGCTGAACACGTTTTGAAAGGCAGAAAATGTACAAAGGTCAATCAGGCATGTGGGCGTGGCTCCTGCACCGCGTCACAGGCATAGGCATTCTTCTGTTCCTGCTCATCCATATTGTGGATATTTCGCTGCTGGGCTTCGGCCCTGCAGTCTACGATGATGGCATACGTCTTTTTGACTTCTGGATTGCGCGTCTTCTCTCCCTGGCATTGATCGCTGCCGTCCTATTTCACGCGTTCAACGGCATACGTATCATGCTCATCGACTTCTTGAGCAAGGGGGCGCATTACCAGAAAGTCATGTTCTATATCGTCCTGGCGCTCGCCGTCGTCTGCTTCATCCGAAAAGAGGAGAACGTTCATGCGTATTTCGAATGGATATGGCCCTCGCCCGGCGAGCGGCGGATTTGAAGCCTTTTCCTGGTACTTTATCCGCGTTTCTGGCATCGCACTCATTTTTCTTGTCATCATACACTTGCTTGTCATGCACGTCACCACTGATGTCGCCTGCACGACGTTCCAGTTCGTGGCATCCCGTTACGCCAATCCGCTCTGGCGCCTCTTCGACTGGCTGCTGCTGACGCTGGCCCTTTTACATGGCATGAACGGCTTGCGCGTGGTCATGGACGACTATGTGCCGTCTCGTACCTGGCGTATCAGGATACTATCTGTACTGGGGATTTTGACCCTGGCCTTCTTTATGCTGGGCACGATCACCATCATCGCGTTCCAGAACGTACCGGCCAGCCTGCTTGGACCCCACTGCGTCCAGTTCCACTAGTAGCTCCCCGATTCATCGTGGGAGCTCCCCGCTTTATCGTGGGAGGAGAACACACTATGTACCATAAATTTGATGTCATCATCGTCGGCGCGGGTGGCGCGGGATTGATGGCTGCCATGCAGCTTCCCAACGCCAGTGTTGCGGTGCTGACCAAGGTCTATCCGACGCGCTCGCATACGGGTGCAGCGCAGGGAGGCGTGGCGGCCGCGCTGGGCAACGTGGAAGAAGATCACTGGAAATGGCATATGTACGACACCGTCAAGGGCGGTGACTACCTGGTGGATCAGCCCGCGGCGGAAATCCTGGCGCGGGAAGCCATCGATGCCGTCTACGAGCTGGAGCATCGCGGCCTGCCCTTCAACCGCACCACCGATGGGCGCATCGACCAGCGCCGCTTCGGGGGACATACACGCAACTACGGTGAAGCCGCTGTCCGTCGCGCCTGCTACGCCGCCGACCGTACCGGGCATATGATGCTGCAAACGATGTACCAGAATGCCATCAAGAACCAGGTACGCTTCTTCAACGAGTATCTCGTGCTTGACCTGTTGTTGAACGAAGGTCAGGCCTGCGGCGTCGTCGCCATGGAAATTCGCAGCGGCCAGATACATACCTTCCACGCTAAAGCCATCCTTTTCGCCACCGGCGGCTATGGCCGCGCCTGGCGCGTGACAAGCAACGCCTTTGCCTGCATGGGCGATGGCATGGCCATAGCCTACCGCCGGGGCATCCCTCTCCAGGACATGGAGATGTACCAGTTCCATCCTACCGGCCTCTACAAGGTAGGCGTCCTGCTCAGCGAGGCGGCACGCGGCGAAGGAGGCAAACTCCTCAACGGCAAGAACGAATACTTCATGGAACGCTACATGCCGACTCTCAAAGACCTGGCTCCCCGCGATATCGTCTCCCGCTGCATCATCCAGGAGGTCAAGGAGGGACGCGGCGTCAACGGCAAGGACTACGTCTACCTGGACCTGCGGCACCTGGGCGAAAAGGTCATCAATGAAAAACTACCGGATATCACCGACTTCGCCCGTAACTATCTTGGCGTCGAGCCGATTCGCGAGCCCATACCGATACAGCCTACCGCGCACTATGCCATGGGCGGCATTCCCACCGATCTTGATGCCCGCGTGGTAATGGACCCGCGGTGGACGCCGCTGCCGGGCTTCTACGCTGCTGGAGAAGTGGCCTGCGTCTCCGTGCATGGCGCCAATCGCCTGGGCACCAACTCACTGGTCGACCTGATCGTCTTTGGACGGCGGGCAGGCAAGCACATGGCAAAGTTCATCGCAGAGAACGATCACGTGCCCCTTCCACCCGAACCCGAGTCCTTTGCTCGCGAGCTGCTCGATCGCCTCTATACCTCTGCCGGTGGCGAGTCGGCGGCTCATATACGCAATACATTACAAAACGAGATGGACGTGAAGGTCTTTGTTGAACGCGATGATCAAGGTCTGCGCCATGCACTGCAGGCGCTCGACAGCCTGCAGGACGCGTATAAACAGGTGCAATTACAGGATAAGGGCAAGGTATTCAACACTGAACTGGTCGAGTCTATTGAGCTGGGTTTCCTGCTTGAATGCGCCGAGGCGACCATACACGGCGCGCTGGCGCGCACGGAGAGTCGCGGTGCGCACTATCGTACCGACTACACACAGCGTGACGATGCAAACTGGCTGAAGCATACCCTTGCCTACAAGGGTGCAAAGACCCATGACGTGCGACTGGACTACAAGGACGTAATCCTGATCGATGATCCGATTTTCAAACCGAAAGAACGCAAATACTAAGGAGTTGCGCTATGAAAATGCTCGTGCGTATCAAACGTTACGACCCCGAGAAGGATAGCAAGCCCTACTGGGCGCCCTATAGCGTCGAGGCCGATCCCATTGATCGCCTGCTGGATGTGTTGAATACCATCAAGTGGACGCAGGACGGCTCCTTGACCTATCGCCGCTCCTGTGCGCACGGCGTGTGCGGTTCCGATGCCATGCGTATCAACGGCCGCAATCGTCTGGCCTGCAAGGTGCTGGCGCGTGACGTGGGCGAGAAGGTGACCATCGAACCCATGCTTGGCTTCCCAGTCATCAAGGACCTTGTTGTCGATCAGGACCAGTTTTTTGCCAAGTACGAATCGATCAAGCCTTACCTCATCACCTACGACTCCGAACCCGGCACAGAACGCTTGCAGAGCCCTGAACAGCGTGCCCGCTATGACGAAGGCACCAAGTGTATCCTCTGTGGCGCCTGTACAGGCTCTTGCCCTTCGATCTGGGGCAATCCCGACTGGGTTGGCCCGGCTTCCATCGTGAATGCCCACCGCTTCATCTTCGACAGTCGCGACCAGGCCAGGACCGAACGCCTCGCTATCCTGGGCAAGCAAGAAGGCGTATGGCGCTGCCGTACCATCTTCAATTGCACCGATGCCTGCCCGCGCGGTATCCATGTAACCGACCTGATCGAACAGGTCAAACGCGCCATCGTTTACAACGAACAATGAGACTTCCATGGCAGTCGTCCGGGAGTCCTTAAAGCGGGGTTCAGGAGATCCAACCGTATACACTCTGCCAGAAAAGAGAAAAACGATGCAGGCTCAACCTACTGTAGGTATTCTTAGCCCCGGTGATATGGGCCACGCGATTGGTGCTGTCTTGAGGCAGCATGGTCTGCGCGTGCTCACCAGCTTACAGGGCCGGAGCACCCGTACAGTTGTGTTGGCAGCTCTGTACCGTTTGGTGGGGCAGACGGAGTTAGGAACTGAGACACCGGAAGAGCGACAGCGAGGACAGGCGCTTGAGGAAGTCACTGGCATCCTGGCCGCCGCACTCTCGCAAGAAGTCCACCAAGCAGAGTGAGTTTCAATACGGATCCTTCACCCGAAAAGAAGGTATAATGCAAACAGCAGAAACATGGCAGCACCACGATATCATCACCAACGGCATTCGCATGCACTACGTAACCCAGGGAAGCGGCCCGCTCATCGTGCTGTTACATGGCTTCCCCGAGTTCTGGTACTCCTGGCGTTTCCAGATACCCTTCCTTGCGGAACATGGCTACACCGTCGTTGCCCCCGACCTGCGCGGCTACAACGAAACCGATAAGCCCCGTAAAGGCTACGACACAACAACGCTTACCCGTGACATCGAAGGCTTGATCAAGGGGTTGGGACAGGAAAAGGCCATTATCGTCGGGCACGACTGGGGTGGAGCGGTAGCCTGGATCTTTGCCGCTCGCTATCCCGAGATGACCGGACGCTTAATCATCATGAATGCTCCGCACCCCCTGGCTTTTCAACGTGAAATGCGGACATTGCGGCAGTTGCGTAAAAGCTGGTATATCTTCTTCTTCCAGCTTCCCTGGCTTCCCGAATATGTGCTGTTGCGCAACAAAGCCAACGGGGTAGGGCGCATGCTGCGCGGCGCTGCCGCGCAAAAAGCAGTCTTCCCGCCTGAAGTGACGGCCAAATTTCAGCAGGCAATGAGCATGCCCGGAGCTATGAAATCCGCGCTCAACTACTATCGCCTGCTTTTCCGCCGGACGCCAGGGTCTGTCGCAGCAGCCAGTAACGGCTTTCGTGTGCATGCTCCCACGCTGATAATCTGGGGGGAACAAGACATTGCTCTAGGCCTTGAGCTGCTCAATGGCCTAGAGCAATGGGTAGACAACATCCAAATCCGGCGCATCCCTGATAGCGGCCACTGGGTGCAGCAAGAGCAGCCCGATAAAGTCAACCAGCTTATGCTAGACTTCCTGTCTCAATACCGCCTCCACCAGCCGGGCATTTGAAGGCGTCTTTTCCAACAGATGGATCACCTGCTCGGTAATCTCCCGTCGAGGTAAATCCGCCAGTTTGCGCCGGAGAATCGCCATCGCCCGTAGTTCCTCCGGTGACAGCAAGCGCTCCTCCTGGCGAGTGCTCGACGCGGCCAGGTCAATAGCCGGAAAGATGCGACGATCCGCCAATTCCCGCGATAGGCGCATCTCCAGATTACCCGTTCCCTTAAATTCTTCGTAAACAACCTCGTCGAGGCGACTGCCCGTTTCAACCAGGCAACTGGCCACAATAGTCAGGCTGCCCCCTTCCTCGAGAGTGCGGGCAGCTCCGAAGACGCGTCGTCCTACTTCAAGCGCGCGTGCATCGATGCCGCCGGAAAGCGTGCGGCTCCCATAGCCTCCACGCGCATTGCGCGGCCCGCTCCACATATCGCTGCTCAAATTGTGAGCCCGGGCCAATCGCGTCAGCGAGTCGAGCAAAATCACCACATCTTTTCCCCGCTCTACCTGGCGCTTCGCATCATTCAGCGCCTGCTCGACAATGCGCCCATGTCGCGCCAGTTGCTGGTCGAAGCTGGAGGCATAGAGCTTCACCATTGGACCCTGCACCTCCATACGCCACTCCGTCACCTCCTCGGGCCGCTCATCCACCAGACAGAGAAAGAGGAGAGCTTCAGGATAGTTCTTGAGTACAGCGGCTGCGACCTGGCGCAAAATCGTCGTCTTGCCCGCCTGCGGCGGCGCCACAACCAGCGCCCGCTGCCCGAAGCCCAGCGGCACAAATATATCTATCAGCCGCGTCGCAAGCGGCGCCGGGCCGGTCTCTAAGGTGATACGGCGATCAGGATGAATAGGAGTCAACTTGTCGAATGGCGTGGGTGCTGGTGTCACGATGTGTTCCTTGTCCTGTAAGTCAGTTTTATGTGTGCGAGCAATGCCGCTATGTAATAGTGTATCTTGCCTGTATGTGTTTGACAATAGTGTCGACAAAGCTCTCAATTTCGTCACGAATATCATCAAATGCTCCGTTGTTGTCAAGCACTTTAATACGTTGCTGCTCGATACCATGATCTGCTATGACATTGGCCGATAGAGCATGGGCGCTATCCTTATCATAATACGAATCAAAAATATAGTCTGAGACCTCGTGATCATCCTTCGTGCGCGGGTGAGCGACGCGCTCTCGAACGCGAACTTTGCATATCTCGATGCCAGCATCAAGAAAAAGGAAATAAGCGCCCTGTAAAAAATCAGGGCTGAACTGCTGAAGGGCATGGCTATAATCGTCGCGAGCAAATTCAATAAGAATGAGCATGGGCTTAAAAGTAGCCTGTGCGTCATTATGAGTTGTTTGCTCTGCCCTGTGTGCTTCTTTCTCTGCTGTCTTTAAGGCACTATCAAGCACAGAAGAAGGACCAATGACATCGAAGCCGTCCCGCCCAGCAGGGCGAAAAAAAATCCCCTCTTTGTCAGCCTTGTACATAATGTAAAGGATAGCATAGTCATTGACGCGTGCTGTATAGCAATCGCTTTGTTGCTTTCCTACATAGCCAATAACGTGACGCGCAACCGTTGATTTACCACTACCAGGTAGTCCTAAAAGGAATAGTCTCATGGACATAAAAATACACACCCCTTCTGTGGATCGAAACATTTTGGAGCAAATCGATTAAATAAGATATATCATGAAACATGCCTATTACACAAGTAATAAGTGAGAGAGTACTAGCACAGGCTCTGGAGAGAAGTGTAAAGGGAGAACGAGGGAAAAGATGTTTGCTCCCCTTGTAGCTGAAAGCATCTCCTTTAGTGATACGGGACAGAAAGTAATTTTATTTTGGTTTCCTCCTGTTCTCTATCAGAGGAAGCCTCGCCCAGCTGGATGTCAGGAGATTTCCCAGGAGGCTCGTCTCCAGTAGGTGGTGATTGTTCGTCGGCTTTTGCTTATCCAAGGCGAACTCGTCGGCCAATTTACGAATCGTGTCTGGTGTACTATCTTTTTGGTAGTATCCTGTGTGGCGATCGAAGCCAAATCACTTTATAGGGTCGGCTTCGTGGTCGCTTGAGTGGGATCCATGGAGTATGAGGTGCGCTTTGGCGTGGGAATCTGCCCTCTCAAAATTGGAGTGACAAACTCTTCGACCTGTGATAAGAATGCTTGCTTAATAACCCCGTTCGTGTTGTCGACGACCTTTATTCTTTTTTCGTCGATATGGAAGCGTCCCTTTAGGCAAGCAGTTGTCAGGGTCAAATATTTACGATGGTCTCTGCTATAATAAGCCTCGAAAATATACTCTGAGACGTAATGATCGTCAGGTGTCTGTGGGTTTGCTGCGCGAGCTTTGATACGCTGTTTGCATGTCTCAACTTCAGCATCGACGAAAAGGAAAAAAGCGTTTGTCAGTGACCTGGAAGCAAAAAGCTCTAATGCTTTACAGTAATCATCCCGAGCGAATTCAATGATGTTCAGTTCGGAAGTGCGCTCTTTTTCTTGCAACTGGCGTACTAACTCTTTTAAGGCATCGTCGAATGCGCTGAAATCATGGACATCGAAACCATCATACCCGTCACGCAAGGTGGAACTAAAACGTTTACCCTCCTTATCTGCTAGAGACATATCGTATAAAATACGATAATCTTGTAGCAGCTTAGGGGCCTGACCGTAGTCACGCGCCAACATTTCGATGTAACGAGCTGCGGTTGACTTACCACTGCCAGGAAGCCCTAGTACGAAAACATTCTGTTCCATACGAATACGCCTCTTTGCTTAATACTACACAAACAATAAATAACGCCAGATGGAAACGCGAGAACGAGGGCAACACCAGAAAAATACTAAAATGCTGGTATAGCGTCTTATGTTTCTGATAATAGCCAGAACGTTTAAGTTTGCTTTTGGTAACTACATACCTAATAATCCTACAATGAATAATCTATTCACTTTGTTTATGACAGTCCCAAAGACCATGGTATCCATCCCCATTCCCTATAGTCCCAGCTCATGATGTTGTTTCCTCCTTGGTCTTGGCCTGCCTTGAGCATCATATCAAGAGCTTCGATGATCAATACAGTAGTTGATGAAAGCGCAGTAGCAGCAGAATAGCGCTCTAGCACCTTCTGGAGTTTTGCATAGGTATACGAACCCACACCTAGTCGTACAGTTACTTCAGGAGACTTGATCAGGTTGTCATCGGGCGTCGGCTGTTCGAAGGTAAAGCGCACGGCGTCGATCTGATACGAACCATCCAGGGCTTGTTTTAGAAGCCTGGCCTTTGCACGCGCATCTTTAAGCGAAATCTTGTTCAACCGGAGATAGTAGCGATCAGCATAGGCATGGTAGAGTTTACAATCGGCAGGATTAGTAAACAGGGCAGCCACTTGCCGTTGAATACGCTGCCCAACGGAGCGGCTTAAGTTTCTCGCCACGCGGTCCCCGTACTTGTCGGTGAGGTCGGCTTGTCTATCAATATCGATAGAAATGAAGGAGACAGCGTATTCCGTGGTATACTGTTGCTCATCGTCTTTGTCGAATGGCTCAAGGCCCGCCATAGTTTGAACATCTTGCAGGAGAGACTCGACGTCGTAGATAAAGTCGGTCTCGGAGGCGAATACGCCGAAGGTTGGATCGACAATGCCAGGGTTTCTAAGTAGGGGGAGAAACTTCTGTGAGGCTTGCCGGCGGGCCTGATAGGTCATGAACAACTCGTGGATCATGCGTGCGACGATGCGCAGCACACGTTGATCCCTGTCGTTGAAGCCATCTGGACCGGCTGCTGCCACATAGAGTACGCCCATTGGGATCTCAGCCTCTCCACCAATGGGAATGGCAACGGACGAGCCGGGGTCCTCCTGTTCGCGATTGGCAATCGCCTTGTCTTCAGGGGCCACCCTGTGGTGATAGACGACGCGGCCTCCCTGGTAGGCTCGCAGGCTGATGCTGATCACGGAGTCTGTAGGAGAAACGGCAGTTGTGCCTATCTTATAGATTGATGGAGCGTTCCGGCTCTTCGCTCGCACAACAAGGCTGCGCTTCTGGAATGGCAGATAGGGATGATCCGGAGTGAGAATGCAGCAGAATTTCCAGCGGCGCTGGTCTGCTCCTCCCAGGCGTACTATCGTGTTGGCAAGGTTTGTCAGAATAGTATCTTGAATGGTTGGATTCATAGTAACATCCAGGAACGGATCGACGATATCGCGCATCCCTGGTCCAAGATAAAAGTTCCAATCTGGCACTTCAGCATAGAGTGGCTCCAGCAAACGCCTGATCACTTCCACCGTTGGCTGGCTCAATGTGAGACGACTCGCATCGTCTAAACGTGGGATAACCAGTAATGTGTTGTCAAGGGGCTTATCTTCTTTGGATATTCCCTCTTCTATTATCTTCAATGGCATGACACTAAACGTACCGGGATATTGAAATGAAGGGTTTGTAGCAAGGAATGTATAGAAAGAACGACTTTGCCCAAGCCAACCTACGAGCGATTCGCCAATCGCCGACAAATCCTGGGTTTCCTGGACTTTCAGATATGCATCTGGTGTGTGCAGTGGCAGGATCAATCCTGCTCGTGGTGTAAAGCGAGTTTCTTCGTAAATCATGGCAAGCGCGAGATAGAGGACGTGGGAGGCATAGTAGCGCCAAAAAAGTTCCTTGTAGATCGCGAAATTGACACGCTGGTCAATCGGCAGGCTATCGGCTTCGCGCACAAACTCGCGCTGGCCAGCGCCAGGCAGTGCTGTCGGCATTTTTTGTACAACAGAGGCCCAGATATTGACGATATTTTCTGGAATCGCGCCGATACTATAACGACCCTGGTCGAGCAATTCTCTAATTACCGCGAGCTTTTCTAACTCGCTGGGAGAATATTGTCGTTGGCCGGTGGTATCCTTCGATCGCCACGGACTGAGCAGGCGCCTATCCTCGAGGTCACGTATGCGGCTCTCTTTCATATGAAACAACTGGGCCATGCGCCCGATAGTTACTGTAGCCTCTGCTCGTGCATGTTCAATACTCTGCTGGATGCGTTCCTGAACGTCTCTGCGTCGCAAGTATTCTTTGATAGTATCCAGGTCCTGTTCTTGCATACAAGGTTCCTTATCGACATAACCCTCTATCTCACCTGCATCTATAAGCTAGACGACAGATGATGCTTCCATTGTAAATTGTGTGCTAATCGTTCTTGCTCAATACAAGAAACATATTCTTAATGATTAAAACGCCCGAAAAGTTCTTAATTAACACCCGAGAAAATCCAGGAGATACATAGGAAAAAAGTCCTAGCACGCCGAGAATCGATGATGTCATTCTAGACTTTAATGAGCAATCTGTCAAGTGTGAGCAATGATTTATAGCATTTTAGAATATCTGCACCATTTCAGTGAGGTTAACTACACATTAAAGAAGGTAACTTTCAGATAACATTTTATTTTGTTTATAAAACCTCTTGACACATGTATGTATCCTATGTTACTCTTGAACTTGGATAGAAATATTGTGACAGATATGCATTTCAAGGAGGTCAATATCTCTTCTCAGGTGGGATTCGTACATCGTATTGGTAAGGAATCACATTTTACTCATAGATTTTCCGAAAACTTGTAGAAAAGAAAGGGAACCCGATATGAGATCTGAGCCAAACGAGTTTGATTTCGGCAAGAATGACATCTGTAGCGAGTCCATCTGGAAGAGATTATATCATAAATTACATCCATGTATTAGAAAATTTGTATACAGCCACAGGTTTTCTCTGAGTAAAGGGCAGGAAAACGATGTCATCGAAGATTTGTTACAAGAGGCTGTAATCCATATCTTCAAGTACACGAAGCGTGTTGCAGAGGGCCGCGTTGCTCCTATCGATTCGATTGAGCGGTTCGGATACACTATCGCGCTGAACGTTTGCCGGGATTGGTGGAGGAAAGAGCGACGTATGCAACTATGCCAGTCTCTAGATGAAGGAATGCCTGTGGATGCGCTGAACCGGACCTGGGTTCTCGACCCTGAAGAAGTTGCGCTGAATCTGGTGTACCAGGAGGGGATTTTTATGAAAGCAGCGAGAGATATCGCGCGGTTCCCGCGGAAAACCCGGCAAGCGTTGCTGATCGAACTGGCAGAGCGTACCTTCTTTGATGACGAGCCAACGCCTTTGCAAAAAGCGTTCCTGCAGCAGGGTATTAGACTTGCTGACTACCAGAGGCTCAAACCAACTGATCCGAAGCTGCGCAGCCAGCACAATTCGCTGGCTACTCAAGCGTTCAATCGGGTCAAGACGTTCTCGTATCGCTAGTTTTTGAAAAATAATCCTTACGTGCGTTATCAATACCGGCATCCGCCTTGTAGGCGTTTGTAATTGTTGCACAATCGTAGATTGCCCATGTAAAAGAGATGAATGCAGAATTTCGCTCGCGCGCTTCGCGCCAGAGACGAGCAGAAAGGAGCACTGGCATGTCTATAGATCCACAAACGCTGATCATTATCATGCTGATCATCTTCATCATTGGCCTGATGATTGGCATCAGCTTAGGAAGGCCCCGTTACCCACGCCTTCCACCCTACTAGCGAACGATGAGCAAGTGCTGGGGTGCAATTCATTGTGCCCCATTTGTTTCGATGCCTCCGGCATACAGCATCACAGGACTTGTGATACAATACAAAACATCCTTGCTTCACGCCCTGTAGCTTCGTGATTCTTGAATTTGCATACCAGGATGCGCCGATGCAAACCTATGCACAAAACTATCTACCGCTCCTCTGGACTTACCAGGATGAATTACTCCAGCGACTGGAGCTGCTTGTCAATATTGACTCAGGCACCGGCCAGAGGGAAGGCATCGACAACATCATCACCCACTTGCAGCAGTGGCTCAGCGATACCGGCTTCACCATCAAGCTGCACGATGCCGGGCAATATGGGCACAATCTGGTGGCGACACGTCGAGGAAATGGCCATGCCCGCCTGCTCATTGTCGGCCATATTGACACCGTGTACAAACCCGGAGCCACCGTAGTCCAGCCGTTTTACATTAAAGATGGACTCGCTTACGGTCCCGGCGTCATCGATATGAAATCTGGCGTGTTGATGGGCATCTACGCTGTACGTGCTCTCATAGAAGCGGGCTTTGAGCAATATGGGGAACTGACCATCTTTATCAATAATGACGAGGAGATAGGCTCCCTGGGCAGCGCACCCTTCTTGCGCCAGATCTCTCGCCAGATCGATGCAGCTCTCGTCCTGGAGCCATCGCGTTCCGCCGAAATCGTCACCAACGCGCGCAAAGGCGCGGACAGGTATATCCTGGAGGTCCAGGGCGTACCTGCACACTCAGGGGCAGAGCCGCAGCGGGGGCGTTCGGCCGTCATCGAACTGGCGTATAAAATGATCGCCATCCATAGCCTGAATACCATGTTCCGGGGCGTCACCTTCAACGTGACGCGCATCAGCAGCAGCGAGCAGCTTAATGTCGTGCCAGATATGGCAGTGTGCCACATTTCCGTACGCGCCTTCGACGAGGATGGTCTCGACCAGGCAGCGGCAGCGTTAGAAGCCATCAGGGCGGGCTGTAGTATCCCTGGCACTCGCACAACCCTGGCACGCACTCGCGGGCGAACGCCCTACAAAGCAACCGACGGCATAACGCGCCTGGTAGAAATGGCGCAGGCAGAAGGCAAAAGTCTTGGTCTCCAGCTTATGGCTGAAAGCAAAGGCGGCGTCTCGGATGCAAACCTCCTGGCGGAATCAGGCGTTCCAGCTCTGGATAGCCTAGGACCGGTAGGTGGTGGTATGCATGACCTTCACCGGGAATACCTGCGCGTGGAATCGTTACCGCTGCGCGGCGCATTGCTGGCAGGATTAATTCATCGCCTGTGCCTGTCAGAATCTACAGGTAAGTAAACCGTTCGCATGAACAGTGACAGTATCACAACAACCTTATATACTTCATTTTAGAAAGTATTAGTGAGAGCAAACATTCTCGTATCAAATACCAGGAGTACACACGTTATGGCATTTCATGGAATGCGCGGTGGACTGGAAGACTATGCCGAAGAACAGAAAAAGCGCGGGCGCAAAACCGACATACGCACTGTGCGCCGGATT
>WNFD01002499.1_pt1 | contig 18481 bp, 17 predicted proteins | sample 5400491 | NCBI WGS metagenome assembly WNFD01 (sample SAMN13153343, study PRJNA577476) | soil metagenome | isolation source: 120 cm saprolite under Douglas fir tree site 2 hole 2 replicate 2 | place: USA:California | collected 2015-04-18 | reverse complement strand
CGCGAATCCAACCGGAGCGGTCATGGATCCAGGTCTATCTACCGCCCACACAGCACCTTACGCATGGTGTTCACAACCCGGTGCGCGTGTGGCTGGAAGAGCTCGGAGCTTTCGGCCTCAGGTCTTACGAGAAACGCGTGCCCGTGAAGGTCTTCGAGCAGTCCGCCATTGGAATCGCGGTGTTTCTACGGCATCTGTGGGCGACCGATGGCTGCGTCCGACTGACTGAAAACCACTACGTGTCGATTTACTACGCATCAAGTTCTGAGGGTCTTGCCGTCGACGTACAGTCACTTCTCCTTCGAATTGGGATCAATGCGACGTTGTCCCGGCATAGCCAGGGCACGAAGGGTCGCGACCAGTACCACGTCGTAGTCAGCGGCAGGACCGAAATCCTCGCCTTCCTCGGAATCGTCGACGTCCTAGGTCGGGAGAAGCTTTTGCACAAGTCGTACGTCCTCGAGTATCTGGCGCACAGGGAGGCAAAGACGAATAGGGATGTGATCCCATCAGCTATTTGGCGCGGGGAAGCTGTGCCCGCGATGCAAGCTGCGGGCATGACACAGCGTGAAATGCAGGCTGGGCTAGGGATGTCGTACATGGGCAGCAGCATCTTCGGCCAAAACCTCAGTCGCGAGCGCGCAAAGCGCTTGTCCGCTGTCATTGGATCGGGCGAGATTGAGTTGCTTTCAATAAGCGACGTCTACTGGGATGCGATTCGCTCGATCGAACCAGACGGCACCGACGATGTGTTTGATCTCACCGTCGAGGACTTCCATAACTTTGTCGCTGGAAATATGGTGGCTCACAACAGTATCGAGCAGGACTCTGATCTCGTCATGTTCCTGTTCCGGCCCGAGTACTACAAATCCGATGAGAGGCCGGGCATTGCCGAGGTGATCGTCGCCAAGCACCGCAACGGCCCCACCGGTACGATCGAGCTCAAGTTCCGTCGCGACCACACGCGCTTCTACAACCTGGAGACGAGGCGGCCCGAGCCCGGCAGCGAGTAGTCATGGTCATCATCCTGGTGGGCGGCCAGTGGGGCGACGAGGGCAAAGGCAAGGTCATCGACTACCTCGCCTCGAAGGCCCAGATGGTCATCCGCACCCAGGGCGGCAACAACGCCGGCCACACCGTGGTCACGGAGCATGGCGAGTTCAAGTTCCAGCTCATGCCCTCCGGCATCCTCTACCCGCACTGCACGTGCGTCATCGGCAACGGCGTGGTCGTCGACCCCATCGTTTTGCTGCGCGAGATCTCACAGCTCCGCGAAAGAGGCATCGAACCGAAAAGGCTCATCGTCAGCGAGCGCGCGCACATGTTGATGAGATATCACCCACTCTTCGACCAGCTCGAGGAGGAATCGCGCGGCGACGATCGACTCGGCACGACGTGGCGCGGCATCGGGCCGGCCTACTCCGACAAGATCCGGCGCATCGGCTTTCGCATCGGGGACCTGCAGAAGGAGGCCTTCATGCGCAAGAAGCTCGCCTTTGTCGTCGGCCAGGTAAAGAACCCGATCCTGACGAAGCTCTACGAGAAAGACGCCTACGACTGGGAAAGCATGTTGGACGAGTACATGGGCTACGCGCGCGAGCTCGACCCGTTCATCAAGGACACCTTCCCGCTCATCCAGGACGCCCTCGACGCTGGCGCCAACATCCTGCTCGAGGGCGCCCAGGCGACGATGCTCGACCTCGACTTCGGCACCTACCCCTACGTCACCAGCTCGAATCCGACGGCCGGCGGCGCGCTGACGGGCAGCGGGATACCACCGACCAGGGTCGACCTCACGATCGGGGTCTTCAAGGCTTATACGTCGCGGGTCGGCTACGGCCCCTTTCCCTCCGAGCAGCTGAACGAGATCGGCGACCAGATCCGCGAGCGTGGGCACGAGTTCGGCACCGTCACAGGAAGGCCGCGCCGGATCGGCTGGTTCGATGCCGCCGTCGCCCGCTACGCGGTCAAATTGAACGGGGTCGGCTGCGCTGCGCTGATGCGGCTCGACATTCTCGACGACCAGCCCCTCCTGAAGATCTGCACCGGCTACGACTTCCGAGGCAAGCGTTTCGACCACCCGCTGGCGAACATCTCGCACTACAAGCACTGCGAGCCGGCCTATGAGGAGATGCCTGGGTGGCAGCAGGAGATCGGCGCCGCGCGTTGCTGGGACGACCTTCCTAGAGCCTGCCGCGACTACGTGGAACGGATCGGTGAGCTCATCGGCGCGCCCGTCGAGCTGGTCGGCACGGGGCCGCGGCGCGACCAGTTCGTCACCCGCGGCCGCAAGCTCTTCGACTGAGGCGCGGGGGGCTTCACGCCGCGTAACTAAACCACCCCCGAGAGCGTCTTCAACAACGTGGCCGAGCCCGTGACCGCTGACAACGGTGCGCTCAGCGGCCGGATGCAATTCGCGGCAGGCATCGCCGCCGTTCTCATCGCCGCGCTGATCATTGCCACGTTCGCATACGTTCGTGGCAGCGGCATCGTCCACGAAGGACCGGTGCCCGGGGCAGCCTCATCCAGCCGCCTCCCGACGCCGGCCGTCACTCCCTCGCCGGTCTCAGAGAGCGCACGCCAGGCGGTAAACGGCTGGGTCGTCGACGCCGACCTGGCCGGCGCATCCACCGGTTGGGTCCTACTCTCCAACTGCATCCAGCCGATGACGGGCCAGTGCGGGTATTTCGTCGCCCGCACCGGTGACGGCGGCGGTACCTGGTCGAAGGCCGTTCAGGTCGGACCGCTGTTCGACCCAACCGACGGCGATGCGCCTAGACACGTCCACTTCATCAATGCCCAGGACGGCTTCGTCTATGGGGGCGTGGTGGTGTATTCGACTCATGACGCCGGGCTCACATGGACCTCGGTCAACGTGAACCAAACCTTCATCTCGGCCATGGCCGGACTCGGGCAGCAGGCGTGGCTGATCACTTACCCGTGTGCGAAGGGCAGCAGCTGTCCATATGAGGTGCGATCCAGTTCCAATGCGGGGCGGACATGGTCATCTCCCCACTCGCTTCCTCCCAGCTTCAGTCCGTTCGACGCAGTTGCTTTCGGCAGGGCCGGGCTGCTCATCTCGAACCAATCAGTTGGCGATCTGCAGCTGACTCAGGACGGCGGGGCGACCTGGCGCGTCGTCAAGACGCAATGCACCGGCAACAACTTCATCGCGAAGGTTGCTACCTCGGATGGCAACGAGTTGTGGGAGCTGTGCATCGACTACCCGGATGTGAGCGGCAGCAACATCTCGCATACGGTTGTCTTCGTTTCTGAAGATGGCGGCCAGACCTGGCCCCGTCGCGGCACATCGCAAGTGAGCGGCCAGCAGGCAGCGTCGCGATACCTGTTAGTGCTCGCGGCGAGCCGGCCCGGAACCGCGGTAACAGCCACGAACCAGTCCACGATCGCGACCACACAGGATGCAGGACGCACGTGGACCGACGTTGGTCCGGCCGGCATCGGGTTCATGACGCTTCGTTTCGCCAACGCGGACGACGGCTGGGCGCTGGACGTCTACCAGAACATCTGGTCCACGCACGACGGCGGCGCAACCTGGCAACAGCTGCCAGGGGTCGCCACGCTCAAGCCCTGACCTCGACGATCGAGAAAGCCCGATCATTTCCGTGGTTTGAAAGGAAAGCAGGCCGTAACCGCGGAGCTCAGCTGGGAACAGGTGCACGCGTTCCGGCTGGCGCGGCATCACCTCGCGCAGCGCGCGCCCAAGAAGGATCTCGCTCGAGTCGTCGGCGACATCGGCGGCGTCCAGGCGCAGGTAATGTCGGCGGCGGAGCTGCAGGTGGTGGTGCGCACCGATTGCTCAGTCGAAGATGTGCGGAAGGCGCTCTGGAAGGACAAGAAGCTCGTTAAGACCTGGCTCATGCGCGCAACGCTCCACCTCGTGCCCTCGAAAGATCTGCCCATCTTCTCCGCCGCGATGAGCACCTACGGGATGCGCAACACAAACGCCTGGCTCAAGTGGATGCAGATCACCGAGCCTGAGCTCATGGAGGTTATCGACGCGATCGGCCGTGCCCTCGACGGGCAGGCGCTCACTCGTGAGGAGCTCATCGCGAAAGTGGGGAAGGGCCGCCCCGAGCGGATTCAGCTGGGGTTGAAGTCCGGCTGGGGCGGCCTGCTCAAGCCGGTCGCGCGAAAGGGCCTCCTTTGTTTCGGCCCCAGTCGAGGGCAGAGCGTCACGTTCGTCCGGCCACAGGAGTGGCTCGGCACCTGGCGCGACGTGGACCCCAACACGGCGCTGATCGAGGTCGCGCGACGCTACCTGCGCGCGTACGGCCCGGCGACCAAAAGCGACTTCACACGCTGGTGGGGTACCTGGCCCGGCGTCGGCAGCACCGCGTGGGCTGGGCTGGCGGGCGAGCTCGCGCCCGTCTCGATCGACGGACAGCGAGCCGACATGCTGGCCGCCGACCTCGACCGCATCGCATCAACGACTGCCGAACCTTCCATTCGCCTGCTGCCTCTGTTCGACCCCTACTTGATGGGCCACCAAACGCGCGACCACCTCGTCTCAGCCGAGCACCGCTCGCGCGTGAGCCGAACAGCAGGTTGGATTTCCGCGGTAGTTCTGCAGGATGGCCGGGTGGTCGCGACGTGGACGCACGCGATTGCCAAGAAGACGCTGCTCTTGACCGTGGACCCGTTCCGCAACCTGTCGCCGTCCACGCTGAAGCAGATACGCGCATGCGCCGAATCGCTTGCCGGCGCGCTCGGCCTTGACGAGGCGGACGTGAGATCGCCTAGCTCGCCCGCGGGACGCTCTTGACGACGCGGAGCTGCGCCTCGCGCTGTCGCAGTCTGCGATTCCGGCGCCATCGCTCCCGCGCTAGCGCCGCGCCCCAGCTGATCACCGTGACCACGGCCGCCGCCGCCTGGATCCCCGCCACCGTGAAAAACGCGGATTCGATTCCGTAGCCCCGCACCCGGAGTCCCACGGCCAGCACGCCGGCCACCAGCCCCAGGATCGGGCGCACCGCCCAGGAGTCCGGCAGCATGCGGCGATCGGCCAACAAAATCCCGGCCGCGAACCACGTCGGCCCGCTGTCGAGCTGGAACAACGCATCCCAGTGGTACAGGTAGATCGGCACCAGTGCTCCGAGCAGGAAGGCGGCCAGGACGACCAGGCTCAGCCGGCGCGCGTATGCCAACCACGCGATGCCGATCGCAACGGCCAGCAGCGACGTCGCGAAAACAGGTCCCGGCACGTTGCCGACGTACAGCGTGGTCGGATTGATGAAGATGAGCGCCGCCTGGGGCCCGAAATATTGGTGCCAGATCCAGATCGGGTCAGCGGCCGCTTTGCCGGTGACGGCGTTGACGTATGCGAACGGCGCTCCCCTGGTGACTATCGCGACAATCGCATACGCAAAGAGCCCCGATTGCGCGCGGATCGCCGGCGCATAGCGAGCGCGGATCAGCTCGAGCACCACGGCCAACGCTGCGATCGCGATCGTCACGCCGACCCGCGCGCCGCCTCCAGTGAGCGCGACCCCGATTACAGCCGCAATGAGCGGGCTCGCCTGTGTGCGCGGAAGGTGGCGGCGCCACAACAGCAGCGCAAGCAGGTGGCCAACCACGCCCAATGCGACCGCAAAGCCCAGCATCTCGGCCGCCGGGATCTTGAAGATGATGAGACCCGCGGCAACCGGCGGAGCGAGTGCGATCCCGAAGGTCAGGTCATCCGGAAGCGAAGCCGGATTGAATGCGGCCCGGTCAAGCCAGGCCCCGGCGCGAGCCAGCACGAATGGATTGTAGGGATCGGCCGCGGGTGTTCGCACCGCCGTCCACATCGCTCCTTGGGTGATAATCGGCAGGCTCGTGTCGCTTTCCAGTCCACGTCTTGCTGCGACGCTGGTCGCGTTGCTGGCGTTGATCGGGGGTCTGATCGCCGGCACCGGTGCTTTCGCTGCCGACCTTCCCGACTCTACGTGGGTGGCGCTGCCCAAGCTTCCGCAGCAAGGACAGTCGCCCGTGTTCGCGCTCGCGGTCGATCCTGCGAACGACAAGGCCCTGATCGCAGGCAACTCGAAGGGTTCCCTGTTGAGATCCACCGATGGCGGCTCGACCTGGAGCACGGTGCACACGGGAAGCGCGGCCGTGACCACGATCGCGTTCAGTCCGTTCACGCGCGACCTGGTCCTGGCCGGCAGCCGCGGATCGGGCGCATTGATCAGCACGGACGGCGGTGCGAAATGGACCGCTGTCAAGGGAATGGATGGGCGCGATGTTCGTGTGTTCGGATTCGCACTGACATTGGTTGCGGCAGGCACGGACAACGGCGTCTACCTGAGCGACGACGGGACCGCATGGAACCAATCGGGTCTCGCCAACACGAGCATCGACGCACTGACGGTGGCAGCGGTCCACGTTCCCGTACGTCTCGTAGCGGGCAGCGACACGTTTTCGACGGCGGCCGGGCCCCCGCTTTATGAAAGTTCTGACGCCGGTGCCACCTGGGCGTCCGTGACGCCCGCGATCAGCGGCACCGTGGTGTCTCGACTGGTCGCGGGACCGCTGCCGCCGACGGGCAACGTGAGGCCACTGGTAGCGGGCACGAATGCGGGCCTCTTCATCTCCAGCGACAACGGAGCGACCTTCACGCCGCTCAGCGGTGGTGACCTGCTGCCCTCCACGGATTACACGCAGATCGCCTTCGTCACGGATCACCACGACCGGTTCTATGTCGCTAGTGACGGTGGCGGTTCGCGGGCGGGGGGCCTTTGGGCGACGACCGATGAGGGCCAGCACTTCAGCTCGCTCATCCCTCCGCTGCCGTCGATCACCGCGCTCGCCGTCTCCAACGACGAGGCGCCGATCCTCTACGTGGCCACGTTCCGCGCCTCCGATCACACCCCGGCGCTGTGGGCGTTCCACGACACGGGAGTGCCGCCACGAGGTCCATCAACCGATGTCACGCCCAGGGCCAGCGGCGGTCGAACGGGCAATTCGAACCACAACGGGCTCTTCGATTTGCTACGCATCCTGTCGTCGTCGCAGACCCCTTACATCGCCCTCGGCGGAGTGGCATTGCTGGTGCTCTTGCTCGCGGCCATCGCGCACTTCCGCGGCAGCCGTCGGTAAACTCGCGCTCCAGTGACATCGCCGCACGCACGCCTTACTGAGCTGGGACTCGAGCTGCCCGCCCCGCCGGCCGCGCTTGCGTCCTACGTCCCGACGCGATTAGTGCCCATCGGCGGGGGAAGGTCGCTGCTCTTCATCGCGGGCCAGGTGTCGGCGCAGGGCGGCAAGCGGCTGACAGGACGCTGCCCCGACCAGGTGACGGTCGAGCAGGCCCAGGCCGCGGCCCGGGTGTGCGCGCTCAACCTGCTTGCCCAGATGGAGGCTGCAGCCGGGCTCGACAATGTCGACCAGGTGGTGCAGATCACCGGTTTTGTTCTGTCCACCGATGACTTCGGCGACCAGCCGAAGGTCCTCAACGGGGCGTCGGATCTGATCGTCGAGGTGCTTGGCGAGGCCGGCAGGCACACTCGCGCCGCGCTCGGCACCAATTCTTTGCCGTTTTCCGTCACCGTCGAGATTGCGGCGATCGCGATTGTCCGCGCCGGCTGAGGCGGAGCGGGTGCTGCCCCGCCGGCCGCGCTTGATCCTCGTCGGTAGCGTCCTTTACCTGGCGCTGATCTTCGGCGTCATGTTGTGGCGCGGCATTTCGATCGAGCCCGAGTGGGTAGTGCTCGCGCTGCTCGTGATCGCGGTCGCCCTCGGCCGCGGCCGTTCGTTCGTCGTCGACTGGGCCCCGTTCCTGATCCTGTTTTTCGCCTACGAGGCGATGCGCGGTTTCGCCGCGAAAACGGGTTTTGCGCCCCATGACCTGTCGGGGCTCGAGCGCGCACTTTTCGGTGGGACGCTGCCAACCATCACCCTGCAGCACGCCTTCTACAGGTCCGACGTCGTGAGCGTCCAGGACATCGCGGCGATGTTCTTCTACTTCATGCACTTCCCGCTGCCGATCGTCGTCGGGTTCGTGTTCTGGGTTCGCAGCCGTGATCACTTCCGGCGGTTCATCGCCGCGCTCCTGCTGATGGCCCTCCTCGCGTTCGTCACGTACCTGTTCTGGCCCTCGGCTCCGCCGTGGTATCAATTCCGTGCGAGCACGGCCGGCGGTGAGGAACTCGTGCACAAGGTCCTCAACGAGACGGTTGACAAGCTTTGGGGCCCGAACTACTGGGTATCGCCGCTCTATGCCCACCTCAATCCGAACCAGTTCGCGGCCTTCCCGTCGCTTCACGCGGCGTTCCCGGCGCTGGCCGCCGTCTACGCATGGCGGAGGTTCCGATGGCTGGCCGTGGCCCTCATCGCCTGGACCCTGGCCGTTGCGCTGAGCATCGTTTACCTCGGCGAGCATTACGTCATCGACGTACTCGACGGCCTCCTCTACGTTGCAGTGGCCACGATCATCGTGGAGTCGGTGAGCCGCTGGCGAGCGCACCGCCCACCGCCGACAGCCGCTACCTCTACGCCTGCCATACCCTCCGCATGATCGCGCGGGCGAGCTTGTCGGGGTCGTGATGTGACGGCACGCGGACGTTGACGACGTCGGCCGGAATGAATCGCACCTCGGGATGCAAGGCCGAATCCTCGGACTTGAAGATGACCTGCGATTGCCCTCCGGTCGGCATGTGGGAGTGGTTGGAGTTGACGAGGACGAAGTCGAAGATGTTCGACCCCACGTGCTCGCGGATCACTCGAAGGTAGTCGTCCACCTCGTAGCCGTCGGTCTCACCGCTCTGTGAGGCGAGATTGCAGACGAGCACTTTGAGCGCCGGAGCAGCTTTGATCGCCTCGACCATGCCCTCAACGAGCAGGTTCGGCAGGATGGACGTATACAGCGAGCCCGGGCCGATCACGACCAGCTCGGCGTTGAGGATCGCCTGCGCGGCTTCCGGGTTCACCTGCGCTCCGTCGGGCTTCAGGAACACGTGACTGATCGGTGCGTGCTGCATGGGGATCTTGGACTCGCCTTCGACGGATCGGCCGTTGATCGATGCGACGAGCGTTACGTCCTGGAGGGTCGACGGCACGATCGTGCCCTTGACCGCGAGCACCTTGCCAGACTCGCGCAGCGCGTGCTCGAAGTTGCCCGTGACGTCGGCCATGGCCATGATGAAGAGGTTGCCGAAGGAGTGACCGTTGAGCGATCCCTCTTTGAAGCGATGGTCGAACAGCTGCTTCATCAGCGGCTCGGCATCCGCCAGCGCGATGAGGCATTGGCGGAAGTCACCCGGCGGCAGGATGCGGTACTCGTCACGAAGCCGTCCGGACGAACCACCGTCGTCGGCCACGGTGACGATGGCGGACAGGTTTGAGGTGTACATCTTCAGGCCGCGCAGCAGCGCGCTCAGGCCGGTGCCGCCGCCGATGGCGACGATGCGAGGGCCGCGTCCCTTGAGTCGGAATGCGTGAATCACATCGACCACGCTGCTGGTCGAGTTGCCAGGAAGAAAAGGACCGAGGACCGACTGAGTCAGCTTCACGTAGCTGTAGAGCAGGAGGCCCAGGCCAACTGCCCCGAAGATGACAGCGCGCATCCAGTGGGGCAGGAACTGGAGGGTGATGTAGTAGAACTGCGCCGGCAGGGGCGCTGTCTCGTAGAAAGCCTTCAAGAAGTAGGCGAAGCCAAGCACGACCACCAGCTCGGCGACCATGAGCAGCAGGAGCCAGCGCTTGATCTCGAGACCAGGCGTGAGCCACCGCAGCCAGCGCGTGGTGGATTGCAATCTGGTGGCCATCTACCCCGCCTGCAGCAACGGTTTCAAGACGTGCAAGGTTATCGTTGGACTACTCTTCAATCTGAAGTATGCGTACTTTACGTGGGCTCCGCCGGATGGCCCGGCTGGCCGTCGTCGGGTTGCTCGTGGCTGCGGTCGCCACCGAGCTGTCCAAGCCAGAGGAGGAGCGTACGTGGCAGGGCAAGGTGTGGGGAGTCGTGCCGTATGACTTTCGACCACCAACATGGGAACGCATACGCCTGGCGTACTGGAATCCGGACTCCGACCGGCTGTTTAGCGACCGCGTCTTCGGCGTCGGCTGGGCGGTGAACCTCTACCAGGCCAAGCGCCTGCTCGCGTCCGCATTCGACCGGCTCCTGGGCGTACCCCCTCCGATTCCGATCCGGAGGGCTTCTCGGGAGCCAGGCCGAAAGGACCGCGACTAGCGGGACGTAGCCTGCCGCCGGCGGCGCCGGTAGGCGGTATATGGACGCTAGGCGACCACAGGTGTGGAAAGCATGTGCAAAACCGCCGCGACGCAGGGCCGATTCTGGCCCTGGCTAGAATAGGCGGCCGGCCCAGAACGCTTGCTTGGGGAGTGGCGCAACGGTAGCGCAGCTGACTCTGGATCAGAAGGTTGAAGGTTCGAATCCTTCCTCCCCAGCCATCGACCCAGCCATCGACCTGGTGCGCGGCAGGAAAAACTTGACAGGTCACTAGACAGAACGATCGGCTCCACAAATAATGATGCCCGGGAGGTCGCGTCCTCAGCAGCCTCTGGGTATGTTCAGCTGCCAGACGCGATGGTCGGCTTGGCGACGGACGGTCTAGGCGGCTCAGAGGGAAGGATGCACGTCACGCCTCGGCAGGCGCAGATCCTGCGGCTCATCGCCCTGGGTCTGTCGGACAAGGAGATCGCGAGCAGCCTCGGTGTCTCGTCTCGGACGGTGCAGACCCACCTTGTGCGGCTGTATCAGGAGCACGGGTTGCACACCCGGTCGGCGGCGGTGGCCTTCTGGCTGGAAAAGACTTTCGGCATCTCGGCGCTGCCGCCACTGCCGCCTCTGACGCCTCGCTAGAAGGCCGTTCCGCGACCGCTGTACGTAATTTGGCGGACAGTAATTCTTTGGATTGACAGTTTGACTTGACACCTCAACATCCGATCGGGCAGACCAAAAGGAGGTTGCGGCCGCGGCTCCGTCAAGCGGCTTCACGTTGCCGACGTCCAAACCGCTTTGCACCTCATAGGAGGCATGAGAACGCATATGAAATGGATGAACCTCTTCAGGGCGGCTGCGCTGGCCGGCCTGGCCACCCTCGTCGCCACTCCAGTGCTCGCGAGTCCGTCGTGGAGCACCGGAGCATCGATTCCGACGGCCGAGGAAGGTTATGGGGCGGCGACTCTCAACGGATTCAACTACTACTTTGGCGGGTTCCCATCCTCTCCCGGCGCGGGAATGAACCAGATCTACAACGTCGCGGCGGACACCTGGAGCCTTGGGGCGCCGATGCCGGTTCCCAACGCTGAGCTCGCCGCCGTCGCCGACAGCGGCACGAACTGCCATCTCGTCAGCGACCCGACGGCGGCAGGACCCTGTCTCTACGCCGTTTCAGGTAGAGACAACCCCGGCCCACTCCAGCGATACGACCCTGGCTTGGACGCCTGGACGCTTCTGGCCCCACTGCCCGTTGCAGTCGCGACAGAGCACGGTGTCGCCGAGCATGGAGGCAAGATCTACGTCACCGGTGGACGCATTGCCTCTGTCCCATGCGGAGGCGCCGAGGTCAACGACCTCCAGATCTTTGACATCCAGTCCGGCACATGGAGCACGGGCGCACCGCTTCCAATGCCCCTTTCAGACAGCGCCGCGGTCTCGGTCGGCGACCACATCTACGTTTTCGGCGGCTGCAGCGGAGGCGTGCCGCAGTCGACGACGTTGATCTACGACATCGCAAGTGACAGCTGGAGCCCTGGCGCGCCCCTGCCCGAGGCAGGCGTGATCGACCCGGCGGCCGGTAGATGCGGAAACAAGATGCACGTGATCGGCGGTGCGTTCGCGATCGGAGTGTTCACCGACAACCACCTCGTGTACAACCCTGTGACCGACAGCTGGAGCACGTCGACGCCCATCCCCGGCGGTCTGACGGGCTCGGGCACTGAAACGCAGGGTGTGTCGACCGCGGGCAGGATCTTCGTCGTGGGTGGCGGAATCTTCGGGAGCGGTGCCGGCAACCCGGTGCAGAACATCTGGTCCTGCGGCTGACATGAAGAGAAGGCGGTCGTCCAGATCGGACGGCCGCCTTTCACGATGAACTACCCTGGTCGCCTCACGGAGCAAGGCCAGCAACTCGGCGCGCTGGACCCGAGCAGGCTCGGCGAATCCCATGGGCTGCTTGCGTATGGCGAGCTTCGGGAGGTCGATCGCGCGCTGGCCGTAGTTGTTGGTCTCGGCTCCTGAGGATCGGGCTAAGCCAGGCAGCGCCAAGTCCACTCTCAGGCTCGTTACGTGCCGGTTTCACGCCAAATTTGCATCTCGGGCTCAGACGCGGAGCGTTCGAATCCTTCCTCCCCAGCCACACTCCCTGGACATCCGCGGACGCCTGCCGGGGATCAGGTGAGTATGCCGGTGGCCTGGCCGACCTCGATCAAGTGGCCGTCGGGATCCTGGATATACGCTCGAATCTCGCGTCCATGGTCCTTCGGTTCTGTGAGGAACACTGCGCCCTTCGCCGACCATTCCTTGTAGGCCTTATGGATGTCGGCGACTCTGATGTTGAGGAATGCGCTCGTACGGTTGGGGTCCGGCGGCGTGGTGAGAGTGACCGTGGGCTTGTCGTCAGTAGGGCCGCCGCCCACATTGAGGATCAGCCACGTGTTTGCAACCTTCATGATGACCGGGTCGCGTTCTAGGAGTACCTGCCCGTCGAATAACGACTGATAGAACTCACGGGACCGGTCTTGATCAGAAACCACGAGGAAGTGCGTGATGACGAAGCCGTTCTTCGGCGCGGGAAAATCATCCGGGTTCATGTACAACCTCCAACGTTTCGTTGTGAGCCGGTGGTTCGACCAATGTACGACCCCGAAGTGCCTGTCGGGCACCCCACCCCTCCGACATGACGTTCTTCATCAGAGTGTCGCCAGCCCGGAGAATGAAGGAGCTCAGTCGAAGTACAGTTCGGCCGGGTTCGCCGGCACACGTTCTAAAGGAGGCACCAGTGACCCCTCAAACAGTCGATCCTCACCGAGCTGAGCAGTTCGCCGAGCGCGTCCTCGGAATCATCAACGACGCGATGCTCACGTTGATGATCAGCGTCGGTCACCGCGTCAGGTTGTTCGATCGCATGGCGGAGCTGCGACCCTCTACGAGCTCGGCGATCGCAGCGGCCGCGGGCTTGAACGAGCGATACGTCCGCGAGTGGCTTGGAGCCATGGTCGTCGGCGGAATCGTTGAGTACCAACCTGACAGCCGAACGTATGCGCTGCCGGCCGAGCACGCGGCAGCCCTGACCCGGGCGGCGGGAACCGACAACATCGCTGTTCAGGCGCAGTACGTGCCGCTGCTGGCCGGCGTGGAGAAGCAAATCGTCGCGTGTTTCGAAAACGGTGGCGGGGTGCCCTACTCGGAGTTCGGCGATTTCCAAACCCTGATGGCAGAGGAGAGCGCCCAGGTGCTGGACGCGGCCTTGCTCGAATCGATCCTGCCTTTGATCGACGGGATGATTGACAGGCTCGAGTCGGGCATCGACGTCGCCGATGTTGGCTGTGGGTCCGGGCACGCCATCAACCTGATGGCTGAGCGTTTTCGCGGCAGCCGCTTCGTCGGTTACGACTTCTCCGAAGAGGGGATAGCGGCGGCCCGAGCTGAGAGCGCCGCTCTAGGAAACACGAATGCCGAGTTCCAGGTCATGGACGCGGCACACCTTGGTGGGCCGCCTCGATTCGACTTCATCACGACATTCGACGCCATTCATGACCAGGCGCACCCGGACCGCGTCCTCGCGGCGATCGCGGCGATGTTGCGGCCCGGTGGAACGTACCTCTGCGTCGACATTGGCGCCTCGAGTCGCCTCGAAGAGAACACCAAACATCCTCTCGGCCCGCTGCTCTACACGGTCTCCTGCATGCACTGCATGACGGTGTCGCTCGCCTACGGCGGAGTCGGGCTGGGAACCGTCTGGGGTGAGCAGAAAGCCATCGAGATGATCCGTGCGGCCGGCTTCGACGATCCCACCGTGAAGCGGGTGGAAGGCGACGTCCTGAACAACTACTACATCGCGACCAGGTCGAGCTAGGCGCCCGTCACATGGCGGGTTTGGCGGCTCCTATGGTCTTGCTCACGAGGGATCGAAGCATCCAGCCCCGGGTGATCAGGATCACTCCGAAGATGACCAGCCAGATCCCGAGCACCAGCGTCAGGAAGACCAGCGACGTGGCCGGAAAGACGATCACGACTCCTCCTGCGGCGATGCTCAGGATGCCGCTCAGCAACATCCATGCTCGCCCGCGAAGCTCCGGATGCCCGATGGCAACGAACAGCTCGATGATCCCCTGGGCGACCCAATAGATACCCAGCAGGGTCGCGAGGATCAAGAGAGTCAAGAGAACGTGGCCGAACAGGTAGACGGCAACGATGAACGACAGGATGGCGAGCAGGGCCATCAATGCCCTCAACCACCCGATCTCGTCCGGAATCGCGAACGCGAAAACGAATTGATAGATCGCGGCGACCAGTAGCTGCAGCGCAAAAATGATTCCGATCACCACCAGGGTGGAACCGGGCCACAAGATCGCGATGACGCCCGCCAGCACCGATGCGACGCCGTAAGCGACGATCCACCCCCAAGCACCGCCAAGCCGGGCAAGCATTGCCCTCATCTCGACACCCAGAGTCGCGTCCATCACGTCCTCCTCATCCCCAGAGCCGGCGCCGACTTGATGTCCAAGTCTTCGTGACCCAATTGTGCTCCGCCCGGTCGGATGACTAGATCGGCGGCGCTTTGCTCTGGACCTGTCTCTTGCGCTCGAGTCAGCGTTTGCGTTGATCGAGTCTCGTCAGCCTTACGGCCTGGCGCGGGACACCTCGTGCCGGCACCAGGCGTACAGCGCGTCATAGAGCGGGCTCTCCAGCTCGATCTTGCGATGGTCCTCTTCGCCATGGACCATCGCGAAGCCGTGGGCGATGGCCTTGAGGCCGGCGGCCTCCGGCGTCAGGTTGATGTCAGCGGCGACGTCCGCGCCGTGCACGATCCGGGCCAGCCGGTCGAGCGCGGGGTCCTCGAGCCCGTACTTGAGGATGATCGACTCGAAGCTGCAACGGCCGTCGACGTGGCCCAGCTCGACCCCGCCGACGTCGTAGGGCAGGGCGCCCGTCCGCTCTGCCACCGCCGCCACCTCCGCCGCCGGCACGTACAGGAACTCCGCCTCCGGGTCGATGAAGCGCTTGATCAGCCAGGGGCACGCGATCCGGTCGACGCTGGCGTTCTTGCGGGTCACCCACTTCATTTCTCTTGTCCTCTTGTCGTCGAAATGTCGTCAAGCCTTAGAATCTCGGCCAGTGGCACTCCTGCTCTCGGTCATGCCCCTGGCGATCGAGGTCGCTTTCGTCCTCCTGTCGGTGGCGATGCTGGCCGATTGGCTGGGCCATCGGGAGCGGCGCCGAGGCTACCTCGCCCTCGCGATCGGGTCCTTCACCTTACTGATTCTGCTGGCGCCGAGCTTCTCACGGGCGGGAGCGTCCGGCGCCCTCCTGACCGACGCCGGGATTCTGATCTTCCTGCTGTCCGGCTGGGCGCTGCTCATGTTCCGTGACTCGTTCATCCCGCTGGGCGTAAACACGCGCCGCTTCGTGGCAGTGGTCATCTTGTTGGTGGCCGTCCTGGCGATCCTCGTCGAGCTCCCCGCCGACACCCAGGTGCTGCACCGACCCCTCCAGACCATCGCCCTGGCGGCAATCCTCACGACCTGGGGCATCTGCGTGGCGGAGCCGATCGTCACCCTATGGCTGGCCTCGCGCGGCCGGCCCGCGGTCGAGCGAGCGCGCATGCGCGCGCTGAGCCTCGGTTACACGGGCCTCGTCGCCGTGACCATGGTGGGGGCGCTGGGTGGCTCATTGGTTCAAAACGAGGGCGCGCAGCTGGCCCTGGACGTCGTGGCGCTAGCCCTGGTGCCTACGCTCTTCTTCAGCTTCTACCCGCCGGCCTGGTTGCGCCGGCTGTGGAGCCAGCCCGAGGAGGAGGAGCTGCGCCAGGGCGTCCACAGCCTGTTGACGTTCAGTCCTGACCGCGTCACGCAGGCGCGGCGCGCGCTGGAGTGGGCGACCCGTCTCGTCGGCGGCGCAGGCGGCCTGATCATCGACATCGACTCGTCGATCCTCGCGTATGCCGGGATGAGCGAAGACGATGCGTGGAAGGTCTCGGCGCGCGTCGCGGCGAACCCGCGGGCAGGCGAGGTCCGTTCTCCGCCGCGAGAAGCGCCAACGCTCGTCGTGCCGCTCGAGCTGCAGGAGGGCCGAGGCGCGATGGTGATTGTGGCCGGCGCGTTCACTCCGATCTTCGGAGATGACGAGGTGATACGACTACGCCAGTACGCCGCCAGCATCGCCGCGAGTCTCGATCACGTCAGCCTGAACGTGCGCATCCATGAGCTCGAGAAGGCCAGGACAGAGTTCATGAACATCGCCTCTCACGAGCTGCGCGGCCCGATGACGGTCATCAAGGGCTACCTCACGATGCTGGAAGGCGGATCCCTGGGCGCGCTCGCGCCGAAGGCAATGTCGGTGCTGCCCCTGCTCATCGCCAAAGCGGACGAGGTCAACTCGATGGTCGAGCAGATGCTGGATGCCGCTCGGCTCGAAGAGGGACACTTCGCACTTCGCAAAGAGCGCGCCGATATCGTCGAGCTGATCGACCTCGCCATCGACAGCGTGCGGCCGATGCTGGCCAGTCACGAGCTCGTGGTCCACATGCCGCCCACGCCCATCCTGGCCGAGGTTGATGCCGGGCGATTCCAGATCGTGGTCAAGAACCTGATCGTCAACGCCATCAAGTATTCCGCGGCGGAAACGCCCATCGACGTCCTGGTCGATCGAAATGGCAAGACCGCGCGTGTCAGCGTGGTCGATCGAGGTGTAGGCATCGGCCCGGAGGACCAGGCCAGGCTGTTCACGAAATTCGGCCGCATCGAGGGCGAGTCGACGATGCACGTGGCCGGGTCGGGGCTGGGCCTGTGGCTGTCACGAGAGATAGCGCGCAGGCATGACGGTGATATCACCGTCGACTCGGCCGAGGGCCGGGGCAGCACGTTTACCTTCGAGGTTCCGATAATCGCGTAGTTAGTGTCCCGCACCCGAAGTTCCTCGCGTCTTCGCGTCCTAGGCAGCCGGGCGCCGACTCACCCCAGGGAATCTGGCGATTCCGTGGGGGCCCCGGGTTGGGCGCTGAAGCCTGCGTCAGGGGGCCCGGCGCCGCGTCGTCACGCATCTAGCGATGCGCTCCTAGCTGCGCCACCCCTTCCTTGGCTCCGGCTGCCGATGCCGCGAAATACGTGTCGGACCTCGGGCGCGGGACACTGACTTTGGATCTCCCACTGCGCACGCGATTCGAGCCAAGCAGGCCCCTCGACCTGGCCCTGACGCTTCAGGGCCTCGCCCTACGCGTGCGCGATGGCGAGGCGTGGCGGGCGACGCTCACACCTGACGGCCCCGCCACCATCCACCTCCTGCACGCGAATGGCTCCGTCGAGGTCGAGGCGTGGGGACCTGGCGCCGCATGGGTCTCGGCCCGCGCCGGCGCTCTGTGCGGGGAAGAGGACGCGCTAGCGGGCTTTCGCCCGGCTCATCCGTTCCTCGCCGATGTGCACCGGCGCCATCCAGGCCTCCGCCTGCCGAAAACCGGCGCCGTGTTCGAGGCCCTCGTCCCTGTCGTGCTTGCGCAGAAGGTGACCGGTGTAGAGGCGCACCGATCGTACCGGGCGCTCGTGCAGGCGCTGGGCGAGCCCGCGCCTGGACCGAAGGGACTCACGGTTCCGCCCGGTGCGGCGGTCCTCGCGCGCACGCCCTACTGGACATTTCACCGATTTGGGATCGAGCGGCGCCGCGCCGAGGTCATCATCCGGGCGGCCCGGAGCGCGACCCGCCTCGAGGAGGCCGTGACGATGGACCTCCCGAACGCGCGCCGGCGGCTCGAGGCCTTTCCGGGGGTCGGACCATGGACCGCGGCCAAGGTCGCGCTGGTCGCTCTCGGCGACGCTGATGCGGTCCAGGTCGGGGACTACCACCTGCCGCATGCCGTCGGTTACGCGCTGGAGGGCACTGTGCGGTCCACGGACGAGCGAATGCTCGAGCTGCTGGAGCCCTACCGCGGGCACCGGGCGCGGGTCATAAGGCTGATCGGCGTCGCGGGGATCGTGGCTCCGCGTTTCGGCCCGAGAATGCCTCTGCGCAACTTCGCCCGCGACTGATCCCAATCAAAGTGTGGGGTCTAAGGCCGGATTCATTCCGGCCGTAACCCAGCGCGCCACCTACCGAATCGCCACCAGATATGGCTGAGGAGCGAGGGGTTCCGTAGGGGAGTACTTCTGTACTCCCCTGCGAATTCAGTTGTCGAGCTTGTCCAGCTCCTCCTCGGCCAACGTCACCAGCTCTCGCATCCCCTGCGTGTCGAAGATCAATCGCGCGCCGGCCGCCTTGAACAGCTCGGGCAGTGGCCGTGTGGCCCCCAGCGCCAGCGCCTCG
>WNFD01014498.1_pt1 | contig 18486 bp, 17 predicted proteins | sample 5400491 | NCBI WGS metagenome assembly WNFD01 (sample SAMN13153343, study PRJNA577476) | soil metagenome | isolation source: 120 cm saprolite under Douglas fir tree site 2 hole 2 replicate 2 | place: USA:California | collected 2015-04-18 | reverse complement strand
TATCGGCAACAACGACACTGGCGTCGCAACCGTCACCTCGAGCGATGGTGGCCAGACTTGTGGCAACGCTCGCTTAATCAAGTCCGACAAGGGAACCAGCCCCGTCTTCGAGTTCACCCAATTCTTCAACGACAAGGAGGCCATCACCGCTGATCCAATTCATGGTGGCACGGCCTACGTTGTGTGGGACCGGCTCAAGGCCCCGAGCCACAGCCCGGATGCGGCCCTGCGCGCTCACGCGTTCCTCGGCCCGACCTGGTTCTCCAAGACCACTGACGGCGGCAAGACCTGGACGGGCACCCGGGCGATCTTCGATCCCGGGCAGAACAGCCAGACCATCGGCAACCAGGTCGTGGTCGATCCCAGCACGGGCGTCCTCTACGACTTCTTCGAGCTGTTCCAGACGACCGGCTCTCCTAACTTCACGCCGCGGGGCTCCAGCGTTTCCTTCATCTCGTCGTCCGACGGCGGCAGCACCTGGTCGCAGCCGACAGTCGTCTCGACCGAGCAGACGGTGGATGACACCGACCCGAACACGGGCCAAGCCATTCGCACCGCCAGTGGTCTCCCCTCGGTCGCCATCGACGCGAGTACCGGAGAGCTGTACGCGGTCTGGGAGGACGCTCGATTCACGGGCGGAACCGTCAACCAGGCCCTGATCTCCACATCCACCAACGGCGGGGCGACCTGGAGCGCGCCAGCCGCGGTCAGCAAGGTCACCGGCAGGCCAGCCTTCACGCCCACGGTGGCCGTCAACTCGGTGGGCACGGTCGGTGTGACGTACTACGACTTCCGTAATCTTGCCCAGGGAAACACTTCGACGCTTCCGACTGATTACTGGTTCACGTCGTCGACCAATCATGGTGCGAGCTTCGGCAATGAGACACATATTGCTGGTTCCTTCGACATGCTGAATGCGCCCTTTGCGGGCGGCTTCTTCGTTGGGGATTACGAAGCCATGACGACCATTGGAACCACGTTCCAACCTTTCTTCGTCCAGACAAATGACGAGAACACATCGAATCGGACAGATGTGTTCACCACGTCTATCTAGCAGCAACTTAATGTGTTGGAGAGCGAAGCCCCATCCGGTATGGATGGGGCTTCTGTCTGGGTACCAGCACGTCGTTATTGTACTATATCTATGTGCCTACATATTTCTACAGGTATCTCCTGTCCATACTACCATTGTTATCGCTTTTACCTCTGTGTACACTTATACTTTGTACTATGGAGAAATGGAGCGGAGAACTAGATGCAAGATAAAGAGACCAGTCGTCTGGAAGCTTTTAGCGATGGAGTGTTCGCTGTTGCAATTACCTTACTCGTTTTGAATATTAAGCCACCTCCCGATTTAGTACTGACCGGTGGAGGTTTAGGTTTTTGGAAAGAGTTAGGTGTACAGTTGCCCGCGCTGCTCGCTTTCGTAACTAGCTTTTTTACAATAGGTATCATGTGGATTAATCATCATAGACTTTTTAATCTTATCAAGCGCACTGATACTGGATTGCTGCTTTTTAATCTCCTGCTCCTGCTCGTGATTGTCTTTATTCCCTATCCCACAGCGTTACTGGCGCAACAGTATGCCCTGAATCCTAAAATGTACGATGCTGCGCTTCTCTACAGCGGAACGAATGTTTTCCTTGCTATCTGCTTCAATCTGCTCTGGCGTTATGCCTCATATCACAATCGACTTTTAGGCAAAGATATAGATACTCGTGCTGTGGCCGCTATCAGCCGGCAGTATCTAGGCGGGCCGCTTCTCTATCTCATTGCCTTTGGACTGGCCTTCGTAAGTGTACCAGCCAGTATTATCTTCTTGCTACTGTTAGCGTTGTTCTTTGCTATACCTCCTCGAAAGCCTCGCTCATTACCATCGAGTGATGATTCTATACCTTTGAGCCAGGACTAGCAGTACATCGCACGTTTGACTCCCATCATAACATTCAATTCCTGACAACCTTTGTCAGGATTTTATGCTATGCTAAAAGCAGCATCATGCTCGTATATAAGCATAATGAGGAGGCCTGTGCGAGAGCTGATCGACTTCTGATCCTCCTCTTGTTTTTACAAACCAGGGGTCGTAGTACTATTGACACCCACATATCCTGACACGTATACTGCTTTTGCTATTGATGCTTATTGCAGTTATTGTTAACAGCAGATCAAGCGTGTTCAACCCGGGAGAGTGGCGCCTACCCACCTTACTCAGGTAGTTGTGGAACCTTGATAGCCAGCTAGCAAAGCTCGGGCAAAATGCACGGAAATGGCAACCTTACAGGCCAGGCAAGTCGCACGAAGTAGAAAGTTGTGGTGTTAAGGCATGAAAGAAATAAATGCGTATGGAACAGTTAGCCCAGCTAAATATTACTCGCACGGATGCGGCATATCGTTTTCGTCTTGACCTTCCCGATGGTTCTGGTACCAAGGAGTATACGACCGATATTACTACTGAGTTGAGTGAACGGTTGCGTCGAGCTTTACAAGCAGCCTCTCAACACATGCAGACATCCGAGAATAAAACTCAGGCAAAACGTGGTGGAACCAATGATTCATTGCTCTTACTGGGTCGACTACTTTTTGATGCGCTTGTTCCGTCTCCCATTCAGGAAGTTTTACATCTCCTGGATACGCCGCTTCTTGTCAGCACTAATACCCCTGAAATTCCCTGGGAGCTCTTATACGATAGCAAACCCTCACCCGGACATTTTCTCTGTCAGCATTTGAGCATTGGTCGCCAGGTGCACAGTGGTCGCAACACGACTACTACAACACACCGTACTCCACTTTCGGAGCGGCTGAGCGTTGATACTACGTTACATAAAGCTCGAAAAATGGGACGGCGTGAAGCGCAAGGTCTTTCGGTTTTGTTTCTCATCAATCCCACCAGCGAGCGTTCTTTAGCTGAAGAAGAGGTTGCTACACTTTGTACTACCCTGCCGGAATCAGTGTCACGTATTATTTTGTATCGTCAGCAGGCCAACCAGTTAGAGATGCGTATGAGCATCAAAAACGAAACTCCCCAGGTTTTGCATTATGCCGGACCCGTACCTTCGGCTACAAAATCGGGCGATCCAATGCTGGCGTTGGCTGGTAGTTCACGTTTAGATGCAAACGCAGCATCACAATTATTTCAGTCATTTAGCAGGAGTCCCCTGGTTTTTCTCAGTTATTTTGACAGTTTACAAATAGGTACACTGCCTGCTCAGGAAATGGAGCTACTCGCGGGCAATCTAATAGCAGCGGGGGCAGGAGCAGCCATTACTATGCGTTGGCCTGTCAACATACAATGTTCGCGGGAATTTGCCGCCCTGTTCTACCAGGAATTAGCAGATGGTATGTCACTTGGTGAGGCTATGCGTCGCGCACGCTCCATAATGGCTCAGCGCCATACGGAAGATTTCTCATGGATGTCTTATGTTCTTTATGGTGATCCAACAATCACTCTGGTTTTAAGCTCTCCAGGTAGTCGCGACCGCACTATGGAATTTCCTTTCGATGATCTTGATGATGACCAGATGTTACAGCCAATGTTTTCCTCTTCAAACGCGCTTGATCGCCGCTTTTTGCAGGAGGTATTAGGAATTGCGCTCATGGAAGCGCGGCGCATGCACAAGGATTATCTTGGTACACCGCATCTGTTCATAGCTCTTACTAAACTTGATGGAGGATGTACGCAGGACGCGTTGCGCACTCTGAGCTTTTCTCCTAAGCAGGTGCGTGATGTCGTTCGTCTTGCTCTTGGCTCGGGTAAAGCCGCCAGCGATACGCCGATTTTGCCAACTCGCCGCTGTAAAGAAATTCTGCAAACAGCCGAGCGCAATGCTCTCAATGCTGGCTCAACATCCATAGATGAGCGTGCTATAGCCCAGGCTGTTCTTGGTGAGAAAGATGGCGTCACTTACGAGCTCCTCACCAAAATGGGTATCAATCCTGCACAACTGATCGAACTGATCCTGGGGAGTAATGCTCGCGCATTGCTTGAACTCGTGCCCTCGGTCAGCGCCAATCCTGCCGCATCTCCGGTGGAACTGCCTGTTGGTATTGGTCCAGAAGCAGGTTTCAAAGGTGGAAATTCGGTACTCGAGCGCCTTGGACGCGATCTTACTAAGCTGGCCAGTCTGAAGCAACTACCCCCGCTGATTGGTCGTGAGAAGGAAATGCGGCTGTTGATTCAGACCTTGATGCTCAAGGATCGTAATAACCCGATCTTGATTGGTGATTCGGGTGTTGGTAAAACAACCATCGTGGCTGGACTTGCGCAGCGCATCGTCGATGGCAAAGTCACGCCTGAACTGCGAGGTAAGCGCTTGATCGAACTCTCGGCCAGTTCACTTGTGGCAGGAACCAAGTATCGCGGTGAATTTGAAGAACGACTGTTAAAAGTATTAGAAGAGGCTGAAAGTAGCGGCGATATCATCCTGTTTATCGACGAAATGCATCTTCTGATAGGCACGGGCCGTGCCGCTGATGGCAGTATTGATGCGGCGGGAATACTCAAGCCTGCGCTTGCTGGAGGGCGGTTGCGCTGTATTGGAGCCACAACACCGCAAGAGTATCGTACCATTGAGAAGGATGCAGCTATGGAGCGCCGTCTCCGTCCCGTCATGATCGAAGAACCCTCGACCGAAGAGGCGCTGGCTATCTTAACTGGCATGCGCGAATTGTATGAGCAGCACCATCATGTTACTATCACCAAAGAGACATTACACGCAGCCGTACACCTGTCTGTTCAATATCTCCCGAATCTACGCCTGCCCGACAAGGCATGTAGTGTGCTGGATGAAGCATGCTCGCAGGCGCGTGTCTTCCTGGCGGAGGATGAAGCGGATTCTGTTGAGGATGATGACGATGAGGTTGTCGAGCAACCGGTGATTATCCCTTCCATGATCGCAGAAGTAATCTCGCATCGTACAGGCATTCCGGTACTTGCACCTGGACGCGAGGAAAGGGATCGTTTGCTCAATCTTGAAGCCCTTCTTAAGAGGCGCGTTATTGGTCAGGATGAAGCCATCAACCGTGTTGCGCAAGCCATCCAGGTGGCTCGTGCTGGTTTGAAGCCGCGCAATCGTCCTGCCGGTATCTTTCTCTTCCTTGGTCCAACTGGAGTAGGAAAGACCGAGTTAGCGCGTGCATTGGCTGCTGAGGTGTTTGGCTCCGACGAACATCTCATTCGCGTGGATATGTCAGAGTATATGGAGAAGCATGCTGTTTCGCGTATGATAGGTGCGCCTCCTGGTTATATCGGACATGACCAGGAAGGTCAACTGACAGGCAAGCTGCGTCGTCGTCCGCATTGTGTCGTGTTGCTCGATGAAGTTGAGAAAGCTCATCCTGAGGTGTTTGATCTCTTTTTGCAGGTATTTGATGCCGGTCGCTTGACCGATGCTCAGGGACATACCGTCGATGCGCAACACGCCATCTGGATTATGACCTCCAACGTAGGCACCGACATGTTAGGACGGTCAATGCCCAGTGGTTTTCGTGCGAACGTAAAAGCCACTGGCGAAGAGATGCAGCGCGAGCGTTTGATGGAACGCTTGCGACAGACGTTCCGTCCCGAATTTCTCAACCGCGTGGACGAAGTTGTAATCTTCCAGCCTCTGGGTCAGGAGCAGGCGCGAGCTATAACGCGCTTGCAGATGAACGAGTTGGCGGCGCGTCTGCTGGAGCAAGGGCTGATCCTGAATGCCGATGATAGCGCCATAGATCTCCTCTGTAAAGAAGGCTTTAGCCAGATACAAGGCGCGCGACCATTGCGTCGTGTCATCGAAAAATTACTCACCGTCCCCCTCAGCCTGCGTATCCTGCTGGCAAATATCCCCGAACATGGTGAAGTCCATGTGAGCGCCAAGGAAAGTAAACTGACGATTGATATCCGGGAACCAGGAATAATAGAAGAAGTAGAGGAAAAAGAAGAGGATATCAGCGTGGATGCAGTGTAAAGTGGATGGTATTTTCGCCTTTCCCATCAATGGTTTTTTCTGTTTTCCAGCGCTAACTCGGCCATCTTTCCAAACATATCCACCATTTTTGGATGCGTCTGATCACCCTTAAACTCTCGAAAAATCGACGCGATATTGACAGCGATGCGCTCGCCATCTGTCCAGGTTGCATATCTGTCCAGATCGATATCCCTGACGGCTTCCTGGGCAGACATACCTATCTCGTAGCGTTTTCGGGCCTCCTGATAAATGTACTCGAGATAACCTTTAACCTCGGCTACACCCTTTTTATCCGTAATGGGGCCGTGTCCAGGCACAATTGTGTCCACGTCCATCTCCAGGATGCGATCGCAGGCCTGCAGCCAATTGCTGGTAGGCCCGGCCCAGATGATGGGATGGCCGCCGATAAACAAGATATCGGCTGTGAAGACAACCCGGTCAGTGGGGATGTGGACCAGGGTGTCGCCAAGAGTATGAGCAGGCCCGACCTCTATGAGATGGACTTCCTTATCTCCTACTTTCAGCGTTAATTCATCCTCAAAGGTCTTTGTTGGGGGAGTCAACGTGATATTGTCAAAATCGAAAGAGCCAAATGCATGGCTCAAGAACTCGCCAAGTTGACCTAGTTCCGGCGCTCGCTTCAGCAGCATGGCAACCATAGCAGGGGATATAGCCGTGGTCATCTCCTCTGCTGTGCGCGCCGACGCGATAATCTGGGCATCAGCCACCAGCTCATTTCCCCAACAATGATCACCGTTGGCGTGTGTGTTCACAACCATATCGATGTGGGCTGCGGCTGGGATCGATTTGCGCATTGTATCAAGCATGTCCCGCGTTAGTTTCAGGTCGGCTGGAGGTACGCATACACTGAATTGCCAAGATCATGCAGACCTCTGGTGTATGACCATTTGCTCATGGTATTTCTCTTTCTATTGTGTTGTGGGAGTGCGGCGCTCTGGCATCCAACCAGCAGGAGCGGGGGTTCCCATTCTGTTGCGTAAGATCCCGATCCCCTCAACCTCAAGTTCTACAACGTCGCCCGGTTTGAGCAATTTACCAAGCTCAGCTCCACATCCTTGTCCAACAGTACCGGAACCGATTAGCTCGCCCGCTATCACGCCCTCAGCTTTCGAGATATAAGCAATGATTTCCTCTACTCGCCACATTATCGTGGAACTCGAACCACGCGACCATTCTTCTCCATTCACACGGGCCACCATTGTCAGATTGTGAACATCCAGTTCGTCCGCTGTTGTTATCCAGGGACCCAGTGCTGTCGCAAAATCTTTCCCTTTTGCTGGACCTAGTAGCCCTTGCATCTCTAGCGCTTGAATGTCACGGGCACTGAAATCATTAAAAATAGTGACGCCGAACAGGTGAGCTTTTGCCTGCTCTGGGGTAAGGTCTTTGCCTGGACGACCGATTACAAAGCCAAGCTCAAGCTCATAGTCCATTCTGCTGGAATAGTCAGGCCAGGGAGCCTCCTCTTGATGACCAATAAGTGTCAGAGGATTGCCTTTGTAGTAGATGGGTTTCTCGTAATACACATCAGGAATCCTGGGTGCCATGTTCATTGCAGCAGCAAGCGCGGTTAATGTGTTACGCAAGTGTTGCTCAAATGCCAGGCAATCGCGCATCACTGGAGGGTCGATAGGCGCAAGCCATTTCACCTCCCCAAGAGATAGCACAGAGCTATCCTCCTCAAGAGCACCGACCGTTCGAGCTGCCGCTGTCAAGAAAGTTGGTCCGGCAGCAATAGCAGCGCTCATGCTTCCTGGGTACAGGGCAGAGGCCAATCGTCGCGCAGCATCAGCCGAAGCTCCTGTGCCTAGTAAACGTTGGTACTCAGCAGTAGCTAGATCGATTACACGCCCATGTTCTGGTTGAACTACTACTAGTCGCGGTACAGCTCCTTCGAGCGACTCGCGAAGAATGCGTCCTAGTTTCATAGAAATAACTCCTCTGTAACCAGAGTTGGGATGAGGACACCTCTAAACTGTTGTATTACTCCTGGCATGCCGTAATTATATCATTCTAATGCGGTCATTCTGTTTCGCAGCTAGTGATTAGGGTACTAGTTCTCCACGTTCTGCTAGCTCTCTGTCTTGATTGCATTCTCTTTTCAATCATCTCACACTGGCTGGCATTCCATAACTCATTCACAAACTTATATTGATAAAATATATGAAGCAGCCGTGATGCTTTTCACGGCTGCTTCGAAGATAAGTTTTTAGATTAGTCAGCGAGGAGTTGTGGTCTGTGGCGGTGATGAACGAAGTTTGTCCGGAACAAAGCTCAACAGAGGTAATGTCTGGAAAGACACTTGATAGTGCATGCAAGAAGCAAAGCTCAACAAAACATGCCTCAAGCGAAGCTCAACAGTCATTATCAGGAGCAGGGCTCAACAGAGCAAATTGGCACCCTAACGATCACCACACACCACTAACAATAGTATACACATAACCACTTTACTTTCCATTTTTTTACGCTTCAATGTCTATCAAACATCGTTTCTTGCAGCGAGTATGCTTTTATGCACTTGAGAGGCCATTTCATCTATACTAGTTTGTTAGATGTGTGATCTTCACTGCTATTAGTCTTACATAAGACAAGACAAAACACATGAGAAGCGTCGTCTCAGTGCTTCTCATATGTGATATGATAAAAATAAGTGTTAATGAGGAGGTATATATGAAAGCTGTAAAAACGCATGTAGGGCGCTGTGATAGTTGTGGTGAGCCAGCAGCGTATGCTCAACTTTTATCAGGCGGAAGAACGTTCCGCTTTTGTGAACAGCATGTTCCATTGCTCGTTAAAAAGCAAGCCGAAGCCGCTGAAGCCGCAAATAAAGAGAAGAAGTAATTCCTTCTGTCTAAGATCGAATTCCTTTTCCTCAGCCATCCCTACTATGGAAGGGAAAGCCAGAAAGTAACTGGCTTTCCCTCTTAATATTACAGAATCAGCAGGACTAATCTTCGCCGAAAGCTTCTTTGAGCTGGGCTTCCTGCTCCTTGGACAAGTTGGTCTGGATGATCTCGAACGGTACGTCCTTGACGGCCTCAGCAACTTTGTCGACCACAGTTCCGCTCGTCAGCAGGAACAAGGCCGAAGTGCCTGGCGTGATCTTGGAGCGTACCGAGTTGATGAAGTCTTCATCAATTCCATAATGGGAAAAGTGTCCGGCGAGCGCGCCCATTGCGGCACCAACTGCCAGACCGAAGAACGGAACAAAGAAGAGCAAGCCGAACAGCATTCCCCAGAACGCACCACCAAGTGCACCAACCCCAGTCATGCTAGTGAGCTGTTTGGTCTTGGGTTTGCTGGCTCCAGCAGGCCAGATGATGGTGGCCCCATCACGCACCGTGATCAACTGCTGTTTTTGCAGGCTTTCTAACCGGCCTAGCATATTCATGGCTCCATCAGCCGTGGGAAACTTGAGTACCACTAAAGCGGTGGTACCTGGCGTCGTCGTCATAGTTACTTAATCCTTTCGAGTTGTGTTCATAAACGTAAATCGAGTGCAGAAGTGTACGCCCTCTAGAGCATGTGACACTCTCTCATCTCTTCTATATGATGAGTTTCTGAGCATCAGAAGTCCGTTGACCATATTCCCGAAATAACTTCAGTTCATAGAGAAATAGCTAGCTGCGCAGTCAATATGATTCTGCCAAAACCAGCAATGCTTGCGGCTGGTAACTGAAGCAACTACTAAAGGATGCCTCCATACATCTGGATGCAGTGAATTCCTGTTACCTTCCCTGGCAGTGATATCTTGTAGACATGTTATTGTTGCAAGTCATAGCCAGGATCTTGTACCAATAACTGCGGCGAAAAGGAAGGTCTTCTCGACCAGGATGTTCTTCCCGATATCTTAAGGAGCAAGCCAACGAGTTTATTTCGTAGCTGTGAGCGTACTCACTTCTGTAGCTCAGATTATAGCACATGCAGAACAGCCTGTCATTAGAATTTTCTCGAAATGTATATGAATGCTCAGTGGCTTTTCTGCAAGCAAAGAAATATCAAAAAATGTGGGACAATCCCAGGATCAGCATAAGAACGCCAAAGACACCCATCACCACTACATTGACCATTCGTTTATTACGTATTAACCATGTCCTCATTGATTTCATTGCGGCAGCACGACGCTTACCCATTACCAGGAACACTACCACGGGAATGAGCATAGCCCATACCATAAGCAGAGCAAGTACTAATATAGAGATGATGTTCTCAGTGGTTGGTAATTTGGCTACCACAATGATTGACGCACCCGCGAGTACGAATATGATAAAGCGAGGTTGCATGAGTGATATCGCAATACCCAACCCAAACAATTTGACAGGTCCCAGATTGTCTAAAATAGCCATAAACTTTGGCGGAGGGGCATCTGGATCATCCTCGCCAAAAAAATTACGTACAGCGAGGATGAGTAACAACAAACCGAAGGTCAGAAAAAAGACCTCCGAAATGGTACTGGACCCTGCCGAGCTAGTCGAAGATATATAATCTGTCAGATCGAGGCATACCAAGCCCCAAAGTACATAGAATATGCATTTGCCAAGAATAAACGCGAACGCTTTGACTAACCCTTGAGCGTCAGTCAGAAAGAGGACGACAAGGCCGATCATCGTAGGAGCGATAGTACCGAGGGCAAACGGCAGAATTTTAAGTAAGACAGGACCCATGTCTCCAACTCTCTATTGAGTTCTTGTGTTTCCAATCATTCATTTCGGTTGTTTATACACCCTGTTGCCCTTCACGTCAAGCTTCTTTTCCTTGACAAAGTGATTCAAGAATACATACACTAGAAGACATAGTTGTGGCGATTCTTGAGTACCCAGAAAGGAACATCTGCAATGCAACCAGTAATGATAACAGCCGCAATGGTTGGTGCGGAAGTGACCAGGGATCAACAACCAAACTTACCCCACAGGATGCTGGTATTTTCCGCGAAGTTGTCGAAGGCATTCGCGCTCGCTGTGATGTGATTACCCAGGTTTCGACGGGTGGCGCCGTGTGGATGAGCGCGGACGAACGTCTTCAAAGTATCGAGTGTCGACCGGACATGGCGACACTCACAACCGGGACAGTCAACTTCGGCGATGGAGTTTTCATGAATAATAGGGGCCTTGTAGAAACCTTCGCACGCCGCCTGCTTGACTACGGCATTGTGCCGGAAATTGAAATCTTTGATGCAGGGATGCTCGATGAAGCCATGCGCCTGCGTAACATGGGCTTGATTACCGATCCACTACAATTCGATTTTGTGATGGGCGTTCCAGGCGGTATAGGCGCAGATCCTGCACACCTCGTGCACCTGGTACGCAGTCTTCCGCCTGAGAGCACCTGGAGTGTAGCCGGGATTGGGCGTCATCAATTGACCCTGGGTACTATTGCTCTGGCAATGGGAGGCAATGTGAGAGTAGGCTTTGAAGACAATATTTTCTATCGCAAAGGTCAACTGGCAAAAACCAATGCCGAATTAGTAGCTCGTATTGTCCGTATTGCCCAGGAGCTTGATCGACCCGTAGCAACACCTGCCCAGGCAAGAGAAATGTTACACCTGGACAGGTATAAATGATGGTAAGTTCTCAATAGGGTTCCAGGAGCCTGTAAAGCTCCTGGAACCCTATTGAGTAAAGAAGCTAAATCACGGTAAGTAATTCTGGCTCTCCATCAGTAATAGCAATCGTGTGCTCGAACTGCGCAGAGCGAGAGCCATCAGCCGTACAGACTGTCCACTTATCTGCTAACACCTTCGTCTGGTATCCGCCCGCATTGATCATCGGCTCAATGGTGAAAACCATACCTGGCCGAAGTCTTAAACCAGTACCAGGGCGTCCATGGTGTGGTACCTGAGGATCCTCATGTAGCGAACGGCCGACACCGTGACCAACGTACTCTCGCACCGTCGAAAAGCCCTGCGATTCAGCATATGTCTGAATAGCTGCGCCTACATCGCCAAGTTGCTTATCAGGTTGTGCTTGCTCGATTCCCAGCTCCATGGAGCGTCGTGCGACCTCCATCAGTCGCTGCGATTCGCTGTCAAGCTCCCCAACTGCATACGTCATGCATGAGTCACCGACCCACCCCTTATAGAGCACTCCAATATCGACACCAATGATGTCTCCCTCGCGCAGAACCTGTTTGGAGCTGGGGATACCATGACAAATTACATCGTTGACAGCCACGCAAATTGTGGCAGGGAATGCCGGTATAGCGGGCGAACCATTCCTTGCTGGTCGAGCACCGTAGCCTTTATAAATTGGCTTTGCGCCTTTGCTGCGAATATAGTCTTCGGCAATCTGATCAAGTTCTGCTGTAGAAGTACCGGGCTTCACATAGGGACGCAAGACCTCGTACGTTTCAGCAACGATACGCCCGGCCTGGCGTAGTTGCGCGATCTCTTGCCGTGATTTTAAGGTAACTGCCATATATTCCTCCTCATATAATCAAACAGGGTATCCCTGAGTTTCTCCAGCGAAAAAATTTGGACATAAAGCGATTTATCCAAGATATTACGGATATTCTATCATCTTAGTTCTTATAAATCAATACAATGTATTGTAATCCCACAACATTTCTGGTAAATTACGCTTAAAGAAAACTTTTACGAAACACTCAAAAGGCTCCTGGAGGAGGAACTTTCATGACTATAACTTGCCATCTTCGTGTACTTGTTGCTAAGGCAAATGTCGAACGGGCCAAACAGGGAAAACCTACACTCAGTTTGCGCAGCCTTGCAAGGGAAAGCGGTGTATCTTTAAGCGTGCTCGCGTCCCTCCATACTGGACGCAGTCAACGGGTTGATTATACCACCATCGATAGACTCCTTAATTACTTCAGCTATTACTTCAATGTCAGCGTAGATGATTTGTTTGTCTGGGAAAAACCAGCTAAGGATGGGGTGCCGGTAGAGATATTGCACACTTCAACTTAATTTTCATTGTTTCAAAATTCCTCTGATCTGGTGGCCTCAGGTTATCCAATTGGCTTTTACGAGACTAGCGACCTGGTTTCTGTTAAAATATACCCAGATTGGCGCGATATATGGAGATATGTAATGATAGTATTCAAAATCCTTTTCTTTCTGCAACCAGGTAGGAAAGCACGACAAACCACCAGGGCAAAAAACTCCGTCTTCAAGCGTATATCGGTATTGGTCTTGCATAAAGGCAGTTGGGTGATTACCCGTCGTAAGGCAAGGCTTGTAATTGAAGGATTGGAAAACGTACCACGCACCGGGACTGTACTGATTGCTGCACGCCACTTTCACCACCTTTACGATGGCGGCGTTCTTATGAGAGCTATTCCACGGCGTCTCCATATCTTCGTTGCGCTGGATTGGGTGCGGAAGCGCTGGTTGCGTAGCTTGATGGAGTGGGCTTGCACTATGGTGGACTGGCCTTTTGTATTGCGAGCCGAACAGCTCAATGAGAACACTGCGCAGCATTCCGAAACAGCCTCAGGGGCCTATTCAGTAGCTGAGGCCAGGAGCTACCTGCGACACGCAATGAAAGACTCGATTCGGCTGTTGCGGAACGGTGAGGTGCTTGTGGTCTTTCCGGAAGCGTACCCTGACATCGACCGCGGAAACACGCCGAAGGTTGAAAATCATGCTTCTCTTCCATTCCGGCCAGGATTCGGCAGGCTAGTAGAAATGGTCGAGAGGGATGAGCATACCAGAGTAGCCATCGTTCCAGCTGGATTGTCCTATGTACAAAATGGGCGGTGGCATATCACACTGCGATTTGGTCCGGCGCTTTCACGAAGCGATTACATCGATTCCACACATCTTGTGCAGGATGTCGAGAATCGTGTACGCGAACTCTCCGATCAGATGACCGGTACTCTATCCACCCATACCGAGGAGACTATTCAATTATGACACAACTACTTTCTGACAATACGATCACTCCAATGATGAGCGAACCAGGCAAAGGTACGGCTATAGTTACAGGTGGCGGCTTTGGTGGTGAAATTCGCTGTGGTATACCTCAGGTGATTTTCGCAATCTTTACATATTCCCAATAACGATAACACACAGGGATTTTGGTCCTTGTACTCCAATCGTCAGGGTACGCTCAATATCGGCTGTACGGCTGGGACCCGTCACAAGTGATATATAGTGCCGCTGATCGGAACCCGTCTTCGTGAGTTTCTGTAGTCGTTCGCCTGCGTCCTCTAGCATAGGAAACAGCGTCTCTTTGCGCACGAGAACAAAATGGGTCAGTGTCAGCATGCCAACTACCCGTGCTTCAAGCGCATTGTCTGCCAGGAGAACGCTGCCTGTTTCAGCGATAGCCAGTTCAGCTACAGAAAGACCGGCGGGAGCGTCAGCAACATTTGCCGGGCTTCCCGCCTCGCGTATTTCGATACCTTTGTTATGCAAAAGGGGAAGAATTACCGCCCAGGATTGAGCTGTAGCAAAATCAGGGGCAACGACGACCTCTTTCTTTACCAGAGCCGGATGAGCAGCAATAATCTCCGCCGCTTGCTCCAGGCGTTCGACGGAATGCGATTCACCTCCGGCTGCGGCGAGTCGCTCTTGGAAGCGTACAAAGAGGTTGTTTGTTGTCATCTTCCAGGTGGTGGCTCCGATCAATAGCTAGAAATAATTCGACGTGATGCCTCCATCAACTACAAGCCATGCCCCAGTCGTCCAGGATGACTCATCGGAAGCAAGGTATAAAGCCATATAGATAATGTCGTTAGCTTCTCCGAAGCGCCCCAGCGGGATACGATTGAGACGCAGATTGCGAGCCTCTTCACTTGTCCAGAGCATACGGAGTAGAGGTGTCTCTATAGGCCCAGGACAAATGGCATTGCAGCGTATACCATGATGGCCGTATTGTACTGCAAAAGATTTGGTGAGCGAGAGCATGCCGCCTTTGGAGACAGTATACGCGTCCTGTGGTACAGTGCAGCCCACAAAGGCTACAAATGAGGCAATATTGATAATGGAGCCTTTGCCTTGCTTTACCATGTGCGGTATTGTGTACTTTGAACAAAGGAAGGCGCTCTTCAAGTTCACATCCAGTACCCTATCCCAGGTCTCCTCAGTAATGTCGGTGACACTCCCATCATCTGATGGCATAATGCCGGCATTATTGTAGAGCACATCAACATGGCCAAATGCATCGATAGCGGCGCCGACCATGTTTTTGACATCGTTTTCTTTCGCAGCATTGGCTGCTACAAATATGGCCTTGCTGCCGGTATCGCGGATCTTTCGAGCAGTCTCTTCACCTGTATCTGTAGCAATGTCGGAAACTACAATACTTGCGCCCTCACGCGCGAAGAGTTCTGCTGCGGCCTGTCCCATACCACCTGCGGAGCCTGTGATAATTGCTACTTTGTCTTTGAGTCTCATAAAATTCCTGGTCTCCTTTCGACTAGTCTGAGCACTCAACGCTAGCTGTCTATCATTTTGTTTAACAGCGAAGCAGCGTTGGTGAGACGGATCGGTGCCAGCACAGCGCGTGGGCAAGGCGAGTAAGTGGAAATTAAAAACGTCTTATGAGGTCGAGGTACCAGAACGGCATACGTTTGCGCAACAGTGGTTTGCTGCGTACCACGTTGCCTGGAATACTATCACGAATATCGTAAGCAAGCTCGCCAGTCAGCGATCCGGCCATTTCGCCAGGAGCATACTGGAGCGGTGTTGTCGTTGAACGCCTTCCTGTGCGCTGTTCTCGTGTGTCGATGGTCATCATCGTCAACGTGAGTTCTTCATCATCTGCGATGACCTCTGCCCATGGATAGTATGGAAAGGAAGGCGAGTAAATGCCACTATACCCATTGGCGCGTAGCCCGTCCAGCATTCCGCTCCAGTTCGCCACAGCTAAATATACCTGGTGTTCAGCAGCCCGTACTCTCCAGATCAAAGAGTGAGTTGGATCATATTCATCGGGTGCTACAGGCCGTTCATACTTGATATTCGAAGTACCCAGGCCAATGAGATCGGGAAAGTTCAGGAACGTTGGCGCACACACCAGGTCTACTCCTTTACCGGCAAGTACGCGTAAGGTTTCTGGAAAGAGAACATCGTACCCGGTAGCTAGACCAATGCGACCGGTTGGAGTATCGAACGCCGGTAATCCCAGGTTGCCTGGATTGGCCCAAAGCCGGTCACTGCGCGTCAGGTGTATCTTTCGATATTTCCCATACACGCCTTCTGGATCAATTAGCAAAACTGTATTGTAATACGTAGTGGCCCGATTCAGCGCACCCTTGCTCTCATCTGTAACCCTCTCTGCAACCCCCAATACCAGGCTAATCTGGTATTCATTCGCTAGCGCAACCAGTTCATCGATTTCTGGTCCCGGGATTTCAACTGCTCCAGCTTGAATAAGTGCTATCGCCTCAGGAGTTAATGCATGTGTACCTGAAGGGCCAGGCAACATCAGTTCTGGAAGAACCAGAACGTCCGGTCGTGCCGGTGCATGGTCATTCAGCAGAGTCTTGAGCGTATCTCGCAATAATGCCATTGGCCTGGCTCGATCCAGCCTAACACTTTCTAGCTTAGTTTCGCGTCCTCCAAGAAATGCTTGCAAATCAACTTGCATTATGCCAACACACGAAAGTTGTCCAGCAGGAAGCTCTCCCATTTCATAGAGACTGTGATAACGTAGTGGCTCCCATAGGTAGGTATTGTTGACCAATGTAATGTACTCGGCGGGTTGACGATCAGCCAGCCTATCACCTATGATTTCTTCCTGGCTGCTTCCCCAGCTCTTATTGCGACTACGGGTCAAATCCACCTCGCCGTAGACAATGCCCTCACCACTGTCGAGGTAGTCCTGGATAGCTCCGTCCGGGTCAATTACGCAACTTCCGCCACTGAACTGTACGCCGCGTTCGATGCCGTAGCGGTCGGCAGCAATAAAGTACACCCCATTCTCAAATGCGCGTGCCATCCACCAGCTACTGGGGCATTTTTCTTCCAGCCAATTCGTCGGGAAAAGTAATACGTCTGCTTTGCGCAATGCGGGGATACGTGCTGCCTCGAAGAATGAAGCGTCCTGACAAATGAGTCCTGCAAGACGACCCAGGGGCGTTTCCCACACTGGCATGTCCAGGTCACCATCTCGTGCCCACCGTGGTTCAGAGATATACGAGTGTATTTTACGATATGTCCCAATCAAACCCTGCGGGCCGATCAAGGCCATGGAGTTATAGTAAACATCTGTTGCTGGATCGACTTCTGCAAGGCTAATAGCGATATAACAGTCATATTGGGCTGCGAGTTGCTGAAAAAGGTCGGTAGTTAGGCCGGGGATAGGTTCAACATAAGGAGCAATTTCTGTACGAGACTCCCAACAATAGCCCGTTGTCCCCATTTCCGGTAAGACGATCAAACGCGCATTATGCTGTGCAGCCTCCTCCACGAGATGGAGAAGGGCAGCCACATTCTTCTCTTTTTCGCCAGGTATGGGCTCATATTGTATAGCAGCAACCCGGTATCGAGTATACGTGGGTGCAGGTGTATTCATGGTCATTCCCTCAGTATCCTGTTTATTGAAGCTGGATCATCTTGAGGATGAATTAACCATACCATTTGACTCAATGTGCGTCAATAGTCAAATTCACGTTATTCGCCTTTTCTGCATAGCTACTTTACCTATCAGGCATCGGGGGTTGGTGGGTCAACATCGGAGAGGTAGCGTTCTCCAAACTGCTTGATCGCCTCTATGATGTCGACGAGAGCTAACCCTTTCTCGGTCAAGCGGTACTCGACCCGTGGAGGGATCTCCAGGAAGGCCTGCCTCTGTACAAACCCGATCTCTTCCAGCATCTTGAGTCGCTGCGACACCGTCTTGGAACTGACATTGCCCATCGCCGCCAGCAGTTCGCCAAAGCGCTTGGTGCCAGAGAGGAGTGTGTAGACGATCAAGAGCGTCCATACATCGCCGAGCAAGCGCAAAGCGCGGCCTACCGGATGGGTGGCACACGTTTCGAGCTGTTCAGTTGTCTGCGCGTGGGTGGTTTTACTCATAGCACAAGTGTACCATATTTTCTCCTGAAAAACAACATCCTTGACAAAAGGGGCTTTCTAGTATATTCTTATTTCCGTAAGGAAAGTTTGGAGTGGAAATAGCACGAGAAAGATTGACCATTCCTTTTCCAACGAGAAACTGATTATTTTGTTTTCAATGGAGGAAATGACATGACAACACAGAATGAACAGCAAACAGGATCCCAAAGTCGCTGGCAGTTTGACCCTTTTCACACGCAAGTCGAGTTCGCCGTCAAGCACCTGGGCATGATGACGGTACGCGGTCACTTTGCCGAGGTCAGCGCGACTGGCACTATCTACCCCGACAACCCCGAAGCGTCATCGGTGGACGTCACCATGGAGACGGCAAGTATCCGTACTCACAACGAGACGCGGGACAACGACCTGCGCTCGTCGAATTTTCTGCAAGTCGACCAGTATCCGACGGTCACCTTCAAAAGCACCAAGATCGAAGCGACCGGGAAGGATCGCTACAGCATGACCGGCGACCTGACCATCAAGGGCAACACCCGGCCAGTGACG
>WNFD01012733.1_pt1 | contig 18486 bp, 21 predicted proteins | sample 5400491 | NCBI WGS metagenome assembly WNFD01 (sample SAMN13153343, study PRJNA577476) | soil metagenome | isolation source: 120 cm saprolite under Douglas fir tree site 2 hole 2 replicate 2 | place: USA:California | collected 2015-04-18 | reverse complement strand
CAGGTCGAGCAGGCCCGGAAGGACCAGACCGTGAAGGCGGCAAAGCAGGTGGCGGACCAGCCCGACATCGAGCTCCGCATCAACCGGGTCGAGGTTACCAAGAGCACGTTCGCGCTCGTGAACCGAGCGGCCTCGCCCGAGTACCGGGTGGACCTGACCGATGCGGATCTCACTGTCGAAAACCTCAGCAACCAGCGTATAGAAGGCGCCTCCGTGGCCCGACTTAAAGGTCGCTTCATGGGCAGCGGCGATGCGCAAGCGTCGCTGACGCTTCGTCCTCGGAAGGGCGGGTACGACATGCAGCTTTCTGCCCGCGTCGAGGACGCCGATATGGTGCGCATGAACAATCTCGTGCACAACTACGGAGGTTTCGAAGTCGCCGCGGGCGAGATGTCCGTGTACACGGAGCTCCAGGTCAACAATGGCGCCGTCACGGGATACGTCAAGCCGCTCTTTCGCGACGTGAAGGTTGGTACGCCCGCCGGGGAGCCGAAACCGACGCTCGGCCGCCGCTTGTACCAGGGCGCGGTCGGGCTGGCCGCGAAGATCCTGAAGAATCAGCCGCGCCGCGAGGTGGTGACCGTGGTCACGATTTCCGGGCGGGCTGACCAGCCCGTCTACGACATGTGGGGAGCGGTGGGCCATCTGCTCCAGAACGCGTTCATCAAGGCGATACTCCCCGGGTTCGACCCGGAGCAGAAAGCGAAGGCCGAGCAGGAGGCATCCCAGAAGGCGGGAGCCAAGGGCGGCCCTGGGTAAGTCTTACACCAGCGCGCTGGAACGAATTACAAATTAGGACCCGTGCGGGAGGTCGGAAATCTTCACGCGATGGATGCGAAAGAGGTTGAATCCTCGCGCCTTACCGCCCCGGGGCCGATAGTGGCACGTCTGATGCTGCCTTCCCAGCTCGCTATTTTCGTGCTGATGCGTATCTGCGCATCGTTGGCGTTGATCCTTTTCGACGGCGCGTCGAGCGTGCTCGAGGCGGCGGCATTCACGATCGCCCTGATCGGACTCGTGCCGGTGGCGCTCGTGATCGGCAGCATGAGCTCGGCCGGCCGCGCGAGCATGGCCGCGCACCGAGTGATGGAGGGGGGAAGCTCCAGGCCGGTCGCGGCACGATGAAGATCACATTGTCCGTCATCAAGGCCGACGTGGGCTCGATCGGCGGCCGCACGAAGCCCTCGTCGGCCATGCTCGAGCATGTCAAGGAACGCGTCGGGAGCGCGACAGGCGGTGGGCTCCTGATCGACGGCGTCGCCGTGCACACCGGAGACGATATCGCGCTGATCATGAGCCATCGGCATGGGGTCGGCGCCGCCGCCTCCCATGGGTTCGCCTGGAACACCTTCTCGATCGCGGCGTCGGTCGCGAGCGACGCCGGCCTGTGCGCAGCCGGTCAGGACCTGCTCGCCGAGGCGCCCTCCGGGAACGTGCGAGGCGCCGGCCCGGCGGTCGCCGAGATCGAGTTCTATCGCGATCCCGCGAACAAGGATCGGCCGACGGAGGCGTTTCTCGTGTTCGCGGCCGACAAGTGTGGACCGGGCGCGTATAGCTACCCGCTGTACACGGCCTTCTGCGATCCGATGCACAACGGGGGCCTGCTACTCAACCCGAGGATGCGCCCGGGGTTCGCTATCACGGTCAGGGATATGGACCACGCCGGCCGCGGCGACCGCCTCATCCGTCTCGACATCCCGGAGCGGACCTGGGACCTCGCGTGTCTCCTCCAGAACCCGGATCGCTTCGCCATCGAGGCGATCAATTCGCGTCATCGACCCGAAGAGCAGATCGCCGCCGTCTCGACCTCGCGGCTGCAGAATATCGCCGGGCGTTACACGGGCAAGGACGACCCTGTGGCCATTATCCGGACCCAGGGGATTTTTCCGGCGCCCGAAGAGGTGATCGAGCCCTACACGCTGGGCCACTTCGTGACCGGCGACTGTCGGAGCTCCCACGTGATGCCGATGATGCCCGTCGCCATCAATACGGCCGGCACCGGGCCTTTCTGCCTGCCCCTCGTTTCGTGCCTCGCGTTCTCGATGGACGGCGAGGGATGCTTCACGCGGGAACACGTGGACGTCTTTGCCAATGTGGCGTGGGACCAAACGCGGCTGAAGGTCCAGGCGAAGGCCGACGAGTGGCGCCGCCAGGGGTTCATCGGGCCGACGATGGCGTCGCAAGCCGAGCTGCCCCCTACGGGGATATCCCAGACGCTCGCCTCCCTCGAGCGGGACTTCGAGCTGCGCCACGACGACGGCGCCGGCGCTCCCGACCTGGACCAACCCGACCTGGAGCCGGTGGCCCACGCCCCGGCCAGGCGCACGTCGAGCTTGTAGGACCCGAATCCGGACCGGATCAGTTGAAAGCCGGCCACGTGCTTATCGGGTGCGTTCCGTGCCGTGCAGATTGAGGTGGTGGCCGGCCGCCCTCTTCGAATAGCGGTTCGTGAGGATGCTCTGGGCCAGCTTGGCGTTGGGCACGATGATGAGGTCCTCGCCCGGTTGGCGTATCCGCGTGGAGCGCCACCCGATATCCTCCACCACGCCCTCCATGCCGTTTTCCAGCCTGATCGCGTCTCCGACTGAGACGGGCCTGTCCGCCAAGAGATGAAATCCCGCGAAAAGGTTGGAGAGCGTGTCCTGGAGCGCCAGCGCGACCGCCAGACCTCCGATGCCGAGCGCAGTGAGGATGGGGGTGATGGTGATGCCCAGGTGGCCCAGCATGACGAGGCCTCCGATCACGATCACGACCGTGCGAATGACGGCTTGGGAGAGACCCGTCAGGGCGAGGGTAAAACCCTGGTGGCGGGCGAACCGCGCGACGCCGACGACCAGGAGACCTGCACAGGTCAAGGTGGTTGTGGCGATCACGAGGGCCTGGAGAGGAGAAGCTCCAGCCGAGCGGTCGGCCGGGCCGGCAGGCTTGCTGCTTCGAGGCCCGCCCACGCTCCCACCACGAGACACCAGAGCAGGGACGGCATCCGCGCATCCCAGGACAGCGAGCCCAAGCCTGCCGCGCCCGTAGCGCGAGCCAGCCGCCTCAAGAGGACTACGCGGAGAGCCAAGGCGATGCAGACCACTCCGACCGCGAGGGCGATCGGCGCGATCAAAGGGGGCGTGAGCGGAACCGCCTGCCAGCCCGCCATGCCCATGGCCAGGAGGGTCGTGGGTCTCTCCCGCTGTCACCCACGCGACAGACGGTTCAATCCAGACCCGCTCACGCGATGTTCGTGATGCAGTTGCCTGTCGCGGTCGCGCCCGAGCTGCTCGTCGCTCGAAAAGGACTGCCAGAGGAAGAAAAAGACCACCAGGCCTACGGCCAACGCCAAGAGCTCACTGATCGACTCAAGCATGTGGGTCCTCTACGAAGGGATAGGTGGCATTCCCCGTGCCAAGGTTTCCATGGGCCGGCTGCCACGAAAAGGAGCCCGATAACCGCTCGCTTTGATTGCGGACCCGTCCGGATCCGCACTGTGAAGTCCGCTTGGACAGAAACTCCCATCGGTCGAGTTTGCACGGTAAAAATTTCAGGCGGACCTAACTCAGGCGCCGGACCGGGCTGGATCCCGACCCCTGCTCTCGGCCGTCCGCTCGACGTAACCCGCGTTCCCTGCTGCAGATTCGGCTGCGAGGGCGCCACGCTGCAGGTTAGGCACATCGCTTGCTGCCTACGGAGGCCGGCGCCGCCGGGAGAGCGGCGCTTCTTTCATGGCATGAAACCTGAAAAACTCTGTGAGGTGACGACATGAGACACCGCGTTCTCATCGCCGACGACGAGGAAGACGCCCGGATCGGACTGGCGTCGCTAGTTTCCACGTGGGGCTACGAGGTCGCGGAGGCCGTCGACGGCCAGGACGCGCTCGAGCGTGCCAGCGCGTTCCACCCCAGCGTCGTGATCGCGGACGTGATGATGCCGAAGGTCGACGGGTTGGCCATCCTGAAACCTCTGGCCGACCTCGAGCCGGCCGCCGCCGTGATCCTCCTCACGGGTCGCGCCAGCGTGGAGGACGCGGTGTCGGCGATGAAGGACGGCGCATACGACTATCTGACCAAGCCCGTCGACCCCAAGCGCCTCGGGGTGCTGCTGGAAAAGGTCGTGGAGCGCGTCGAGGTACTCCGGGAAGTCACCCTGCTGCGTCGCCAGCTCAGGGAGAGCCGAGGGTTTGGCCCGCTCCTGGGAATCAGCCCTTCCATGCAGGAGGTCTATCAATTCATCGAGCTGGCCGCGGCCAGCTCGGCTCCCGTCCTCGTCACCGGAGAAACGGGAACCGGCAAGGAGCTCGTCGCACGCACCATTCACCAGATGTCGGCCCGGGCCAAGGGGCCCTTTGTGGCTGTCAACTGCTCGGCTATTCCCGAAACACTCTTGGAGAGTGAGCTCTTCGGGCACGAGCGAGGCGCGTTCACGGGCGCCTTGGAGCGGAGAGCCGGCTACTTCGAGCTGGCCGATGCCGGCACGATCTTCCTGGACGAGATCACGGAGATGAGCCCCGCGCTCCAGGCAAAATATCTCCGCGTCCTCCAGGACGGTGTCATACGCCGAATCGGGGCCAAGACGGAGCTGTCGGTGGACGTCAGGCTCGTGGCGGCGACGAACCGGGACGCCGCGCAGGCCGTGCAAGACAAGGCCCTCCGCGAGGACCTGTTCTACCGGATCAACGTGCTGAGCATCTCTCTGCCGCCGCTCCGCCGCCGGACCGGAGACATTCCACTCCTCGTCGAGACGTTCATCACCGAGTTCAACGCGAAGTACGATCGCCAGGTCAGGGCAGCGGATGACGCCGCCATGGCGCAGCTGCGCGAGCATGGCTGGCCCGGAAACGTGCGGGAGCTCCGCAACGTCATCGAGCGCGCGGTCGTCGGCTGCGAAGGTGATCTGATCACGCCCGGGTGCCTCCCGTTCTCGCCGAACCGGGCGCCCGACGCGGATCACAACGGCGCGGTCGTCTTGCCCGTGGGCACGACGCTGGAGAAGGGCGAGCGTGAGCTGATAGAGAAGACGCTGGCCTCGGTGAACAACAACAAGACGCGCGCCGCCGCGATCCTCGGCACCACCCCCAAGACCCTTCACAACAAGGCCCGGCGGTGGAGGAGCGAAGCGGCCCAGATGGCCGAGCACTGAGCGGGGTCCCGCCGTGTGCAAAGTTTACATTCGGTCCGAATTAGTGACCCTGTCGCGGCCGCGCCCGGTCGGTCGATGAGGAGAAAAACGGGAAACTCCGCGGTGATACAGCGCCGCACGCCATGGCACGGCCGATGCACAATCAGTCATGCGGAAGGAGGTAACCGTCATGAACTGGATACAGCGACTTGCTTTGTTCGGACTGATGAGTACCGTAAGCCGCGCCTGGGCCCAGGCGCCTTCGAATCCGGCACCTCAACCGGGGCTCCCGGCGCCGGCGGACCTCCCGGCGGGGACGGGCCTCCCGCCGGTGACAGGCGTCCCTCACATGACCGGGCAGGCTGTGGACGCGAGCACGGGGTTCGTCCTCGTGTCGGCCGTGATTCTACTTCTGCTTATCGTGGGCATCGGCGTGAAGCTCTACGATCGCAAGCAGAAACGGGACCAGGAGGCGGCGGCGCTTCAGGCGAGGATTTCCGACGCGCTCATGTCCGATCCGATGCTGTCGCGCCTCCCCATCACTGCGACGGTGCGGCTGCCGCTGTGGAACGGGAAACCGGTGATGGTCGAGGTGACCGGTACGGCTCCGCGGGCCGGCCTGCGGCAGGCGGCGGTGGACCTTGCCCTGCGGGAGGCACTCAGGACCGGCAAGACCTGCCGTATCGTGGACCGGGTATCGGTGGATCCGGCAATGCTCAGGCACGCCGCTTAGGGGGGGTCGTCGGGCGTGCTACCGCCGGCCACGTCAGGACCGGGGCACATTGCCCCGCGAGTTCTCGTCGCGGATGACGATTCATCCACCCTGACGGGGCTGCGCGCGCTGCTTGGAGCGTGGGGATACGACGTGGAGACCGCGCCCAATGGACGGGTGGCTCTCGAGAAGATCGCCTCGGCGCGCCCGGCGGCCCTGATCACCGATGTCGTGATGCCCGTGATGAACGGGCTCGAGCTGCTGGACGCGGTGCGGATGACGAGGCCGGCGATGCCGGTCATCATCCTCACCGCGCACAGCAGTCTCAACAGCCTTCTGGTCGCTGCAGCCGAGGGCGCCTTCGCGTATCTCCCGAAGCCGGTGGACGTGGCGAAGCTGAAGGTCGTGCTCGCGAGCGCAGTCACAGAGCCAAAACTGGAGACGACGGCGCCATGACCACGACCCAGCGGGACGGGCTGAAGGTGCTGCGGCAAACCTTTGCGGTGTCGAGCGAGACGCACCGGCAGGCCATCGACATAACCCCGCAGGTGCGAGACGCCCTCCAGGGCGGCGCGGTACACAGCGGCCTCGTCATTGCCAACTGCCTGCACACTACCTGCTCCGTGTTGATCGCCGAGTTTCGGCCCGCGCTCCTCGACGACCTCGCGCACCTCATGAGCGACCTTGTCGATGATGGGGCGCGGTACAAGCACAACGATGCGCGCCTGTCGGACTGCGAGCGGGGCAATGCCACCGCGCACCTTCGCGCCAGCCTGCTGGGCCACGGCGTCGCCCTCGGCATCACGGACGGAGACCTGCTGCTCGACGGATCGGAGTCGATTCTCCTTGCGGAGTTTGACGGCCCGCGCCAACGGCAGGTCCACATCCAGTTCGTCGGAGTGTGACGAAGCGACGGGGGTGTGATATGTCGATCACACGAGTCTACCGGAGCCGTGTAGACGGATTGGCGCGGCGCGCGCTGGCGATTTCCGCGGCGGGCCTGCTGTGTCTCTTCTCCGCGCAGGTGTGGGCCGGAGCGCCCACGGAGCAGCTCAAGGGATCCATCGATCAGGTGATCCGGATCCTCCAGGACCCGAAGCTCAAGCAGGAGTCGATGGCGGCCGAGCGGAGGGCCGCGATTCGCAAGCAGGCGGAGGCCATCTTCGACTTCACGGAGACCGGCAAGCGCGCGCTGGGCCAGCACTGGCAGAGCCTGACCGACAGCCAGCGGCAGGAGTTCACATCGTTGTTCACCGACCTGCTGGAGCGGTCGTATATCACGAGGATCGAGCAGTACAGCGGGGAGCCGATCGTCTACGTGGGCGACTCGACCGACGGCGACACCGCGACCGTCAGGACAAAGTTCGTCACGAAGCAGGGGACCGAGATTCCCATCGACTACCGTCTCATCCGCCGCGGCGACCGCTGGCTCGCCTACGACGTGCTCGTGGAAGGCATCAGCCTCGTCTCGAACTATCGCACCCAGTTCGACCGGATCATGCGGACCGCCTCGTACTCCGAGCTCGCCCGGCGGCTGCGGGCCCACGAGGCGGAGTTCAGCGCGCCTGGGACGCAGCCCGCGCGGACTCCGCGATCGTAGTCCGACGTATTGGCAAATTCACGCCTGGTGGGGGCGGGGGTGGGTTAAGGCGTCGGTATCACCTCGATGCTGGTGGCGAAGCTTTTCCCGACGCGCGTTTCATAGGACGCCTTGATCTTCTCTCCCTCGTGCAAGTCCTCCAGGCTGGCCTTCCGGCCTTCAACCCGGATGTCCGTGGCGCTGCCCACCTCCAGGCTCTTTGCCCAGAGGCCAAACCGATCGGTGGAAACCTCGACGGTACTCGTGGCCGGATTGACCTTCTTGACCGTGCCCTCGAGAGAGGCGCTTGGCTGCACGCCGACTGAACCAGGCATGGACTGCTGAGCCTGAACGTATCCGGGCCCCCCGATGATGCCGAGCATGACGACTGTCGCGCCCAAAATCCGGATTTCGCGTCGCATATGCCGTACTCCTTTCCTACTGTTGGCCTGACGACACTGTTCGCCCCTTAACCGCTTCAACAAAAGAGCAAGGGCTGTGCCACCGAGCTCAGACCTTGGCCAGCCTCGACGCGCGCAGGCGTGCTGGGTGGCGCACGCTGATGTTATGATGCTCTGGATCGCCCAACATGGACCTCAGGAGGTTTGTGACGAAATGCTAGCGAGGCTTCGAGCGCTCGGTTGGCCGCTGGCCATCATCGTCGCGACCGCCGCGCTCGGGTATGGCTGCGCCATCGCGCGACCGGGAGTGCCCAGCCGCGAGGACGTGCTCGCGGGCGTTCTGCCCTCCGCCGTCCAGATCGTGATCGAGCATCCGGAAGGCCGGCGTTTCCGCACGGGCTCGGGCGTGATCATCGCTTCCCGGCCCACCGCTTCCGGCACCTCCGATCGCGCGGACTGCTTCGTACTCACGAGCGGTCATACCGTGGCGGGCCTCGCCGGACAGAAGGCGATCTACCTGCTCTTTGGCCGGCAGCGGGGTGAGGGCACGAAGGCCAGTGCCGTGGTGATGGCGCATCGCGAGACCGCCGACGTAGACGTGGCCCTGCTCCGCGCCGAGAGCCATGACTGCGTGCCCGCCCGCCCCGCGGAAGCACCCAGGCTCGGTGAAGAGATCTGGGTCCTGACCTTTCCGTGGGGCCGCAACATGGTGCTCGCCGGCGGTATCGTGAGCCAGGTGAACGGGGTCGAGGCTGCCGACCGCGAGTTGGCATCGCACCTCATGGTGGATGCCTCGGTCAGTTACGGGGCGAGTGGCGGAGGAGTCTACGAAACGCGCGGCGGCGGGCTGATCGGGCTCGTCGAGGGCTATCGGACGGCGCGCGTGACATCACAGGGGAGCGAGTCGCCGTGGTACATCGATGTGCCCATGCCGGGCCAGACCCGACTCCGCTCGCCGAGATCCGGCGCTTCCTCACCGACACGGGTCACGCCGACCTGATCGACGGCACCCCGAGATCCTCCAGTAGCGCCGCGCGCTGATCGCGCGCCCGGCCGCTTCGCCCAGCACCTGACAAGCTCAGGCCTCGGGGAGGGGCTGGTCAACCTGCCGTGGCTCGATGCGCCGAGGCTGCTTCGCCTGCGCGGAGAGCTTGGCGATCTGCTGCTCGAGCCGACGAATCTTGAGCTTCAGCTCGATCTGCTTGGCGAAGGCACTGACGGACGCGACCACGATACCCAGGAAGACCGCCAAGAGCAGCAGAAGGGACAGGGGCATCCCCACGCTCCGCCAGTTGAGGAAATTCACCGAGACGGGATCCGGGTTCTGGACCGTGAAGATCATTGCCGCGGCTCCGAGCACTCCGATCAGCGTGTAGAGGAAGACCATGGGGCACCTCCCGTCAATGAGTTCCGTCGCCCGCTCGCGGCCGATGCTTACTGGCCCTGGCGCACCTCATTCGACGACCTGAACTGCGAGATGACCTTGTCCGCCGGGCTCGGGACCTGGGGCGGGGGTACCGCCACGTACTTCCGCAGGGCGGCCTTCGTCCGGGGACCGAGCTTTCCATCGATGGGCCCGGGATCATAGCCGGCGCTCGTGAGCGCCTGCTGGAGCTCTCGGACGTGCTCGGGTCGGGCGCTCTGGGTTGAGGCGCCCCCCTTGGGCTTGGCAACCTCGGAGGGCGCCGCCTTTCCATCGGCCGCCTTTGCGTCGGCCGCCTTTGGGTCCGATTGCGCCGATGCGGGCGGTTGCGACCACTCTCCCGCAGCGAGCATGACGGCTACGACAATGGGGGCAAGAAGCGCGAAACCGACCCGTGTCCATCGATTCCATCGCATCGGTGGCTCCTCCCTGCCGACAACAGTGTGCATCGTGTGTGCCAGATCCTGGCTGTCCGCGCGCGCGTCGCGGTTAGTCCAGATCGGTCATCAGGGTGACGGTGACGCGGCGCTTCTTCTCCTCGGGGATGTTGCGGTCTTCGAGCGGGCCCATGCCAATGGCCTGTACGCGGGACAGCTCCACACCCTTGTCAACGAGGAAGCGCCTGACCGCCTCGACGCGTCGCTGGGCGAGGCTGTAGTTGTAGTCGCGCGTGCCGGTCGGGTCGGTGAAGCCGCCGAGCCTCACGATCAGGGTCGGGCTGGCCTGGAGCTCCTTGACCACGCCGAGTAGCGCCGTCTGTGCGCCATCGGACAGGTCGGCTTTGTCGAAGCCGAAATAGACCTCGACTGTGTCCACGGCCTTCTGGTTGTAGCGGTTCGACCAGAGGCGCGTGAGGCGGCCGTCCACGTTCCCCACCCGCGTCATGGCAGCGTCGGCGCGTTCACCCGCGCCCCGCGCGACCTGAGTGGTCTCACCGAGATTCGCCTGGGTCGTCTTGATCTCCCCGCCGAGCCCATCCATCCGCTGACCGATCTCGACTTCCTTCTTGCCCATGAGGTCGCGGACCCAGTCCTTGGTGGCGCAGCCCGAGACGGCCACGAGCACGGCGGGCACAAACAGGGCCAGCCTTGTCATCCGATGCATTGTGCTCTCCTTCTTCTAGGGTTGATGGCGAAGCTCCAGCTCGGAGTGCAACCTATACGCCAGCGCTAAACCATGCGAATTCGACTCCGGGCGGCCCCATGTTAGCGTATCGGCGCTAGAGGCCGGTAATCCTTACACCTGGCTGTGTAATCATTACCGCGCGGCGCAACCGGAGGCGCGGGACAGGGTTTTCCGAAGCCGAAAGGGTTGTTTTAGCGGACGCTTGACGACCCTCCCCAGACTGGCACAGCCTGTGTAGAGGATTCCAGCACACTTCGGGTTGTCTGGAGTACCCTGCGAGGCGATATGGAGCCCATGGGCCTCAAGATCCTTGTAGTCGATGACGAGACCGCGGCCCGCCGGGGCCTTGTGTCGCTGCTCTCCGGCTGGGGTTATGCCGTCGAGGAGGCCGCCGACGGCCAAGAGGCCCTCGAGAAGGCCGTCGCAGTGCTGCCGTCCGTGGTGTTGACCGATCTCGTCATGCCCCGTCTGGACGGTCATGCGCTCCTGAAGTCGCTGCGGGACGAGGTGCCCTTTGCCGCGGTCATCCTTTTGACCGGACAGGGCACCATCGAGACGGCCGTGGCCGCCATGAAGGACGGCGCCTATGACTATCTGACCAAGCCCGTGGACGTGGCGCGCCTGAAGCTGCTCATCCCCAAGGCCGCATCCAGCAGCGAGGCGATGCGTGAGGTCGCGCTGCTGCGCAGGCAGCTCAGGCAGGTCATGGGTGTGGGGCGGATCGTGGGCACCGGGCCCGCCATGCAGGCGCTGTACCGCATGATCGAGATGGCTGCGCCCACGCCGGCGCCGGTCTTGATCACCGGGGAGAGCGGCACGGGCAAGGAGCTCGTGGCGCGGACCATCCACGAACTCTCGCCCCGCGCGCGGGCGCCATTCGTCGCCGTCAACTGCGCGGCCATTCCCGAGACGCTGCTCGAGAGCGAAATCTTCGGCCACGAGAAGGGCGCCTTCACCGGCGCGCTCGAGCGTCGGGCGGGCTGCTTCGAGCTCGCACATCAGGGCACGCTGTTCCTCGACGAGATCGCCGAGATGAATCCGGCCACGCAGGCCAAGTTCCTCCGCGTCCTCGAGGGCGGCGCGGTCAGGCGGCTAGGCGGCCGCGCCGAGGTCAAGATGGACGTGCGGGTGCTGGCGGCCACGAACAAGGATCCCCAGAAGGCCCTGCGAGATGGGTCGTTTCGCGAGGACCTGTACTATCGCCTGAACGTCGTCAGCCTGGCCCTGCCACCGCTCCGCGAACACCGCGAGGACATCCCGCTCCTCATCGAGGCTTTCATCGCGGAGTTCAACGCGAAATACGACAAGCGCATCGGTGGCGTCGACGCCGCCGCGGAGACGGCGCTCGGGGCCGCGCCGTGGCCCGGGAACGTCCGCGAGCTCAGGAACTCCCTGGAGCGCGCGGTCATCGTCTGCAGCGAGCAGCGCATCGGCCTCGAGCACCTGTCCGAGCTGCCCGCGCGCGGGGGCCCGGACACCGTGTCCGGGCCTCCTCATGGCGCCCCGGCTCAGACCCTCCCGGCAGGCCCCGAGAGCCCGCTGGCCGTGCCGATCGGGACGAGCCTCGAGGAAGCTGAGAAGCAGCTCATCCTGCGCACGTTGGCATCTCAAGACAACAACAAGACGCGAGCCGCGCAGGTCCTTGGCATCAGCCTCAAGACGCTGCACAACAAGTTGAAGGCGTACGGGGCGTGAGGAGGCTGCACCTGGGGATCGGTGTCAAGGAGGCGGTCGCGGTCAGTCTCGTCGCGCTGCTGCTCGTGGCGGTGACGACGGCCGTGCACCTGGCGCAGCTGACCCGGGTCGTGGTGGAGGAGGCGGGGCGCCAGGCAGAGCTGGTGGCCCGACAGATCTACGCCCAGAGCAGCCGCGCGATCCAGCGGGGGACGCGAGGGGACCCGGAGGATCTGCTCCGGCGGGACGGCGAGCTGCGTGGCTTCTTCGATGCCAGCGTCGGCTACTCGCCCCACTTGTTGTACGCGCTGATGGCCGACCGCGCGGGCCGGATCATCGTCCACAGCGAGCGGCCGCGCGAGGGGACCGTGGCGCCGGCCCTTCCGACCCTCGACACCCTGCTGAATGAGAACGCCGTCGCGCGCTTCCTCACCCTCTATCACGCCGGGCAGACGTACGAGGTCGTGCTGCCGATGAATCTGAACGGGGCGCCGTTCGGGAGCATCCGGCTCGGGCTCAGCACGACGCTACTCCGTCGCGAGGTGAACGCGGCGCTCCGCCAGAGCCTCACCCTGGCGGCGGTGGCGCTCCCGCTGGCATGGCTTGCGGCCTGGGCTTTGGCCCGGCTGATGCTCAAGCCCCTGCGCTCCCTGTCGCGTGAAGTCGGACGGCTCGCACGCGGGGAATTCGAGGTCGCGCCCTCCCGGGTGGCCCACAACGAGTTCCAGGAGCTGTCAGGGGAGCTCCAGCGCCTGGGGCAGCAGCTCGAGACCGATCGCCTGGCCATGCTCTCCGAGCGTGCGCACGTGACCGTCCAGTCCCTCGTCAGCTATTCGCAGCGGCTGGCGGCGCTCGGCCGCCTCACGTCGGGGGTGGCTCACGAGGTGAAGAACCCACTGAACGCCATGATGATCCATCTCGAGCTCCTCAAAGAGCGTCTGGACGCGCCTCCCCCGGACGTGCAGCAGAGCCTGGAAGTGATCGGCAGCGAGATCCGGCGCCTCGACCGGGTCGTCCAGGGGTTCCTGCGCTTCATGCGTCCGCACGAGCTGGAGTTCAAGCCCATCGAGGTCGCGACCCTGCTCCAGAGCGCCGTGGTGCTGGTCGAGGCGGAGTGGCAGAGCCAGGGGATACGTTTCTCCATCGAGGTGTCGCCGGGGCTGCCGCCCGTCGAGGGGGACGAAGAGCTCCTCCGCCAGGCCCTGCTCAATCTCATCCAGAACGCTTGCCAGGCCATGCCGAAGGCTGGCGTGGTCACGGTCGGCGCCCGGGCCGAGGGTCAGACGCTGCTGGTCGAGGTGGCGGACGAGGGTGTGGGCATAGCGCCCGAGGAGGTCGAGCGCATCTTCACGCTCTACTACACGACCAAGCCCGAGGGTACCGGCATCGGGCTCTCGGTGGTTTACCGGATCGTGCAGATGCACGACGGCTCGATCGACGTGCGGAGCCAGATCGGGCGGGGCACGACCATGACGGTTCGGCTGCCGTTCAGGGAGGCGCGGTGAGGCTCGCGGTGCTCCTTGCCGCGGCCTGCCTGGGTCTCACGGGTTGCGCGACGATCAAGAGCTGGGTCGAGCCCACGCCCCTGCTCGCGCAGCCGGCGGCGCGGGCCGGAGAGCCCGATGAGCCGGCCCAGCGAGCGACGCTCCCGCCGGTGGAGCCCGCGCCGCGCGTCACCCCTCCGGATCCGCCGGTGGCGCCCGCGCCGCGGGTCACGCCTCCGGCTCCGCCCCGTCCCGCCGCGCCGGCACCCGTGGCGCCGACGCCTCCGGCCGACGTTTCGCCGGCGCCCGTGCTGTCACCCGTGCTGAGCACCGCGGACGAGCAACGGCTCCGCGCCGATACGCAGCAGCGTCTTGACGGCGCCGAGCAGCGCCTGCGCCAGATCGACCCGACCAAGCTCGCCTCCGCTCAGCAGGACAGTCTGCGGACCGTCCAGAGCTTCCTCGACAAGGCCCACGAGGCGCTTCAGGCCAAGGATATCCAGCGCGCGTTTACCCTTGCCGACAAGGCGTTTATCCTGGCAGATGAGCTGAGCAAACGGCCGCGCTGACCCGGCCTGTTGTGCGACGCCGTGTAATCCTTTCCAGGCCTCGGGTAACTCTTACCTGCTCCCCCGGGGCGCCGAAGCAAGCCCCCTTCTAAGTCCGCGCCACGCAGGACGTTAACCAACAGCGGTACCAAACGGGTTCTGGCATGACCGTTGCGCCATGGATCGCTCATGCGAGCAGACCCGAGTGAAGACTCTCAAGTGCTCACGGACTGGCTGGGGGAATGGCTCAGCGACGGTCGCAGCCTCTTGCTGATGACCGACTATGACGGCACGCTGACCCCTCACGTGCCGAACCCCTCTGAAGCCTCCCTTGTGCAACGCGCGCAGCGCCATCTCTCCGCGCTCGCTCGAGCGCCGCAGGTCCGCCTGGCCATCATCTCGGGCCGGGACCTCGGCGATGTCTCCGCCCGCGTCGGGGTACCCGGCGCGGTCTACGCCGGCTGCCACGGCCTCCAGATCGACGGACCCGGCATCGCCTTCAGCCATCCCGAGGCGCTCGCGCAGCAGCAGACGGTGCGGGCGCTGGGCGAGGCGCTCGTGCGGCAGGCCGAAGGAATCGAGGGGATGCGCGTGGAGACCAAGCGACTCGGCATCACCGTCCACTACCGCGAGGTGCCGGACGAGGCGCGGCAGCGAGTCGAGGTAGAGCTGGCGCAGGCCATCCAGAACGAGGGAGGTCGCCTCAAGATCTTCCACGGCACGAAGGCCATCGAGATCCTGCCGCAGGTGGCCTGGAGCAAAGGGCACTGCGCTCTGCAGATCCGCGCGTGGGCGCTCCAGGCTCTGACGCCGCCCATGCTCTCCCTCTACATGGGTGACGATTGGACGGATGAGTTGGCCTTCGAGGCGCTCCTGGGCCAGGCCATCACGGTCCGCGTCGGGCCGCCGGACGTCGCGTCTCGCGCGACCTATCGCCTCGAGGGGGTGGAGGCGGTGCACCGGCTCCTCGAGCGTCTCGCGGCCATGGTCGGCTGGCGGCCGGCCCCATGAGCGTCGCGGCGCGTCTCATCGGAGCCATCTGGCTTACGGCCCTCGTCGTCATCGGAGGCTTCACCTATCTACAGGCGGTCGAGGAGCGGCGGAGCCTGCTCAAAGGCTTCGAGCAGCGTGCGGCTGTCCTCAGCGAGGCGCTGAAGGAGGCCGCTGAGCCCGCGCTCGCTCGGGGAAGCCGGCCCGCGCTCCAGCGGCTCCTCGCAAAGTTCAGCCAGCGTGGGCAGAGCATGGCCTTTTTCGACCGCAACGGAGCGCTTCTGGCCGCGACGCCTGAGATGGACTCGGTGGTGACGCAGGCCTATCCAGACGTGGTGGCGGCCCTCAATACCAGGGGAACGCAGCGTGGGCTTGCGCGCCTGCCCGGTCCCCCAGCCTATGTCCACGTCAGTCCCGTCCAGCGGGACGATCGGGTCATCGGGTTGCTTCTCGTCGCCCTCGACGCGAGGCCGCTGGCCGCGGCCGAGTGGCGGATCTGGGAGACCAACGGTGTCCGATTCCTTGTCCTCGTGCTCGTCCTCTCGGCAATCGCCCTGCTGATCGTCCGCATGACCGTGATCCGGCCGCTCGCCAGCCTGGCCCGCTGGACGAAAGCCCTCCGCCGCGGGCCCCCCGCGGGGCCGCTCGAGCTCTCGGACTCCAAGCTCTTCGGTCCGATGGCGCGCGAAGTCTCGGTCCTGGCCAAGAGCCTGCACCGCGCCCAGGCCGCTGCGGAAGAGGAGGCGGCGCTGCGGCTGTCGGGCGAGACGCCTGCGGCGGCGTCTGGGTGGCGCAGGCCAGCGGCGACGCGGATCGCGAGACGGCGGACGAGACAGGCCGGCTCGGCCTGCCGCAGGACGATCCGCGCTATACGCTGCGCCGGATCTGGCTCACCAAGGAGGAGCAGGCGGGCTACTACTCGGGCTTCGCCAACGAGGGCCTCTGGCCCCTCTGCCATCTCGTGCACACGCGTCCGCAGTTCCGTCCGCTGGACTGGGCCCACTACACGGCGGTCAACGAGAAATTCGCCGCGGCCGTGCTCGAGGAGGCCGCGGACGTCGACTCACCCCTCATCCTCATCCAGGACTACCACTTCGCGCTGCTGCCGGCGCTCATCAAGCGGCAGCGCCCGGACGCTCGCGTTGCCATCTTCTGGCACATTCCGTGGCCGAACGCCGAGGCCTTCGGGATCTGTCCGTGGCAACACGAGCTGTTGCTGGGCATGCTCGGGGCCGACCTCGTCGGCTTCCACACCCAGTACTATTGCAACAACTTCCTCGAGACGGCCGAGCGGGCCATCGAAGCGCGGGTGGAGTGGGAGCAGTTCGCCGTGACGCGCGGGCAGCGGACGACGCTCGTCAAGCCGTTTCCGATCAGCGTGGCGCCGGAGTTCGTGCCGAATCCGCCACGAGTCACCCGAGAAGAGCTCCTGCGCTCGCTCGGGATTTCCTGCGAGTTCCTGGGCGTCGGCGTCGAGCGCCTCGATTACACCAAGGGTCTGCCCGAGCGCATCCGGGCCGTCGGGCGCTTCTTCGAGCGTTGCCCCGAGTACCGGGAACGCCTCGTCGTCGTCCAGCTGGCGGCGCCGAGCCGCTCCAGCATCACCCGTTACCAGGAGATCGACGCGGAGGTGGACGCCGCGGTCCGCGATGTCAACACCCGCTTCGGCACGCGAAAGTGGCGGCCCGTGCACTACGTCAAGCGCCATCACGATCACCGGGAGATCTGGCCCTTCTACCGTCACGCCGACTTCTGCCTGGTCACCTCGCTTCACGACGGCATGAATCTCGTCGCCAAGGAGTTCGTCTCGGTCCGCGAGGACGGAGGCTCGCTCATCCTGAGCCAGTTCACCGGCGCTTCTTCCGAGTTGCGTGACGCGCTGCTCGTCAACCCGTACGACCTCGACGGCGTGGCCGACGCCATCCGCCGCGCGGTCGAGATGCCGACCGAGGAGCAGCGCGCCCGCATGTCCCGAATGCACCAGACGGTGAGAGAGCACAACATCTACCGCTGGGCCGGATTGCTTCTCGGCGAGCTGTCCAGCATTCCCGAGGAGCCGGCCATCACCCTGGCGGCCTCGACCGCCACCGGTGCCAAGCCCGGCCATGCTACGGAGGCTGAGCGATGAAAACACTGCGTGACATCATGCGATCAGGGTTTCTCTTCACGGTGCAGAAGGAGGCCACGGTATCCGAGGCGGTGCGCCTGATGGCCGAGCACAATGTCGGCATCGTGATCGTGCTGGACGGCACCAAGCTCGCCGGGGTCCTCTCCGAGCGCGACGTGATACGCCGCGTGTTGCACCAAAGCCGGGTGCCGGCCTCGACCGCGATCGGCGAGGTCATGACCGGGTGCGTGATCACGGCCGACGCCGAAATGGACCACGAGTCGGCCATGCGCGCCATGGACGACGCCGGGATACGCCATCTGCTCGTGACGAGCGGGGCGAGGATGCTGTCGATGATCTCGATCCGGGACCTGATGCGGGCGGTCATTCACGACAAGGACGAGGAGGTCCAGCACCTCCGCGAGTACCTCTACCAGGTGCCCGCGGGAAGCCCGGCCGCCTCCGGCGGCTGAAAAGGGCGCATCGGCGACGATAGCGCTTGCGCGAAGAGGACCGGCCGCCGAACCAACGCCCTAGGGACGAGACGTGTGCGGCTGCAGCTCGATCAGGGACTCCGCGCAGCGGGAGCAGTACCAGGCCGACTCCATCAGAACGCCGCAGTCTGGACAGCAGGCGCGGCTGCACTGGATGCAACCGAGCGCTTCGAAAGTATGCGGGACCGCCGCTCCACACGTGCTGCATGCCAGAGACATAACGCCTCCATTCACTGGCCGCTAGCGAGGGCCGATCGGAAATGGCCCGTCAGCTTCGTTGGCGGCCTTGCGGCACCCCTCAAACGTACCGAGAAGTACGCCTCGGGGTGCCGCGGGCTGCTGCAGACTAGCCGGTGTAGCCGCGCGAGCGCATGCAGGACGCGTAGGCGTCGCGGTAGCGCTGGTCGTGCTTCTGATTCTCGTTCAACCCATAGAGCGTGCCGCCGCCGGCGCCCACGAGTCCTCCGATGGCCGCGCCTGTGCCGGCGCCCTTGCCACCGCCCGCGATGGCACCGCCTGCCGCGCCGACCGCGGCGCCCGCGATGGCGCCGATCCCAGCGTCCTTGACGGTGTCGACGGTCTTGTCACGGTGACCTGATTGGGTTGCTGCTGCCTGGTTGCACGCGGCGATCGCCGACTGGGTCGGCACGGCCGGCGTCGGAGCCGCCGGGGCCTGCGCCACACGCGGAGCTGCGCTTCCTGGCGCGGTGGCGACAGCCGGCTGCTTGTCAGCCACCGTCGCCTGCTTGTCGGCGGCCTTCCCGGTCCAGTTCGCCACGACCAGACCTGTCGCAAGCGCCGTCGCGCCGACTAGAGCCAGGGCGATGGCCGTCAGCTTCCATGGAT
>WNFD01002495.1_pt1 | contig 18490 bp, 10 predicted proteins | sample 5400491 | NCBI WGS metagenome assembly WNFD01 (sample SAMN13153343, study PRJNA577476) | soil metagenome | isolation source: 120 cm saprolite under Douglas fir tree site 2 hole 2 replicate 2 | place: USA:California | collected 2015-04-18 | reverse complement strand
TCTCCGCGAAGGTTTCAAGGTCAGGATTGACGTAGTGGGTGAGCCCCTTGAACAGCGGGAAGAACGTGATCGCCGCGATCAAGCAGCCTGCCAGGATGATCTTGAGCCGGCCGATGCGGTCCGACAGCCAGCCAAACACGATGAAGAACGGCGTGCCGATCAGGAGCGAGAGCGCAATCAGCGAATAAGCTGAGACGTAGTCGAGTTTGAGCGTGATGGTGAGGAAGAACAGCGCGTAGAACTGGCCCGTGTACCACACCACACCCTGACCGGCGGTCGCGCCGAGCAGCGCGAGCAGCACGTACTTGTTATTTGGGTAATGGAAGAAGCTCTCGGTCAGCGGGGCCTTTGAGCCTTTGCCCTCGTCTTTCATCTTCTGGAACACCGGCGATTCATTGAGGCGCAGCCGGATCCAGACCGAGATCGCCAGTAGCGCGACCGAAACCAGGAACGGAATACGCCAGCCCCACTCCGCGAACATCTTGGCGTCCATGTAGATGCGGCTGAGTCCGATCACCAGCAGCGCAAGGAAGAAGCCGAGCGTTGCCGTGGTTTGAATGTAGCTCGTCGTATAGCCACGCTCGTGTGGCCGTGCATGCTCGGCCACATAGGTTGCCGCGCCTCCATATTCGCCGCCGAGCGCGAGGCCCTGCGCGAGGCGTAGCGTTACGAGCAGGAAGGGGGCCGCCCAACCGATATTTTGAAATGTGGGCAACAGGCCGACCAGGAAGGTCGACAGACCCATCACCACGATGGTGACGAGGAAGGTATATTTGCGTCCGACCAGATCGCCGATGCGGCCGAAAATGATCGCACCGAACGGGCGCACCAGGAAGCCCGCCGCATAGGTTGCGAAGGCGGACAGCAGCGCGGCCGTATCATTGCCGGACGGAAAGAACAGCGCGGCGAAGAACGGCGCCAGCGTGGCGTAGAGATAGAAATCATACCATTCGAAAACGGTGCCGAGCGATGAAGCGAGAATGACGAATTTCTCGTCCTTCGACATGCCCGTCACCCGCGCCGATGTTACAGTCATTGTCGCCATCTCTGGTGCTCCCAAATCGTTGTTGCAAAGCTCACACCATGCGCCGATCTTTTTGCCGGATTGAATCATGGACTTCAGGTCACGGTAACATTGCGGTGAAAGCCGTCCCAATAAGACTTTTGGCCCTGACCACAACCATGCACGAGAATTACGTGATCTGATGCGCGGATGCATCGGCCTCATGAACTATTATTGCATCGCACAAATCGGTCTGGTTAACCGCTTTCACGCATTGAATTGTTGGGCGCTTGCAAGCGCGCGCTCGCCGGGGGAGGATCAGTTGCGGAATTCCCGTGGGGCTCTTGAGGGCGGACCAAGGACGTTCCTCGTGATCAGTCGCAAGAAGTAATCGATGGCAGCCAGCACCCATCTCGTCATCGCCGACGACCACCCGCTGTTCCGCGATGCGCTGCGGCAGGCGGTCGCAAGCGTGGTCACGGCCGCGAAGATCGACGAAGCGGGCTCGTTTGAGGATTTGACTGCGCTGCTGGAGCAGGATTCCGACGTCGACCTGATCCTGCTCGACCTGACCATGCCGGGAATATCGGGCTTTTCCGGCCTGATCTATTTGCGCGCGCAATATCCGGCGATCCCGGTGGTCATCGTGTCGGCCAGCGACGACGGCGCCACCATCCGCCGTTCGTTGGATTTCGGCGCCTCCGGCTTCATCCCGAAACGCTTCGGCGTCGAGACCCTGCGCGACGCCATCACGAAGGTGATGGATGGCGAGGTCTGGGTGCCGCCGGACACCGATCTGGCGTCGGCCTCCGACCCGGATATGACGCGGCTGCGCGATCGGCTGGTGACGCTCACTCCGCAGCAGGTGAGGGTGCTGATGATGCTGTCGGAGGGTCTCCTCAACAAGCAGATCGCCTATGAGCTCGGGGTGTCGGAAGCCACCATCAAGGCGCATGTGTCGGCGATCCTGCAGAAGCTCGGCGTCGAGAGCCGGACGCAGGCCGTGATCGCCGCGGCCAAGATCGCCGGCGGCCAGTGGCGGCAAGGCACGCCGGCGGAGTAACGACAGGCATGCCGGAATCAGGGAAGGCGCTGCTGTTCGACATTGACGGCACGCTGGCCGACACCGATGCGCTCCATTTGGAAGCGTTCAATCTCGTGCTTGGTCCTCGTGGTCACGCCTTCGATCACGCCCGCTTCACGAAAGAGCTTCAGGGTTTTTCCAACGCATCGATCAGTGAGCGGTTTCTGGCGGGCGAACCGCCGGAACGTCAGGCAGCGATCTTAGGTGAAAAGGAAGCGACCTTTCGCAGGCTCGTTGCGGGGCAAATTCGACCGCTGCCCGGCTTGATGGCGCTGCTTGCGCGCGCGGACCGAGCCAACGTTTCCATGGTGGCGGTCACGAACGCGCCTCGACTGAACGCGGAAATGCTGCTCGCAGGACTTGGCATCATGCATCGATTCAAGGCAGTCATCATTGGCGATGAGCTTGCGCATGGGAAGCCGCACCCGATGCCGTATCTCGAGGGCTTGCGCGCGGTGAGCGCCGCGCCGAAATTGTCTCTTGCATTTGAGGATTCCCGCTCGGGCGTTCAGTCTGCCTCCGCCGCGGGCATTGCGACGATTGGAATTCGGACAAGCCTGAGCCATGACGAAATGGTTGCGGCGGGCGCTGTCACGACGGCCAAATCCTTCGACGACCCGGAATTGGTCAGGCTGGTCGGCACGACCATGAATTGGTGAGGTGCGTCGAAGGCGTCGCCGCGCCTACTCCGCCGCGACCATCTGCTGGATGCGCCACTGGCCGAGCAGCGCGCGCAGGGACGCCGGCTTCACCGGCTTGTTGAGCACCGCGATATTCTCCTCCCGCGCCGCTGCGCGCACATGCGGGCTGCGGTCGGCGGTGATCAGGATCGCGGGAATGGTTTCGCCGAAGCGGCGGCGGATGTCGCGGATCGCGGCGACGCCGTTGCCGCGATCGAGATGATAGTCGACCAGAAGTCCGGTCACCTGTCCGCCCGCCGCCTCGATCGCCTCCATCGCAGCATCCGGATCGGTCAGCGCGATCACTTCGGCGTTCCATGCCATCAACAGCGTCTTCATGCCGTCCAGGATTGCCGGATCGTTCTCGATGCAGACGACGAGCGCGCCGCTGATCGGGGTTCGCGCCAGCGGCGTCGCGCTGGTGACGGCTGCGGTGTGGTTGACGGCCGCGGCCGTCGGCACCGTCACCGAAAACACCGAGCCGCCGCTCGCGTTGGCATCGATCGCAATGCCGTGGTCGAGCACGCGCGCCAGGCGTTCGACGATCGAGAGCCCGAGGCCGAGGCCGCGCGCGATCCGGGCGCCCTGTTCCAGGCGGTGAAACTCCTTGAAGATCTCGCCGCGCTTGAGCACGGGAATGCCGACGCCGGTGTCGTGGACGCCGATCTGCAGCGATTGGCCGCGGCGCCGGCAGCCGACCAGCACGCGCCCCTGCGGGGTGTATTTGATGGCGTTGGAGATGAAGTTCTGCAGCAGCCGGCGCAGCATCAACCGGTCGGATTCGACCGGCAGCGAGCAGGGCACGAAAATCAGCTCGAGCCCCTTGGCGCGCGCGCTCGGCGCAAACTCGATTTCCAGCGAGCGCATCAGGTCGGCCATCTTGAAGCTCGTGATCGCGGGCGTCATGGCGCCGGCATCGAGCCGCGAAATATCCAACAGCGCGCCGAGGATTTCCTCGATCGCCTCCAGCGATTCGTCGATGTTTTCGACCAGCCGCGAATCCTCGCCGCCGTTCTGCCGCTCGACCAGGCTCGTCACATAGAGCCGCGCCGCGTTCAGCGGCTGCAGAATGTCGTGGCTCGCGGCCGCCAGAAAGCGCGTCTTCGAGATATTGGCGTCTTCCGCCGTGCTCTTGGCCAGCGCAAGCTCGGAATTGAGGCGGGTGAGTTCCTCGGTGCGGTCGCGCACGCGCTTTTCCAGGGTCGCGTTGGCGCGCTCCAGCGCCTCGGCCGCCTCGAAGGACGGCGTGACGTCGGTGAAGGTGATGACGAGGCCGCCATCCGGCATCCGGTTGCTGCGGACCTCAACCACCATGTGGCGGTCCGGCAGGCGTTCCAGATAGGGCTCGCCCTCGGTGGTGTAGGCCTTAAGCCGCCGCTCGATCAGGGTGTCGCGGTCGTCAGAGCCCGATGGCCCGATCGCTCCCATGAATTCAAGGATCTCCCGCAAGGGAATCCCGATCTGCACCAGATGCGGCGTCAGCGCGAAAATCTCGCCGAACTGCCGGTTCGAGCAGATCAGCTGCAGGTCGGCGTCGAACACGGCGATGCCTTGCCGCACATGGTTCAGCGCGGTCTGCAGGACCTCGCGGTTGAAGTGCAGCGCGGCATGGGAGTCATCGAGCAGCTTCAGCGCGGCCTTGGCGGAGACTGTGCGCTTGCGCAGCAACAGCGACATCACCAGGCGCGAGGACGCCGCCCCGATCGAGGATGCGATCAGGTGCTCGGCATGCTGCAGCAATTCGAAGTCGGCCGGCGCCGCCGGGTCGAGACGCGTATGATGGCCGGCGGCGAAGGTATCGAACGCATGGCTGGCGCGCTCCGGGCCGAGATATTGCGCGACCGTGCTGCGGATGTCCTGCACCGTCACCGTGGTGCGCCAGCGGCGAAACGTCGGCGTCATCGGCGCCAGCGCGTCCGGCACGAACAGGCCGGCCTGCAACCGTTCAATCGAGGAGGGCTGACGCGCCAGCGACAGCACGACATAGGTCAGGATGTTGAGCGACAGGCTCCAGAGCACGCCGTGCAACAGCGGCGGCAGATCTGCGCCGAACAGCGCCTGCGGCCGCAGCGCCTCGATGCCGAACGGACCGTGCTGCAACAGCGACACGCCCGCGGTGCCGCTGTCGAGGAACGAGGGCAGGAACAGCGTATAGAGCCATGTCGCGAAGCCCGCCAGCATGCCGCCGATGGCGCCGCGCGCGGTGGCGCGCCGCCAGGACAGGCCGCCGAAGAAGGCCGGCGCGAGCTGGGCGATGGCGGCGAACGACAACAGGCCGATCGCCGCCAATTGGGTGTTGCCGAGCGCGCGATAATAGAAATAGGCCATCACCATGATGACGAAGATCGCGATGCGCCGAGACTTGAGCAGGAAGTCGCCGAAATCCTTGGCCCCGGTGCGCGATCGCGGCTGGCGCTGCAGCACGAGCGGCACCACGAGGTCGTTCGACACCATGACTGAGAGCGCGACGCATTCCACGATCACCATGGCGGTCGCCGCCGACAGGCCGCCGACGAAAACGCCGAGGCTGAGCAAATGCGCATTGGCTTCGATCGGCAGCGCCAGCACATACATGTCGCTGTCGGCGGCGCCGAACGGAAAGATGATGAGGCCGGCCAGCGCGATCGGAATCACGAACAGGTTGATGGCGATCAGATAGAGCGGAAACAGCCAGCGCGCGCGGCCGACCTCGGCATCGCTCGAGTTCTCGACCACGCTGACATGAAACTGGCGCGGCAGCATCATGATCGCGCCGAACGACAACAGCGTCGTGATGAGGAAGTTGCCGATCGAGGGCACGTAGTCGATGGCGCGGACCGCCTCCGGGCTCCTCATCGCGCGCTCGATCAGCTCTTCGGGCGTGAACATCCAGAAGGTCACGAACGCGCCGGCCGCGATGAAGGCCACCAGCTTGACGATGGATTCGGTCGCGATCGCCAGCATCAGGCCGTGCTGATGCTCGGTGGCGTCGCTCTGGCGGGTTCCGAACAGCACCGCGAAGGCCGCCATCGCCAGCGTCACCACCAAGGCCATGTCGCCGATGATCGGAATCTTGGAGAAGGCCTGATCCTCGCTCAGGATGGTTTCGAGCGAGGAGGCCACGGCCTTGAGCTGGAGCGCGATGTAGGGGACCGATCCGATGATCGCGATCAGCGCGACGGTGGCAGCGACCGCCTGGCTCTTGCCGTAGCGGGCGCCGATGAAATCGGCGATCGAGGTGATGTTCTGCGCCTTCGCAAGCCGGACCACGCGGCGCAACAGCGGCGTGCAGAATCCGATCATCAGGATCGGGCCGACATAGATCGCCAGGAAGTCGATGTTGGTGCGGGTGGCGGAGCCGACCGAGCCGAAGAACGTCCAGGACGTGCAATAGATCGCGAGCGAGAGCGGATAGATCAGCGCCCCGGCACGGCCGCGCTGCGCCGGGTTGAGGCGATCGCCATAGCTTGCGACGACAAACAGCAGGCCGATATAGCCGAAGGCCACTGCAATCACGCCCCAGTCGTGGAGCATCGCTGTTCACTCCCTGGGCACGCGGCGCGCGCCCTTATGATGGGACAAAATCTAGCGCGTTGCATGGGCGCGGGCGACAGCGAATTTCCCGAAGTCTGCCGGGGATTTAAGATCGTCGTTAAGGCTTCAGGGGCGGCCCAGGAAGATGGCAAATGGGACGACGAGCCAAAGCGGCGAGCCTGGCCGATGGCAATCCGGTAGTCGACGCGGCCCGGCCGCCAGGTAGCAGACGCCCAAAGGCCGGATAGGCCGGGATGGTCTTGGCGCCGGCGATGCAGGTTTCGCGGAACCCGGCAGAGCCGCCTTTCGCCCTGAGGATCAGGAGCGCGATCAGAGGATGTCCATCGCGGCGAGGGCGGCTATTCGGCCGCCAGCGATGGCTTGCGCAGGGGCAGGCGGAGCCGTTGCCAGACCTGCAGCAGGGCCTCGGCGAGGCTGTCGATCAATCCATCCTCGTGATAGGGCGACGGCGTGATCCGCAATCGCTCGGTGCCCCTGGCGACCGTCGGATAATTGATCGGCTGGATGTAGATGCCGTGCTCCTCGAGCAGGATGTCGGAGGCCTGCTTGCAGAGCTCGGGGTCGCCGACGAACAGCGGCACGATGTGGGTGTCGCTCGACATCACGGGCAGGCCCGCGGCGCTCAGGATCGCCTTGACGCGGGCGGCGCGGTCCTGATGGCGCTCGCGCTCCCAGTTCGAGCTCTTCAGGTGACGGATCGCGGCGGTCGCGGCCGAACAGATCGCCGGCGGCAGCGCGGTCGTGAAGATGAAGCCCGGCGCATAGGAGCGCACGGCGTCGATGATTTCGGCGCTGCCTGCGATATAGCCGCCGAGGCAGCCGAAGGCTTTCGCAAGTGTGCCTTCCAGAACGTCGATGCGGTGCATGACCCCGTCACGCTCGGCGATGCCGCCGCCGCGCGGCCCGTACATGCCGACCGCGTGCACCTCGTCGACATAGGTCATCGCGCCGTAGCGCTCGGCGAGATCGCAGATCTTGGCCAATGGCGCGACGTCGCCGTCCATCGAATACAGGCTCTCGCAGGCGATCAGCTTGGGCCGGTCCGGCCCCGCGGCGCGCAGCAATTCTTCCAGATGCGCCATGTCGCTGTGGCGGAAGATCTGGCGCTCGCACCCAGCTTGGCGAACGCCCTCGATCATCGAATTGTGGTTGAGCGCGTCCGACAGGATCAGGCAGTTCGGGATCAGCTTGGCAATGGTGGCGATGCCGGTCTGGTTCGAGACGTAGCCCGAGGTGAACAGCAGCGAGGCTTCCTTGCCGTGCAGATCGGCCAGCTCCTGCTCGAGCTGCACCAGCGGATGGTGCGTGCCCGCAATATTGCGGGTCCCGCCCGCGCCGGTGCCGACGCGGGTCGCGGTCTCGACCATGGCGCCCACCACCTTCGGATGCTGGCCCATGCCCAAATAATCGTTCGAGCACCAGATCACGACATTGCGCGGGCCCTTCGGCGAGTGCCACACCGCATGCGGAAAGCGGCCGGCGATGCGTTCGAGGTCCGCGAAAACACGGTAACGCCGCTCGTCGTGCAGGCGATTGAGGGCGGCGTGGAAGAATTGGCTGTAATCCATCGCAAAACCTGGAGTGTGGGAGCTAAACCGGGCTGGTCTCGCGCCTTTTTAGAGCGTTTCCAGCTTTACTGTCGAGCCGAAATCGGGCGTCACGTGGGTCTTGATCGGGCGTTACGCGGGTCTTGATCGGGCGGAAGGATTGCACGGCAGATGGATCGTGCCTTGATTCGGATCAAGACACCGTGATCGACCGCGCCGAACGCTCAGGTTGTCCTGAAGCGAATCACGCCATCGGTCTCTTCGGACGTTAAGCGCCCTTCGACCAGCATATAGTTAACATGGGCGATCAATTCGCCGGCGGCGAAGCCCATCTGGTGCGGGTCGAGAGCGTGCTTGTGGAACACGACCGGCACCAATTCCGCTGATGTTTGCGGGGTTTGCCGGCAGGCCTCGGCGATCAGCCGGCAGCGTTCCTCGTGGTGGTCGGCAAGCTGCTTGATGCGCGTCTTCAGGCCGTAGAACGGCACGCCGTGACCGGGCAGCACCAGCAGATCATAGGGCAGGGTGGTGGTGAGGCTCGCGAGCGAAGCCAGATATTCGCCGAGCGAGTTCTGGTCGGGTTCGACCGCCCAGACGCTGACATTGGGCGAAATCTTGCTCAGCACCTGATCCGCCGACAGGAACAGCTTGTCGGCCGCGCAATACAGCATCACCTGGTCGAGCGCGTGGCCGCCGCCGGTGATCACCTTGAAACGGCGGGTGCCGATCGAAATCTCGTCGCCATGGGAGATGCGGCGATAGGCCGGCGGCAGCACGGACACCCGCATCAGATAATCCTGGCCGCGGCCGAGCAGCTTGTCGGTGAGGCTCTCATCCATGCCGTGACGGCGGAAGAACAGCCGCTGCGCGTTGCGCCGCTCCTCGGTGCCGCGGTTCTGGTGATAGACCGACTGCAGATACTCCACCTGCGACATATGGAGCGGGCAATTGAAGCGCTCGACGATCCATCCCGCGAGCCCGACATGATCAGGATGCGAATGCGTGACGATCAGCCGCGTGATCTTGACATGCGACAACGGGCCTTCGAGCAGCGCGGTCCAGGCCGCGATCGATTCCTCGTTGCCGAAGCCGGAATCGACGGCGGTCCAGCCGTCGCCGTCCGCCAGCAAATAGATGTTCACGTGGTTGAGCCGGAACGGCAGATCCAGCCGCAGCCACAGCACGCCGGGCGTCACCTCGACGACCTGGTCCTGCCCCGGATGATTTTCCCAGGGATAGCGCAGCGCCTCCACGGAGGACTGAATCGTGTCTGGCTTCGAATGCATATGCATCGACTTAGCCGCACCGGCGGCGCCGCGCCAGCCCAAAAAGCAGGGGCGGGTTTGGATAAAACACATGGACGGTCAGTTTGACCGTCATTCCGGGGCGATGCCAACGGGTCCGCGCCAAGCGCGGCCCGATGATGGGCTCCGCATCGAACCCGGAATCTCGAGATTCCGGGTTCGCCTCTTCGAGGCGCCCCGGAATGACCGAGTGCCTCGTATCACGCGGCGCGGATGTTGGTCAGGAAGGCGTCGATGTCCGACCGCAGCCCCTCGGCCTCGCGGCGGAGCGCCGCCGATGCCGTCAGGACCTCGTTGGCCGCGGTTCCAGCCTCGGTCGAGGCGGTCGAAACGCCTGTGATGTTGCTGGACACCTGGGAGGTGCCGCCCGCGGCGTGCTGGATGTTGCGCGCGATCTCGCGCGTTGCCGTGCCCTGCTCCTCGACGGCGGCCGCGACCGCGGTGGTCACATTGTTGATCTCGGCGATGGTCTGGCCGATGTTGCGGATCGCGCTGACCGCAGACGTCGTCACGTCCTGCATGCTGGCGATCTGGCCGCGGATCTCGTCGGTCGCTTTCGCGGTCTGGCTGGCGAGGCTCTTGACCTCGGAGGCCACCACCGCGAAGCCGCGGCCGGCCTCGCCGGCGCGCGCCGCCTCGATGGTGGCGTTGAGCGCGAGCAGGTTGGTCTGCGAGGCGATGACCTGAATGAGGTCGACCACGACCGAGATCCGGCTGGCGTTGTCGGCGAGCCCCTGCATGGTCGAATCGGTCGCGCCGGCCTCCTCGACCGCCTTGCGGGCGATCTGCGCCGACGTCACCACCTGGCGTCCGATCTCGGCGATCGACGTCGACAATTGCTCGGTGCCCGCGGATACGCTTTGCACATTGGTCGAGGTCTCCCCGGCGGCGGCCGCCGCGGCGTTCACCAGCGCGTTCGAGCGATCGGCGGTTGCCGACATGCTCTGCGCCGTCGTCTGCATGGAATTGGCCGAGCGCTGCAGGTTGTCGAGCGCGGCCCGAACGGTCGCCTCGAATTCGACGATCCGGGCCTCCATGCGGGAGGCGCGCTCCGCCTTGGCGGAGCGATCCTTGTCCTGCTCGCTCGACAGGGCGCGCGCCCTGATCATGCTTTCGCGGAAGATCTCCAGCGCGTCGGCCATCGCCGCGATCTCGTCCTTCTGCCTGGAGCGATAGATCTCGGTGTCGAGATCGCCGTCCGACAACAGCCGCATCGAGCGCTGCAGGGCGCCGATCCGGTACAGAATGTTGGCGCCGACGTAACGCCAGACGAACAGCGCCGATCCGACCAGCGTGGCCGCGCCGAGCGCGAGCATGATCATGGTCGCGAACGAGATCTGCTGGCGCGCGATCCAGGTCGCGTCGTTGGTTTCCCGCTGCACGCCTTCCACGAGCTGCTGCACGCTGATGTCGAGGCCGACATTGAGCTTGCGGGTTTCCTCAAGCACCGTCTGGCCATAGTCGTTGGCGTCGAGTTCCTTCTGGCGAAGCTTGAACACTCTGGTCTTGCCGTCACCGAACGCCAGCAATTTCAGCGCCGCGTCCCTGAGCCGGCCGAGACTGGCGTTCTCGGGCAATTGGTCGAGGTTGGATCTGACGCGCCCCTGGCTCGCCTTGAAGTCCTTTTCGAGGGCTTCGAGCGTCTCGCTCGTATTCGCCGACAGTGCGGAGGCGAGTTGCGAGCCCGCGAGATTGCCGCTGGCGACGACATTGCCGATCTGGCTGACCGTCTGCGCGGCCTGATTGGCCTCATCCGCGGAAGGATTGGCGGACCCAAGGGTGGCGTTGAGCCGGATCTGCGCCTCCAGCATGACGGGATTGGCGGCTGCGACGAAATCGGCGTGCGCGCCGCGCAGCGCATCATACTGCTTGTCATGCTCCGCCGAGACCTCTAGCCGCTCGCGGGCCGCCGAGACCAGGCTCTGGGTCGCCTCGTTGATGTTCTTGATGGTCTCGCCGAGCGCGCTCACGATTGATTTGTCGGCGCCGAGCTCGATGATCTCGCCGAGCTTCTGCTGCGCGAGCTGCTGGATGTCCTTCATCTTCTTGGTGCGCTCGGCCAGCGCGTCGCTGCTCTGCGACGTCAACAGCGCCGGTCCCTGCGCGGCAAGACTTGCGCTTTGCGCCGACAATTGCAGGCTGGCGGCGAGCCGCGGAATGTCTCGTCCGCTCAGGTCGACCATGGTGACGCCGAGATGCCGCAGCACCATGCCGGCGCCGCCGGAGATCGCGATCGTCATGCCGGCGATCACCGCGAAGGCGGCGAACAGGCTGCCCCTGATGCCCCATCGCGGACGCAAAAAGCCAAACAGAGTCCCGATGCCCAGTGATCTCATGTTTCCCCCAGTGCCTCTTATCCGGACAACTGCGGGTCGCAGTATCGCGTTACCCGGTTAACAAAATTGAGCGGTCTTCGGCGGTTTCGGGGTTTTTCTGCGACTTGGAACGCAAAAAGGGCCGACATGACGCCGGCCCTTCGGGCGTTTTAAGAAAGTGTTAGCGATCAGTAGCGGGCGGCAACCGGGCTGCCCCAGTTGAAGCGGTAGTTCACGCCGGCCTTCACCGTGTGATCGTCGGTCGTGAAGCTGCCGAACGGCACCAGCGCCGCCGGCGCGGTGAAGTTGGCCTTGCCGAAATTGTAGTACTGATACTCGGCCACGGCCGACCAGTTCGGGGCGAACATGTATTCCAGGCCCGTGCCGACGGTGTAGCCGTTGCGGTGATCGCCGCCGATCACGAACGGGATTGGAGCGCCGCCAAGGGTCACCGACTCGTTGTTGTCGGAATAGGCGTAGCCGCCCTTGACGTAGACCAGCCCCGGACCCCAGGTGTAGCCGACGCGGCCGGTCACCGAGCCGAGCCCGCGCTGGTTGTTGTTGTAGGCGAATCCGCCGGGGAAGGTGGCGCCGACATGGCCGCCGAGCCAGCTATACTGGCCTTGCGCGCCGAGCACCCAGTTCGGAGCAAACTGCCAATCCGCGCCGACCTGCACGCCGCCGAGGAAGCGGCCATTGCCATTGTTGCCGGTGGCCAGACCGTTGAAATTGTTGTCGCTCGAGAAGGCGCCGCCGATGTGGCCGCCGATATAGAAGCCGGTCCAGTTGTAGATCGACTGCGGCACATAGGCCGGAGCCTTCTGGTAATAGGGCGCGCCGCGGGCGCCGAGATCGGCGGCGCGGGCAGGCAGCGCCGCGACGACAACCGTCAGCGCCACGGTCACAAGCAGAAATTTCTTCATCGGTTTTACTCCAACACATAACCCAGGGACGCCACCTGCGGACGCCATCCGTATGGGTCGGAGATAAATCGCTTTCGAATAAAATGCTGTCACTGGCGCAGCACAGCGATCGGCAATCCAACCTATTGGCAAGCAAAGAGTTTTTGTGCTTAACGAAGCCCTAAGCAAGGCTGAAGGATGGGTTAAGGGGAAGCCGTCGCCGTGCCGCTTTGGGACAGTCGCGTTAAGGATTGGTAACCCCCCCGTGCAGTTGCGCGACCGCTTCCGCAAGCTGCCGGCGATCGCTTTGCGATATAGGTTAGAGAGTACTCGCGCACGCCGCTGTTTTTTTGCATCCCCGCGTTTTTACGGTCCTCGAAATTAACCGGACTGCAGAAGCATAAGGTGAGATTTGGGCGGGCGTTTTTCCGGGGCGATTCGCTGCCCGACAGTGCGTTCGGCAGCAGTCCTGCTTGGATTCCAGTCCTGCTTGGATTCCAGTCCTGCTTGAATTCATTGACGAGCGCCTATTGGCTTTGACGGCCTCGATCGCCGCGCGATCGGGGTTACCCCCGCATCATGCGAGTCGGTCTGATATGAAAATCCGTCTTTCGATCTCCACCGCGATCACCCTCTTCGGCCTGATCCTGGCTGTCGGCTTCGCTTCCGTCGTGCTGACGGGGGCCTACGCGCTGAAGGAATTGAAAGTCGGCGGGCCGCTCTATGCGAGCATCAAGCTCGGCAACGACCTGGTTGCCGATATCCTGCCGCCCCCCGCCTACGTGATCGAGGCCTATCTCGAGGCGACGCTGGCGCTGCGCGAGGCGAAGAACCCCGAACCTCATGAGAAGAAGCTGGTCCAGCTCAAGAAGGACTATGATGATCGGAAGACGTTCTGGACCTCTTCCGACCTGCAGCCGTCGTTGAAGGCGCTGCTCGTCGACAAGTCCGACGCAGAGGTGAGGAAGTTCTGGCAGACGCTCGAAACCGAGCTGTTGCCGGCGCTGCACAAGGGCGAGAGCGAAAAGGCCGAAGCCGCCTATGCGCGATTGACGGAGATCTATTCGGCGCATCGCGCCGTCATCGACGAGCTTGTCGAGAAAGCCAACAAGCAGAATTCCGACACGGAAGCCGTCGCGGCCGCACGCGATGCCAGCATGTCCTATGTGGTCTGGTCGGTCTCCGGACTGGTGCTGGCCGTCGTCGTCCTCGGCATATTCGGGCTTGCCTTTGGCGTGGTTCGTCCGCTGGGGCGGATGACCGAAGCCATGAAGCAGATCGCCAAGGGCAACCTCGAAACCGAGGTGCCGTTCGCGGACCGGCAAGATGAAATCGGCGCCATGGCGGGAGCCCTGGTGATCTTCAAGCACAACGCCCTCGAAACCGCCCGCTTGCGTGAACGGCAGGAGCAGGAGCGGGAGCAGATGGAGGAAATGAGGCGGAAGGCCGCGCTGGACATGGCCGAGGCCGTCGAGCGCGAGACCGGCACCTCGGTCGAAGCCGTGGCGGGCGCATCACGCGACGTCGAGAACGCCGCGCTGGGCTTGTCGGGCCTCGCGCGCGACCTTTCCTCGGAGGCCAAGGCGGTTGCCGACGCGTCCGAACAGGCGCTGGCGAGCGCGCAAACCGTGTCGGCCGCCACTGAGCAGATGACCTCCTCGATCCGCGAGATATCCACCCAGGTCGCACGCGCGGGTTCGATTACCCGAACCGCGGTCATCGGCCGCGAGAAGGCCAAGGACACCATTCAGTCGCTCTCGCATGCGGTGAACAAGATCGCCGAGGTCTCAAATCTGATCGGCGGCATCGCCGAGCAGACCAATCTGCTCGCACTGAACGCCACGATCGAAGCCGCCCGCGCCGGCGAGGCCGGCCGCGGCTTTGCGGTGGTCGCCGCCGAGGTCAAGTCGCTGTCGGACCAGACGGCGAAGTCGACCGAAGAAATCGGGCGGCTGATCGGCGAGGTGCAATCGGCGACGGTTGCGACCGTCGATGCGGTCGAGGGCATCGGCAGCCAGATTGCGGAGGTTGACGAGGTCGCAGCCTCGGTCGCGGCGGCCATGGAACAGCAGCACGCCGCGACCGCGGAGATCAGCCGGTCGGTCGCCGTGTCGGCCGCCGCCGTGAAGGAAGTCTCCGCCAAGATCTGCAACGTCAGCCGCGATGCCAATTCCGTCGACGGCCGGGCCAACGAGGTGCGCGGCGCCATAACTGACGTGTCGTCCAACCTGTCATCGTTGCGGGCGATCCTGGTCAAGGTGGTTCGCACCTCGACGGAAGAGGCCGACCGGCGGCGCTGGCCGCGCGTCAAGTGCAGTCTGCCGATCAAGGTCAATTGCCGCGGCCGGCTGCAGTCGAACGCAATGCTCGCGGATATTTCCGAGGGCGGCGCCTGGATCCGCGGCGTGCCCGAACTGGAGATCGGCGAGACCGGCACCATGAGCGTACAGGGATTTGACGCCGATCTTCCTTTCACGGTGCGCAGCCAAGGTACCGAGGCGATCCATGTGGAGTTCGACCTCGGCCACCGGCGCGACGCCTATCATCGCTGGTTCGACGCCAATTTGAGAACACAGGCGGCCTGATCGAAGGCCGTCGAGACATCGCCGTTGGCGATGATCGAGCTTTCCGGCCTGCCGGCAGGTCATCGCCTGCCGGCCATCCACTTGCGGGCACGAACCTGCCTCAGCCTGAAACAGGCATCACGAGATCGTCGATCCGGATCGGGAAACGACGTACGCGGACGCCGGTCGCGTGCCACACCGCGTTGGCGACGGCGCCGGCGGAGCCGGTGACGCCGATTTCGCCGACGCCCTTGATCCCCAGCACGTTCACATGCGGATCGTGTTCGTCGACCATGATCGCCTCCATGCGCGGCACGTCGGCATTCACCGGCACGTGGTATTCTCCGAGATTGGCGTTCATGATGCGGCCGGAGCGGTGATCGACGATCGCCTGCTCGTGCAGCGTGAACGACACGCCCCAGATCATGCCACCGAGGATCTGGCTCTGCACCAGGCGCGGATTGATGACGCGGCCCGCCGCGAAGGCTCCCACCATGCGGGTGACGCGGATCTGGCCGAGATCAGGATCGACCTTGACCTCGGCGAAGACAGCGCCGTGCGCATGCATGGCGTAGCTGGACTGTGCGGCGGGGTCGGCGGCACCGTTGCCGCGGGCCTCGATCTCGGCAAGGCCGGCGCGGGCAAGGATGTCGCCATAGCCCTCGTGACGGCTCTCGTCGTCGCGCCGGTGCAGGCGGCCGTCGCGCGCGACCACGCCGGCATTGCCTGCGCCGAACAAGGGCGAGCGCTCATCTGAGGTCGCGAGTTCGGCGAGCTTGGCGATGACGGCCGCGCCCGCATTGTGGATCGCGGTGCCGGCGGTCGCGGTGTGCGCCGAGCCGCCGGCGATGCCGGCATCCGGCAGATCGGAGGTGCCCGCCTTGAAGTCGACCTGTTCGAGGTCGAGCGCGAGCGCGTCCGCGGCGATCTGGGCGAATGCCGTCCAGGCGCCCTGGCCCATGTCGTGCGCGCCGGTCTCCATCGCGCCGGATCCGTCGCGGCGGATCACGGCCCGCGCTTCGGCGGCGAACATCAAGGCGGGGAACGTCGCGGTGCCCATGCCCCAGCCGACGAGAAAGCCCTCGTCGTCGCGCATCTGGCGCGGCGCCAGCGGACGCTTCGACCAGCCAAAGCGCTCGGCGCCTTGCGCGTAGCATTCGCGCAGCGCCTTCGAGGAGAACGGCTTTCCGGAAATCGGCTCGACCTCGGCGTAGTTCTTGAGACGGAAGGCGAGCGGGTCCATGCCGCAGGCTAGAGCCATCTCGTCGATCGCGCATTCCAGCGCCAGTGATCCGGGGGCTTCGCCGGGTGCGCGCATGAACAAAGGCGTTCCAGTATCGATCCGCACCGCTTCATGCGAGATGGCAATCGCAGGGCTCGCATAGAGGCTGTGTGAGGCGTTGGCGGCTGGCTCATAAAAATCGTCGAAGCTCGATGTCGCGATCTTCGCGTGATGATGGATCGCCGCAAGCGCGCCGTCGGAGGCCGTGCCCATACGCAGCCGCTGGCGGCTCGGTGAGCGGTGGCCGACGGGACCGTACATCTGCTCACGGCGCAGCACGAGCTTGACCGGCCGTCCGACGAGCTTGGCTGCGAGAATGCCGAGAGTCACCGGACCGGAAATCAGGCCCTTACAGCCGAAGCCGCCGCCGAGGAAGGGACTGCGAATGTGAATGTTGCCGGGTGGGATGCCGAACAGGCCGGCGATGCGCGCTTGCCCCATCGCAAGCCCCTGGGTCGGCATGTCGATCGAGAGCGTGTCGCCGTCCCAGTGAGCGACGATCGCATGCGGCTCCATCGGATTGTGATATTGCGCAGGCGTTTCGTAGGTCGCATCGATCGCATGCGCCGATGTGGCGAGCGTGCCCTCCACATCCCCGTGCCGCAGCTCGGCCGGGTGGCCGATGCCGACCGCGGGCGGGATGTAGCTTTCGTTGCCGTCGAGGCCTGCGCGCGCCGGCTCGACCTCGTAACGCGGCGCAAGCAGTGCCGCGCCTTCGGTCGCGGCCTCCAGCGTCTCGGCGATCACCACCGCGATCGGTTGGTTCGCATAGCGCACGCGGTCATTCTGCAGGCTTTCCATCCGGAACATGAACGGGTTGGTCTTGGCGTCCGGATCGTCGGCGAGCGGCGGCCGGTTCGCCTGCGTCATCACCTCGACGATGCCGGGATGGCTTTTGGCGGCGGCGACATCGAGCGACGCCACGCGCCCGCGCGCGATGCTGCTCACGGCCATCACGGCGTGAAGCATCTTCGGCGGGTGATTGTCCGCCGCATAGCGCGCGCTGCCCGTCACCTTCAACACGCCGTCGCGGCGGGTTAGCGGCTGGCCGATGCTCGATCCGTGCCTGACATGGGCGGGATCGCGAGTAAGGCTGATGTCAGTGGTCATGAATGGGCTCCGGCCAGGGAAGAGAAGGGCGAGGCGGGGAGGGCGGGCATGCGGTCCGGCGTGCCCGCCGCGGCGAGCGTCAGCGCGCGCACGATGATCCGTTGCGCGAGCTCGATCTTGAAGCCGTTGTCGCCGGACGGCTTTGCCTCGGTGAGCGCAGCCTCGGCGGCACGTTGAAATGCGGCCGGCTCGGCGCGGGCGCCGGTCAGCAGCGCCTCCGCCGCATCGGCGCGCCACGGCTTGGCGGCGACACCGCCGAGCGCGAGCCGCGCCTCCTTGATCCTGCCGCCGTCGATGACGAGCCCGGCCGCGGCCGAGACCAGCGCGAACGCATACGAGGTGCGCTCCCGCATTTTCAGATAGCGCGCATGGGAGGAGAACGCGCGCGCCGCCGCCGGCAGGCGCACCGCGACGATCAGTTCGCCCGCATCGAGCGCGCTGTCCAATTCCGGCGTCGCGCCGGGCAGGCGGTGCAGGTCCTCGACCGCGATTTCGCGGCGGCCGTTCTTGCCTTCGATCTCAGTGACCGCGTCGAAGGCAACCAGTGGCACGCAAAAGTCCGATGGATGGGTGGCGATGCAGCCCTCGCTCCAGCCCAACACCGCGTGCAGGCGATTGTCGCCGCCGCGGGCGTCGCAGCCCGTACCGGGCGCGCGCTTGTTGCAGGCGCTGGCCGTGTCGTAGAAATAATTGCAGCGCGTCCGCTGCAAGAGATTGCCGCCGACGGTCGCGGCGTTGCGGAGCTGCGCGGACGCGCCGGAGAGCAGCGCCTCGGCGATCGCGGGATAGGTTTTCGCAAAATCCACGTCATGGGCGAGATCGGCGTTTCGCACCAGCGCGCCGATGCGCAAGTCGCCGTTCGGCAATCGCTCGATGCGATCGAGCCCGGGCAGCCGCGAGACGTCGACGAGCCGCGACGGGCGGACGATGCCGCCCTTCATCAGATCGAGCAGATTGGTGCCGGAGGCGAGATAGGCGGCGCCTGGCTCGGCCGCGGCGGCGATGGCCTCAGTCAGGCTTGCTGGTTTCACATAATCGAACCGGTTCATGCCGCGCGCTCCGTCTTCGCAGGGGTGAGGCTGTTCTGGGCTTCGAGCACGGCCTCGGTGATCCCGGCATAGGCGCCGCAGCGGCAGAGATTGCCGCTCATGCCTTCGCGGATGCG
>WNFD01008656.1_pt2 | contig 18503 bp, 22 predicted proteins | sample 5400491 | NCBI WGS metagenome assembly WNFD01 (sample SAMN13153343, study PRJNA577476) | soil metagenome | isolation source: 120 cm saprolite under Douglas fir tree site 2 hole 2 replicate 2 | place: USA:California | collected 2015-04-18 | reverse complement strand
ATGTTCTTTATAACGCTGCGTGCACCTACGGTATCCTCGGTATGAAAATTGATGCCCTGGAAACCTTCCGTCGCTCGGTCAACGCTGGCTACTCAAACCTGAATTGGTGTCTCAAGGATCCCGACCTGAAAATCCTCTACGACGAACCCGAATTTAAGAATCTCATTGCGAATCGCGACGCCAAGGATCTCTAGATTTTTGCGCCGTAACTCGGGCAGTTGCGGCCAGCCTTGAGCGCGATGTTCTTTAACTTTGTACAGGAAGTGACCCTCGGGACCGCCGTCACGATTCGTGAGAACTAAGCGCCGATCTCCGGTAAAGTCGAACCAAGTTTGCAGAGCCTTCGCCAACCGAAGAGTCAGAGGGACGATACGGGTCTTGCCTTTCTTGCTCTTGAAGCCGAGGTCGCCTTTCGGACGAATCTCATAAGTGGAGACGAACTCGCTGTCTTCTGACTCGAAGTTGAAATCATCTTGGCAGGCGAACATCACTTCTCGTTCTCCGGTGTCCAGGCAGAACAGGTAGCCAAGCCGAAGGGTTGCCGACGATTCGAGTGAGATCGCTGGGCGGTTCGACTCGGAACGCGGACGTGTCTAGCGGGACGATCCATTGTTTTCGAGTGATTTCGTGTACTCTCTGGGCCATGCGCCTGCACGGTAAGTTCTGGCTCTCAAGGGCTATTGCGTCCTGTCTGCTGCTAACGCCAATAAGCGTTGCACAAGGTCAGTCTCCACCAGTCTCGATCGTAATTATTCACGCCACTGTTATCAATCCGAGTACGTCCTCGGTTCAAGTAAATCGGACCGTGGTTATCACCGGCGATCACATCACCTCTGTTTCTGATACGGCAAAATTCCACTCGCCGAAGAATGCGCGGGTCATCGATGCCACCGGTCAATATCTCATTCCGGGCCTTTGGGACATGCATGTGCATTCCGCTTTCGGCGATTGGTTTCCTGGCGGACGCGAGATCATACTGCCGCTTTTCATCGCCAACGGTGTCACCGGCGTGCGCGATATGGGCGGAGACATTCCGGTTCTCATGGAATGGCGCGAAGACGTTGCGGACGGCAAAATCATTGGCCCTCGCATGGTCATCTCCGGCCCCATGCTGGATGGATATCTGCCGAACGGTAAATTGCGCTTCCCCAGTTCCATCGCCATCACTACTCCGGCCAGTGCGGTTGCTGCCGTGAACTTGCTTAAAGCGCAGGGCGTGGACTTCATCAAGGTCCAGTCCGTCATTTCGCACGATGCCTATCTTGCCGCTGCCGCGGAAGCCCACAAACAAGGCTTGCCCATTGTCGGCCATGTGCCAGACAAAGTTCGCCTTAAGGAAGTTGTCGAAGCGGGGCAAAAGAGTATCGAGCACCTGATGGGCATCTTCGAAGGCTGTTCCATGGAAGAGGACAAATTCATCAAGGGCGAGGGCGACCTGAAGCTACTGCTCACCACACAGGACCAGCAAAGATGCGACTCGCTCCTCAAGATGCTCGCGCAGAACCAGACATGGCAGGTACCCACGCTGGCCTGGCAGCGTGGCGGAACATTTCTCGACCAACGCGACCTGAAGCACCAACCACTCGATAAGTACGTTCCCGCCTATTGGCGCGATGTAACCTGGCACCGCTTCACCGATGAGATGATGCCCGACCTTCTACGCGATCCGCTGGCGCTGCGCCAGGAGTACTTCGCGCACAATCTGCAAATGGTCGGCGCGCTACACCATGCCGGAGTCCCGTTCATGGCCGGAACGGACGCCGCACCGGGCGTCTACATCATGCCGGGCTTCAGCTTGCACGATGAACTTGCCAATTTTGTCGAAGCCGGTTTCACGCCTATGGAAGCGCTCCAGACGGCGACCAGCAACCCAGCGAGATTCCTTGGGATGGAAGCCAGGCTTGGGTCTGTCGAACCTGGCAAGATCGCCGACTTGCTGCTGTTGAGCGCAAACCCGCTCGAAGACATCCGGAACACCCGGAAAATCAGTATCGTGGTCGCGAACGGCCGGCTTTTTGACCGTGCGGCACTCGATCAGATCCTGATGCGCGTCGAGACCGCCGCGAAGCGGCAGAAGTGAGGGACTCTGGCTTCCGACGGAGATTTGCACTATAGTCTTGCTGCATACCTCAGCCGATTGCTCCCGCCCTCCGAAAACAGCAACGAAGTCATACCGTACAGGTCTCGCTTCCCCAGGGTAAGCAAGCGGCGTTGCGAGCGCTTGAGGAAACTCTTTTCTGCCGTTCCGTCCAGTCCGGTTGACAGCAAACAGATCTCGACAACTTTAGAGAATCAGGAGGGACCTAACCGATGGGTGTGAATTCTCAAACTCAAATAATTGTCGAAGTGACGCAGACAAAAATGGTTGCCGGGGCGTCTGCAGTGTGCCCGCTGTGCGGCTCATCGCAAGCCAAGGCGCTTTTTGCACAACGAGGTTACCGCTTGATGGCATGCGGTGTTTGCGAGCTATTCTTCATTGATCCATATCCGCGGGATATTGACCGACAGCATGAGGTTGTGGCCACGCATGCGTATGAGGATTTCCAACTTCTTGAGACGGCGAAACATTATGAATATGAGGTCAATTTCTACCGCAACTATTTCGCACTGATCCAGCAGGAATGCGCGCAGGCTACGTCGATCCTCGACGTAGGCTGCGGATGCGGTCACCTATTGGAAAGACTCGCGGTGCGGCCCGATCTCTACCGGGCGGGAGTTGAACTAAATCGTCAGCGCGCGGCGCAAGCGAGGCGAGTTGCAAACTGCGAGGTGTTTGACATACCGATTGAGGACTTTCCGACGACCAGGCGTTTCGACGTCATCACGCTGATCAACGTTTTCTCTCATATCCCCGGAATCGACCGATTATTTGAGAAGCTGCGATTGCTTCTCAATGACAACGGGAAAATCATCCTGAGAACTGGTGAGATGAGAAAGGATGTGAGGAAAAGCGCGATTTTTGACTGGGAAATTCCCGATCATTTGCAATTTCTTGGGCTGAATACGCTGGAATTCCTTGCACAAAAATACGGATTCGAGATTCAACTGCGCCGCCGAACTGTCCTTTCGAAGGAGCTGTTCGCTCCCGGAACATGGCGAATGAAGGGGAGAAGCGTGGTCCGCAATAGAATCAAGAGCATCGTGGCTCGAACTTCCTTCGCGCTGCCACTGATGGAGCGGTGCTACGGCCTCGTTCACCGAAGCAGCGTCTTCTCGTCGTTTATCGTCCTTCGAGTGGCAAATTCTTCGCCAGGACTTTAGCATTCCGACCGCGAACCCTCAGCTTCTCAGGCGTCATCTCTCGCTGACAACAATGGGCGGTCCCGCACAGAGAGCACAGGGTTCAGGAACTAGTCTCTTTCAGGTCATCCGCGGCTTGCTTATTGGCCTTCTTGGCCTCGGCCTTGGCATCGGCGTTCGGCGCAAGCCCCTCGACTGCCTTGCCCAAGCTCACGGCGCCACTTCCGGTTACTTTCGCCTTGAGTGCGTCGAAACCGCCTGGGATGTCCAAGTTCTTTGCCACATGAGCTGCCGCAACGCACTGGCCGATGTTCTTGAAGCCGCTGCATGCCGTCTGCGCGTCCTGGCCCGTAAGCGTTTGGATCTTGCCAGCGATGGCAGTGTTGTGACTCAGGACATCGCTCGGCAAACCGTGCGACATGTCGGTATGCGCCGCGGCAGCGCTTCCCTGCGAGCCGCTCATTCCGGAGTCGCTTCCCGGTCCGCGTCCCGCGGGTGGTCCCCCGGCACTCGAAGGCGGCCCACCTTGACTTGGATGCGAGCGCTGCACGAAAGCGGGAGTGCTAAAAGCGAGCGTGAGCGCTGCCACCAGAATCAGAGTCGAACGTTCCATGTTGTTCCTCCTTTTTTTTTGCGGACTGGCGAGGGAGCGGATGGGCGTTTTGGCTTGCCCTCACCGAGGAATTCTTACCTTGTTCCTAGGATGCAGCAAATTTCGGTCGGGATGTAAGTCCCTTGCTGTTCAAAAGATGATCTTCCAGTGTTGCCGGCCTTTGCTATCGCGCAAGCATCCTGTCCTGCGGCGACGGACTATCGCACGGCAAAAAAGAAACGGCGGCCCTGAACGCAGCAAAGCCGCCGAAGTGTGTGCGCTGAGTTTTTATTTCCCGTTCGTTCCCGCATCGCTCCCGACACCGGTAGCGAAATCGTATCCGGCTGCGCAGACTTCACCCCGGTTACCGTTTGCAACGCCCTCACTCGTCGCTACATCAACGGCCACGAACAAATTCGCAAAACTGTTCGTCGCCGCTTCGACGAGAACAATCTTGGTTTTCGGCGCCATCGCCTGCGCCCATTCGATATCCAGTGCCGCTTCTTGTGCCCAGCCACAGTTCGTTCGCAGTTTCAAACAAATCGCGAAGAACTTCTTGAAGCAATCGTTGGGCAGTGGTGCATGCCGGCAACCCGAATTGGGCCGAAAAAACATTTGAATCGTTTCCAGTGATGATCCTTTCGCCCAATCTGACGGATGCGGACAAAGTGATGAGACAGCCATGAGCAATAAAGTACGATCGCACGCGTAGGATCTACGAATGGAGTTTTGCCGGTCAACTTGCCTTGCGCGACCACTGGCAACTGCGCAGGCACTCGCTGTGAGCGCCGAAGGTCCAAACCTGACCCGATTGGGCTCGGTGGGCCGATTTATCATATGGTACCGTACGCCAGTCGGCCAATTAGGCCAACTGAAGTCTAAGTCTTCAGAGTATTGAGTGTGAGTGGCAAGAGCTCTGCATACAGAAGCCACACCCATCCGTGACAGGTGCTGCGATTATGCGCCACACGCTATTAAGCAGGATCGCAACCGAAGGAAATTCTCGTCCTAGTACCGTGTACAAAGTGCGCAGTAAAAGACCCTGTCGCGACATTCCAAAAATGGGTCTATTCCTTTCTAAACTGCAGCACACAAAGCACTTATCACCGGACGACGGCACGTCGGTCTGCTTGGCAACCGGTTTGCGACGTATCTCGGGTTGAGGTTGGCGTGTCAACCATAATGAAGGGAACGGACAAGCGCGGGACTGCCGGTAATGACTAGTCCTATGAGCAGGCAGGTCGAATCTGACAAGAAGGCGACAAGGTTGTGCGGTTCATTGCTTGTCGCTGCGGCGGCGCTACTTTTAGTGCCGCAAGCGCGCGCGCAGGCAAACAGCAGTGCACCGACCAGTAATTCCTCGCCATCGCCGATTCCGGCGATGCGCGCTCAAGACCGTTTCACGTGGATCGAGCAATTTGACGGAAGTGCGAACACGGAAGGCCAAGTGATGCTGCTTGACTCTTCGGTAGGCTACTTGTTCGGGCGCCACCTTTTGGTTGACGCTGGCGTTCCCGTTTATTTTGTTCGTGCTAATTCCACTACCAGTTCCGGAGCTTCGACGACGAACTCGTTTACGGAGCTGGGCGATGTCTACGGGCAGGTTCGGCTCTCGTTGCCCAATCCTGCGCTGAATTTTAAGACGCAGCTTACAGGACGAGCCCCCACCGGCAGCACGTCCGACGGAATCTCCACCGGGCACGCCACCTACGATTGGACGAATCGAATCGATCGTGACTTCGGCCATTGGACTCCGTTCCTCGAGGTGGGCCTCGCGAACTCCATACCCGATACGTTTGTGTACCGGCGGCCTTTTGCATCCTACGGAGAACTCGCCCACTTCCAGGCCGGTGCTGCATATCGGGTTGTTAATTGGCTTGGCGTAGCGGCGTCGGCCTTTGATGTCGTGCCATGGGGATCGCAGACGATCGACAGCCGGATTGTTGGCAAAGGATCTGGCGCTACCAAAAGTCACGGCCCTCCGTTTTTGCAGGGCCACCAGACAACGGGCGGTTCGAGCCTGGCGGCAGACAATGGATTTAGCGCTGGCTTGAGTCTTTCGCCGGCGAAGGCCGTTGATTTCACTGTCGGCTACAGCCGTAGCACGCATTACGATCTCAATACGTTTTCCTTTGGCATCGCACTGAACATGCGCGCGCTCTTGAGCCGTTCGGGTTTTTAGTTTTGTAGATGACGCACTAATTTGGTGTAGTTCCTTCAAGGAGGAAACACATGAAACGCATAATCCTGACCATAACGTTAGCGGCCACGGCGGCTTTGATCGTGGCGATTCCCGCTGCTGCGCAGGGGCGCAGCCAAAGCCACCCCGGCGGTGGGTCGGCCGCGGCCGGCTCGATGGGCGGCGGGCATGGCATGGAAGCTTCCGGCAACTCAGGTTCCGGGACGTCCGGCCCGCGCACGCCGAGCCAGCTTCTCACGCAGAACACACACCTTTCCTCGAAACTGAGCTCACTTCTGCCGGCCGGAACGGACCTACAGACTGCCGCTGGCGGGTTCCGCAACCTGGGGCAATTCGTGGCTGCGGTGCATGTCTCGCACAATCTGGGAATTCCGTTCGATCAGCTGAAGTGCACCGAGTTGGCAACTGCGGATGCTTGTCCGGGCCTGACCGTGCCGTCCAAGAGTTCGCACCTCGGGCAGGCGATTCAGACGCTCAAGCCCACAATGAGCTCGACCGACAGCAAGTCGGCCGCGAAGCAGGCGGAAAAAGAGGCCTCGGCCGAGACGCACCAATAATCATTTAGGCTCCTGCCGCGTGGCGGGGCCGGCTGAACCGGCAACGCCACGCATCACATTTGATCATGTGCTCGATCCGGGCTCGTCGGAGTCATGTGCAAGTTCGCGACTTCACAAACCTCTGGACATTGCCGCTCCACACGTGGGTCTGCACCAGCACCGCTACTAGAAAGCCGACACCGAGTTCAAGATTTCTCCAGCACGTACAAACGCTCGGTGCGCTCGCGTGCGCCTACAGGCCCTTGAAGGAAGGAAATTCGAAGCAGAAAGAATGCTACCCGAATTGAGAGCTCAGGCCATGTATGCGCGTCACCTTTGCTGGTTTCGCAGCCGCGCCTCTGCGCGAGGCGTTCGAGCTATCTGACGCCGGCGAGTGGCAGTGGGCTCGAAACTCCGTAGTTCATCGTGGACGCGGCAACGTGGCTGGCAAACCATAAGAACACTCCACCGACGCTTGAGGGCCAAGCCTTCCAGTTCGTCGGCAGTCCGAACCGATATGGCATACCCGGATTCTTCGAACTGCACGTCCGGGTCTGGCGGGACAACTCGGTGCGTTCGTGGACTGGAACGACAAGGTCAGCTGCGAACTTCAATAGGGCACGGGAGACGTTTTGCTCGCGACTGTCAGGAAAGCAAACAGTCACAGTTACCGGGAGCAGTTGCCGCTCTAAGCCACTGGTCTACGAGGCTTTAGAAGATTGGCTGGGAGGCCTGGACTCGCCCCGTTCAGTCAAAAACCCAAGTAAAACCCACTAAGTGCCTTTGTTTCCGTTAACTCAACACGGTCCTATAAGGGCCTGTACAGCCCGTTGGGGCCTGTTTAGTTAGCCGACAGTTAGCGGAACCATAGCTCACCTCGCCTCCGAGGTAAACCACAAATTTTGGTCACCTCGCACGGCTCCGCCCCCGGTCAGAACACTAATGACCCGTGTTCATCGTTTTCCCGGTATCAATTCAAAGGGAGAACAGAAATGCCAACATTCACACCAGAACAGATCGCCGCAGAACTCCAGATGACGCCGGACGCGGAACGCCGCTGGCTCGTGGCGGGAAAACTTCCGGGACACAAATTCGGAAACAAATGGCCGACTGATGCCGATGATTTTGCGCTCTGGCGCAAGCAGCACCGGAATGGGTTCTATAGGTAGGTCAACTAAAAACGGAAAGCAATTCCAGTCGAAAACTGGAAATTATTTCGCACAACTCCCGGAGCCGGAACTGCTTGCCCCGAAATACGTACGGAAGTGGAACTATAATGAATCACGGTGTCTCCGAGATCGTAACGAAGCAGAATTCGACGCGAAACAAAGAATTCGAAGCCCCCTCCGACATCAAATGCGGGATCGGTTCGCCTACCGAATTCCGTCGCTCCTGTAGTGAACTCCTTGATAACGCCCGAGTAGCTCGTAAAACCGGGTCTAAATCGTCCGAAGACTCCGAACTTGTCCCATCGTTTCCCAATCTTCACTCCAACGAAAGTTTGCAATAGATGCCCACCTTGATATGGAGTTGTGAGGTTTGTTGTCCGAAAAGGCGAGGCTTCCACTTCGCCCTCAACCGCGATCTGACGGCTAACGTTCCAAGAAAACCTGCCTCCAATCTCGGCTTGGTTTTGATCATTGATCGGTGGCGAGAGTGGTATCCGCAGGTACGCGAACACCGGTCCGGCTTCAAACCTACTGATCTCCTGAGCATTTGTTGTCCCGGCGGAAAAAATAGTGACCAGACAAATGAAGCCTCTAATCAATTGTCTTTGCTTCACGTGCGGTCTCTCCTCAAAGACATGGGATTACGATGGGAGCTTATTTACGCTCTGCGGCAAATGAACCAACGTAGATAGTAGAGTCCGTCGTGCTTCGGATCAATCGAAAGGCGCTTCCGTCGCTTCTTATTGTCCAGAGTTCGGAAGCCGAAGTCTGTGTAATCGTCCTGCGGCTCAAATTGCTGCGCTCCACAAGTTCAAGGCCGTTGCGAGACCAAATCGCGAACTGTCGCCCATCGGGTGAATAAGCACAAGAGCCAATCAAATCATCTGATCCAAAAATGGTAACTGGAATATTGAACGGATTCGAAGTGCGCATCAACGAGGCCAAGATAGGGTAGTGCCCATCGCCTTTCTGCAACTTGATGAACATAATCTCATTGCTGTCAGGGCTCCACGTAGGCAGTCGGTCGAGTTCACCTGTTTGCGATGCCACTAAGTCCGTTTTACCTCGGTTGATGTCGGTGACCGCCATCCGCAGTGGAATTGCTGCGTCGGCTTTCAACTCGTAAGCGATCCGAGAGCCATCTGGCGATATAGCAGCCGCTCCCTGTTCTCCGGGGAGCTTCGGCACAGGGTGAAGCTCTGAGCTGTTCACGTCAAAGAACGCTAGATGATCCTCGGTTTTGTTATTTTGAGCAAGCTCATGAACGGTCACGACGACTGGACTGTCAAGAGAATATCCTTGAACAGATATGAAGCTCCTGTTGGTCTCCGGCGGTAGCAGCACACGGTATTGGGTTCCGTCAGGGCAGACGCCACAAACTGAATCTCGAAAAAAAGATTTCCCGATTGTTGAAAATAGGATGACTTCTCCATCGGTGCAATGAAACTTAGCCGTCTGACAGCCGATAATCCCAGCTAATATACAACCAAGAACTGTAACCGTCAGAGCCCACGCACGGTCTAGAGATTGCATACATTGTTGAATATCGCTCCTGCATCAGGAACGAATCCCTGGTTGGTGAAAACTAAACAGCTCGAGAAGGAGGTACTTGAATAATCCCAGGCAACCTGCCAGTTCGAATTCATCCTCATTCCGGAGTTGTCATTTAGTCCGCTCGCGTAGTCTGTTATTCCGCCAAACGAGGTCAGCGTCCCGAGGCACGCCGATGCGCCGACAGTGGAAAGCATGGTCCCCGACGTCCGCACTCCTCCTAGGTTGTGTATCTGAGAAATTCCAAGAGCGTTTGTCAAACTCACCTGTGCCTGCATACGAATTCCACAATTAATAGGGGGAGCCGTACTATCCCCTGTATTGCACGAACACAACACGAAGGATAGGCTAATGAGCAAAGTAAACCGCAACACGCTCGCGGCATGACAGTTTTTCCAGCTCCAGATCTTTCTCATGACAAAAACCTCCTCCTAAATTTCATGACATTTGCAGACTACACGACTCAATTGATATACGTACTTACAACTAACTGGGTCATATCCACCCGGCGAATCGCATTATTCATGGAATCGGCCACGTACATATATCCACCGTAAATCGTGAGGCCTGTCGGGGCCTGGAAACGCGCCGCCGTCAAGGAACCGTTCACAAGACCGCCTTGCGCAGCTCCGGCGTAGGTAGTCACGACGCCCGCCGAGCTTATCCGGCGAATAGAATTGTTGCCTGTGTCGGTGACATAAAAGTAATTGTCGGCCGGATTGAATACGACCCCTACGGGATTATTAAACCTCGCGCTCGCTCCAGTGCCGTTAACGAAACCTGGACTCCCATTCCCGGCAAGTGTGGTGACGTTCCCGGACGAGTCGATTTTGCGGATGGCATGATTTCCGGCGTCGGCCACGAATATATTTCCGGCTGCGTCGGAGGTAGCAGAAGTCGGATAGTTGAATCTGGCTGCCGTACGGAATCCGTTAATATACCCAGGCGTACCATTTCCAGCATACGTGGCGACTGTCGAACTACTTAGAGTGCGAATTGCATGATTGGGTGCATCGGCGATGTAGAATGTGGAGCTATTGCCGGCAGTCCCGTGGTGGCCCGCGAGCGATGAAAACTGTGCCGAAGAAGCTGCTCCGTCCACATAGCCTTGCGAATGGTTACCGGCAGCCGTGGTGACCCTACTGGTGAGCGAATACTGACCAGGGAAATATCCAAAATCTACATAGCGGACGACGTAATTCAGGGAATCATTGACCTGAAAGTACATATAAGGATGCCGATTGTTGTTTGGGTCTTGCCACCATCCTGAGTATATCGGCCCTATACCCGTGGGCGCGTGGAATTGAGCCTGGCTTGTGGTGCCGTCGGCGAAGCCCGCCGTTCCCGTACCAGCGAACACGTATAATGTATTGTTATTAAAATCGAACCACTGAATCTTATGGCTACCGGTATCCGCTATGTACAAGCCCGGCCAACCTCCACCTACGGTCACCGCCACTCCCGTGGGGTGGTTTAAGGTGTGCGTTTGATAGCTTGCGTAGGACTGGCTGACGTAAGTCACTCCGCTCTGAGCCTGAACGACCGACAATCCGAGCCTAGGACCCCCGATTGCTGCCGCTGTGATAACGACTGCGATTATCAATACAACGTGAATGTGCCGACGCACTGTAGCCTCCTTGCTCGCGTGTTTTCGAGAGGGACCGGCACGCATCACCGCGCCCCGTTATTCCGCCTCACGGTGGAACGAGCGAACACAAAACCGCCGCTCCGGATCTGACTGTGACTATTGTTCTGGGTTAAAAATTAGTCAGGGCCGGTTGATGTGGGGTACTTTCTGTGGAAGTGATACATATTGTCAATAGCATATTCTGACAGGTCAACATCTTTTGTTGAGGTTGAAGTTAAGTGGAGGGCAATCAATCAAGGTCCTTGTTTCAGTTTGCTCCGTTCGATGGCGACAAACCCGTATTCATAAACCGCCACTGGATTCTACATGGCCGCGATAACGATTCAGCTTCATGGACTGTTGCCGACGCGCTGCGGCTTTTCAACGCATTGCAAACAGTAGATTCCCTGCTGGAGTGACGGGCAAGAAACCGTCGATCTATACGTGTGCTATGAGCCGGAGGAGAAATCCTTCGGCCTTTTGCTTTTTGTACCTGTCCGCTCGTACTATTGGCAGCGAATCCTTCCCGGTTTATCCTGCTGTTCGTAGGAAACGTTCCTGCCCAGGAACGTATCAAACACCCCCAAAACAATTCAACGGTATAGGTCCGCCCAAATGAGTGGCCGAGTCGCTGGTACTACTGGCTAAACTTCGGGCGTTCTCTAACCATTCTGAAAAGCGAAAAGTAGTTTATGTGTATACCTGGTTTTCAGCCAGGTTCCAGCCGCCAAGGAGGCGGCTCTGTATGGCAACCACTTTTCCAACAGTCATCAATTGCAATGCAAACGGCAATTCTGTTTCCGCCTGCCCAACCAAGAAAAAGCAGTTCACTTCAAGGGTCTTGGGAGAGCAGTGGGAAGCGGATTATCGGCAGCGTAACCCAGAACAGACTCAGCAATATGTTTATTCCTGCGAGCAATGCGAGGACATCCTCTTGCCTCATCTGAGCCGTAAGTGCGGCGGTGGTGTCGCTCCCGACCTGCTTCCACCGTTGGCGTGTTCCCCCGTACCAGCGGACATAGAAAACGCCGCCCGGTGGAGGCGGCGCGATACGAGCATTGCCGAGCTTCTTAGCGGCCTGAGTCAGCCGCTTCCCGTCTTTCTCAAACATCACAAAAACGCAGACTTTGCGGTTTGCCATAACAGTTCTCTCCTCTATAGGAAATACTGTCGGCAAAGGCTTTTCCGAATATTCGCAGTTAGCGGAAACAGTTAGCGCGATTTGCGTCGCTCTAACTTATTGGTTTTACAGGGGATTAAAATTTGGCTGGGAGGCCTGGACTCGAACCAGGATAGCCAGATTCAGAATCTGGAGTCCTGCCAATTGGACGACCTCCCAACATTGTGCGTGACGATTCGGGTCACACTGAGGAGCAACAAAAACGAACCGCAGCACTTTCCCGGGTTCGGGACAGCTACGATTCTACTCATTTAGAGTAAACGCCTTTCCCTGCTCCGTCAACCTGTGCGCAGCGGCTTTTCCGCGCCATTTTTCACGTTTGCGTTGCCAATTGCCACCATCTCGCCGTTCCTGCTCAGCTCGAATTGCGCGTTCCCCCATGTGATCTGGTCGGAAAAAAAACTTCCCACCCATACCGCGAATTGCAGCAGGTCCCGCAGCGGCAGAATCCACCACTTGCGCCGCGCCGTCTCATCTCGCAGCCCCCACATGCCCACTGTCCCCGCTACCGCCAGCCGCAACACTGCATATCCCGCCATGAATAGCAAGACTCCCGCAGCAGACCGGCTCGCAATCGCTCCGGCAATCGCCAATGGCAATCCGTGAGTGAACAACAAACCTACATACGACGCCGGCCGGCACAGCCGTACCGTTCGCGCCCAACGAACCTGGTGCTCCAGAAATTTCCCAAATGTCACCTCCGGATACATCGTCTCCACCACTTCCCGCGACAACATCACCCGCCCGCCAGCTTTCCCCACGCGATTCCCAATCTCGTAGTCATCCGCCAGCACGTTGGCAAGTCCTTCATACCCGCCGATTTTGCCGAGCCAAGTCTTTGTGGTCGCCACCGAAGCTCCCAGCGCGAACGTCACACCTTCCATCCAATCCGCCACCAGCACGCCTCCGAAAAAATCAGTTGCCGCTCCCAGCGCCTCGATCTCCGCCCAAATGTTTTTCTGTGTCACGCCACGATAAAAGCAGCTCACGACGCCGGTCTCTGCCCGCTCGAATGGCGCTGCCATCTCTCGCAGATAATTCGCTCCAACGCGTACGTCGCCATCGCTTTGCACCAACAGCTCGTGCTTCGCTTCCCGCGCCAGCAGCGCCAGGTTATTGACTTTTCGATTCGAACCAATCTGCGCGGCGTTCGAAAGCAGCCGTATACTCCGTTTCGGAAATTCCTCCGCCAGCCTGCGAATCAGAGCAACGGCCGCATCGTCTAGATCATTCACGCAAAATAGAATTTCGTACTCAGGATAATCTTGTAGGCAGAAACTCTTGAAGTTTTCATACGACGCGAAGTCCACACCACGCACCGGCTTCAAAACGCTCACCGGAGGCGAATTCAAGCCCAGCGTTTTCTTACGCTCGCGCGAGAAAAATCGCACCGCCGCCAGCGTCGCAACTACGTAATACGCCAGCGGCACGCAGGCAATCAGGAGCACTGTCACGCGCCAGATGGGAATATGAGGCAGCATCAGAACAAGTGTAGTCGAGTGCCAATCACGGTCAGCCGATTCATTCAGTTCCCGGTTCGGGCGTGTCCTTGCGCAGCACGATCTTATCCCCCTTCAACTCATAGCGGTTGTCTCGCCACACAGCCCCAGTATTCGTGTAGCTCGCTACCCAGACCACAAATCCCAACAGATCGCGAATCGGATAGAGCCAGAGCTTTTCGAGCGCAACTCGATCTCTCACCGTACCCCATCCAATCAGCAACGATTCCAAAACCCGATTCGCTATGGCCGCGCCAAGTAACGCCACTCCCCAACTCGGCTTGCCCAGCAGCAATGCCGCGATGAACCCTAGCAGCCCAAACGGAACAGCAAAAATCAAGCCGCTGCCCAAGTGACCCTTTGGCCGCGAATATCGTGTGGATTTTGCCCAGCGCAACTGGTTGTCCCACATCGTCTGAAAAGTTTTTTGGTTTACGACGTGGTCGATCACATGGTGCGACAGCACCACGCGATACCCGGCTTTATCGATCAGGTTTCCGATCATGAAGTCGTTTGCAAAATATTCGCCCAGCGCTTCATACCCGCCGATTCGTCTCACCGCTTCCCTTTTCACGGCGATCGTTGGTCCCAAACCAAACTTAATACCTTCAAGCAGATTCGCAACCAACACTCCCGCCGTCATCTCCACCGACATGCCGATCGCCGTCAGCCCGCTCCAGAAGCCCGCGGCATTCTTTCCCCGATACACGCAAGTGACCATGCCGATCTCCGGATCCGACAGCGGCGCCACTACCTCTCGCAGATAGCTCGGCGCCACTTCAACGTCACTGTCGCTGGTCACCAAAACATCGTGCTGCGCCGCTTCTGTCATCCGGTAGAAACAATACGCCGGAGGGTTAGGCCACGGCGGTTTCCCGGTGACCAGAATTCGGCATGGAATCTTCGGGTATCGCGCGCTCACTTCGCGAACTACCTCGAGCGCAGCATCGCCTGGGTCATCCGCGGCGAACAAAATCTCAAACGCCGGATAGTCCTGCCGGAAAAAGCTCTCGATGTTCTCTTTCAACTGCGCTTCGCGCCCGTGCACAGGTTTGAGCACGGAAACGGCTGGAAAATCCAAAGCTTTGGCGGCAATTCCCTTGGCCTTTCGCGCCTGTCCCTGAAAGCCAATCCATCCAGCAATCGCCAAAAATAGGAATATGGTGGATGTCAGGGTTCCAATCGCGGCCACAGCGAGAAACAGCTCAAGAATCAACACGGATAGCGATACTCCCGAATCAGAGGGACCTCATCTCAACTGAATGCACGTCAGACTCACGGCGAAAAAGGCGCGGTTTCGTACACGTTCTACCCTCAACGGAATGCTGTTATCTTCCACGATTGCGCACGGCCACTTTCGCTTCCACAAGCGCGGGATGCAACGCATACCCGGACCTAACTGCATCGTCATAAAACATCTTCACGGTTTCCAGTGAAAAGTCATCCAGGTCTTTTCCGATCAGATCGAGCTTCCGCAAAATGTCGTTGGTGACCGTGATGATGTGACATCCAATCTCGTCCGCCTGAAAGATATTTAGCAACTCTCGCGGGCTCGCCCATATCAATTCAGTGTGCTCGTTTTCCCGCACGATCTTCACCGCCTCGGTCATCATCGGCACCGGATCTCGCCCGGTGTCCGCTATCCTCCCCGCAAACACCGAGACATTCGATGGCGCGCCCCCGTGCAACACCCTCGTCACGTCGCGAACCTGCTCCAAGGTCAGCATCGCCGTCACGTTCACCTGAATCCCGTCTTGGCTCAGTCGCTGAATCAATTCATACATCGGCTCGCGCCGCGTGTTGGTCACCGGGATCTTCACGTACACGTTGCGTCCCCACTTCGCAATGTAGCGCGCCTGCGACTCCATCATCTGTTCGTCGTCCGCAATCACTTCAAACGATACGGGCCGGTCTTTGATGTGCTCCAGCACCTGCGTGGCGAACGCTTCGTAGTCGGGCACTGCCGCTTTGCGCATTAACGTCGGATTAGTCGTGAAGCCTTTGATGTATGGCTTCCGGCCGAGTTCCAGAATTCCGGCCATGTCCGCGCCGTCGCCAAAAATCTTTACCTTCAGCTCAGCTACCTTCTTCATCCAGCGACTCCTTTGCGGCTGATCTGCAAAATCCAGTCCACAGCCTCTTCGAGCGAACGTACTTTCACGTCCGGCGGCTGTGCTGGTGGCTTCTCGTCATACTCTCCATCAATCAGAATCGTCTGGCAGCCCGCGTTTTGTCCTGCTTCCACATCGCGCCACCGGTCGCCAACCATGAAGCTCGCCGCTAAATCAATTTGATGGCGTCGCGCCCCTTCTAGCAACAGCCCAGCCTTTGGCTTTCGACAATCGCAATTATCGCTGTCCGAGTGGTAGCACACCAATATTTCATCCACCGGCAATTCCTTCGCGAGCTTTCGATTGATACCGTCCACCGCATCGCGGGTCGTAATTCCACGCGAAACATCGGGCTGATTCGTCACCACCAGCAACTTGTAGCTCTGCTCTTTCAAGCGCTGCAGAAGACCTCTGGCGTTAGCCGTGACCTCGAGCTCTGATTCCCCGGCCGGCGGGTGCGGCTTTCCGTTCCGCATCCTCACGCGGTTCAGCACGCCGTCGCGGTCCAGAAATATCGCCCGCTGTTGTGGTCCTTGGTTCACCGTCGATTCCCACTTCGTGTGCTCCACTTTCACCACCGGATGCGAAACCAGCAGGTGCCAGACGATCGCCTGAAACGCTTCCGCATGCGGTGTTACATGCGCTGGATTCACCGTTGGAATCAAAACGCACGCGTCCGAAACTTTTGCTGCGTATCCCCCGTCTCTGCCCACCACGCTAATAATTCTGGCCCCCACGCTCTTCGCGAAACGTAGCGCCAACACCAGATTCGGGCTTACATTTCTTTCAAAATCCCCGCCGCCCACCGAAAACACCAGCACCAGGTCCCGCTTCTGCAGCCGGCTGGTTTTCAGCCAATTCTCAAACACGGTCGCCCAGCCTTCGTCGTTGGTGCGTGCCGTGAGCTCCGAAACGTTGTCCGTCGGAGCGTACGCCTCAATCGCAGCAATCTTGCGGAAGTCGTTCACCGCATGCGAGGCGTTTCCGGCGCTTCCTCCCACTCCCAGAACGAACAATCTACCGCCGGACATTCTCGTTTCCGCCAGCAAATTCGCAGCTTTTTCGATGCTCGCGACGTCCAGCTTTTCGGCAACCTCCCGCGCTTCGGCCAGGAACTTCTCTGCGAATGTGCTCCCCTGGTTCATCTCCGCCCCACTCCCTGTGACGCCAGAAAACGTGCCGTTTCTTCCAATCCCGCTTCAGATCCAATTTCGTAAAATCGCTGCGAGACTTCCATTCCCGCCAGTTTGCCCGCTGCTAAAAGTTCCCCGTAGAGGTCCGCCAAATCGCGTGGCTCCCCCGTTCGCACTCGCTCAAACGCCTTGGCCGAAAATACGCCCAGCCCGTAATCAATGAATTTCATCCGTGGTGTCCGGTCCTTCTTGCTGTAGGCGAGGATCCGCGCACGCTCGAATTCCACGTTGCTGGCATCCCACTTTCCGTCGTTACGGAATACCGTCATCAGCGCCAGCTTCCCCGACATTTTGAATTCTCTTTCCGCTGATGCGTAATCGCACACCAGATACGAATCCCCATACAGTACGAAGAAAGCGTCTCCCAAAAGCGGTAGTGCGTTTCTGATTGCACCTGCCGTGCCCAGCAGTTGGGCGCCATCAAACGCATACTCCGCTTCCACGCCAAACGCCCGGCCATCTCCGACGACTTCTCGGATCATCGCCCCCAGGAAGCCGACGCACAACACGACTCGTCGCACTCCGTTTGCCTGCAATAACCTCAGCTGGTGGGCAATAAACGGTTCCCCGTTCACATCCAGCAGCGATTTTGGCACTCTCTCCGTCACCGGCCGTAGCCGGGTCGCCAATCCGCCCGCCAGTATGGCTGCCGTCAACAAGGGTTTCCTACGAGTGCGCCACTACCGTTGTGCCGCCAAAATCAAACTGCAGCCGAACCTCGCGCAGCCCCGCTCCCCTCATCGCATGACGCACGCGCGTTTTATCCTCGGCGTACAGCATCAGAAATCCCCCCCCGCCCGCTCCTACCAGCTTACCGCCCAGGGCCCCGTTTGCTCGCGCCAATTCGTACAGTTCATCAATTGGGCCGCTGCTCATTCCCGGCGAACGACGCTTCTTATGCTCCCAATGCACGGCCATTAGCTCGGCAAATTTTCGTAAATCACCCGCTTGCAGGGCGTCGCGGCTCTCCAACCCCAATTGTTTCGTGAAATGCAGGTTGGCTAGCATCTCCGCAGAGTCTTCCTTGCTCTTCACATCCTGGTCCTGCAAAATTCCTGCAGCCGAGCGCGACGTTCCGGTAAAAAAAAGCAATAGATTGTCTTCAAGGTTGACCAGCGCCTCCGCGGGAATCTTCATAGGCTGCACCACGACGCGGTCGTCCGGCAAAAACTCAAACGACGTAATTCCTCCGAAGGCTGCGATGTACTGATCCTGCTTCCCCACCGGCTCGTTCAACACGTCGATCTCAATGTGGCAAGCCTCTTCGGCAAGGTCTTCTGGCCCCACAAACCGCCTCTGCACTGTATGCAGCGCACCCAGCAGCGCGGTTGTGAAACTTCCGGATGAACCGAGTCCCGTTCCTGCGGGAATATCCGACAAGCTAACTATATCCAGATACGGCCCGGTCACCCCGGTCAGCTTCATCGCTTCTCGGATGATCGGGTGACGTATCTGATCCACCGTGTCCACTTCTTCCAACTTCGAGTACTTCAAGCGAATCTGCGGCCAGAATGCCTCACTGATCGTAATGTACACATATCGCGAGATCGCCGCGGCAACCACAAATCCGGTATGCTTCCGGTAATACGACGGCAAATCCGTGCC
>WNFD01012580.1_pt1 | contig 18506 bp, 14 predicted proteins | sample 5400491 | NCBI WGS metagenome assembly WNFD01 (sample SAMN13153343, study PRJNA577476) | soil metagenome | isolation source: 120 cm saprolite under Douglas fir tree site 2 hole 2 replicate 2 | place: USA:California | collected 2015-04-18 | reverse complement strand
TGGCCCTTGCGCGGCCTGACCGATTGTCCGGCCCATGAGCCCCGGCAGTTCACGGCGATGCGGGCGGTGAAAGTTCCTGAATCGGTGATCACTTCGACCCGCTGTCCGGCCTGGCGGATTTCCAGAACTTCCGTGTGCCTGCGAACTTCAACTTCCTGTCGCCGGGCGACGGCCAGAGAAGCGCGCATCAGCGACACCGGATCGACCGTGTCTCCCGGAATGAAAAAAGGAAAGAGGCCCTGGGTATCGAATTCCGGTTCCATGCGGGCGAGATCGGCGGAAGACAACGGCTCATGGCCAGGCAGCGGAACAGATTGCGGCAACAGCACAATGTTGCCGTGACGGCGAAAATCGACGCTGATGCCGGAAAGGCTTTCGAGACGCGCGACAAAGCCGGGGTAAAGTTTCGCGCTTGCCTCGGCAAAGTCGCGCAGTCCCGCGGGGGTTTCGTGGTCGCCGGCCGCCAGCATTCCGGCGGCGGCGGAAGATGCTTCCCTGCCCGGCTCTCCCCGGTCGAGAACCAAAACTTCGGCGCCGCGCTCGCGCAATTCGAGAGCCAGGGAAACGCCGATAATGCCGGCGCCCGCAATAATAATGTCAGGGGAGTTCACTTCTCTATTTTAGACAGCGCGCTGAAAAAGCAAAGGCGGCTGACCGCGAATGAACCCGAATAAGAACATAATGGAGAGGATAGTTTCGATTTCATGGCAATTTTTGCATCTTTGCGCCCTTCATATCCTGAATATTCTGCATCTAACCAGGGATTGTCCCGTCGAATGATCCGGTGAGGCCAGGGCCTCTGGTGTTGGCTTTGCGGCATTGACAGAGCTGTGTTTCTGCTGAACAATGAGTTGTCTCCAAAAAAATTGAGTTGGGAGTATCTGTATGTCTGACATACCTCAGAACGAGGGTGGAAGCCCGATATTGCGCAATGTCCTGTTCATGATTCTTGGCGCATTTATCGTCGGGGTCATTGTGTTCGGGTTCCACGCCACCAGCCGCATCGACGATCTGGAGCGTAAACAGGCGACGCTGGAGGAGAAAGTTACCAACGACATTAAAAAGAGCGACCTTGAAACCCGCTCTTCCGTCCAGGCGCTGGCCAGCAAAGTCGGCATGACCAGCACGGAGCTTGCCCGCCGCACTAACGCGCTCAAGAACGAATCGAAGAACCTTGAGAAGGAAATTGACACCAAACTGGCCGCCCAGGAAGAACAGACCAAGCAGCAGATCGGCGCGGTTACGGGCGAAGTCACAGGTGTAAAGGGCGATGTCGGCAAGGTCAAAGAGGACGTGAGCGCCACCCGCAGCGATCTTGACGCCACCAAAGCCAAACTGGAACGCGCTGTCGGCGACCTGACCAGGACCAGTGAACTGGTCGCCACGACCCACAGTCAGCTGGAAGAGCTGAAACACCGGGGCGACAAGAACTACTACGAGTTCACCCTGCAAAAGGGCAAGGAACCGACCCGCCTTTCGACCGTGGGCCTGCAGCTCAAGAAGGTCGATGCGAAAAAGAACAAGTTCACGCTCTTCATCATGGCCGACGACCGCAGAATCGAAAAACCCGACCGCACCGTCAACGAACCCATGCAGTTCTACACCGGCCGCGACCGCAACCTGTTCGAGGTGGTGGTGAACACCGTGGATAAGAACTCCGTGACCGGCTACCTGTCGACTCCGAAGAACATGGCGGCGGGATTGCAGGCGCCTTCGAAGACGAATTAGCCGGCGGCAATTCGGTACTTGGTATTTGGTATTTGCAAAGCAATGGGCGCGGCCTTTGGCCGCGCCCATTGTTTATTCGTGCAGATTCGCGTTAATTCGCGGCCAGATGTTTTCGCAGTGGCAGGGCTGAATCTCACGTTGATGTATGCTTCTCGCTGCACGGCCTCTAACGGCGAGAACTTACTGTCTTTCACGATCTTCAGGGCCATCTGGGCCAGAACCGGATCGGCGGCAGATCGCTTTGGATGTAAGAATGATTACCTCGCCAATTTTCGAGTTTCACGATCATCGGGCATGAGGCTACAATAAGTACACGATGGCGATTATTGCGCGCTTGGCCGGTGAAGGAATCGGGCCATTCAAGAGCTTCGACTTCGATTTTTCGGATGCAGACGGAAACCCACACCCTGGCCCTCATATTTTTGCGGGTATCAATGGCTCGGGGAAGTCCACGGTCCTGCGAACCCTCGCATGGATGCTCGAGCGGAAATCTTTAATGGGATTCCAATGGCTGGAGTGGCAGCACCTGATCCAAGATTATGACTTTACTAGAGCGATGGTGGTTTTGGCCCTGCCCGGCTTCTCACCCTTTGTGGTGGCGCGGACAATGGACACCAGTGAGGGATGGGCTGAGCGTTTACATGAGTGGGTGAAAATATTGCTCACTGCCGGAAGGATAGAATTACCTAACAACAAATTACCAATTCAAAGTCGTGGTATTTGGCCAACTGATGAAATGGCGGCTAATTATCCTAAAGCTTTTCGCGGGCGACAACGCGAAGGGGCTCTTCTGATAGGGTTGCCTCCAGAAAAAAGCATCTTGGATAAGATACTGGTTGCCGGTTACGGACCGTCGCGGCGGCTCAAGCATTTACCAGAAGTCAGTCTCTCAGTCGGCCTAAAGGATTTCAGAGAAAATGCTTTATCATTTGAAGCCACCGTTCAGAATGAAGCCGTTCAGAGCTGGCTACTAGGTCTGTTCAGCAAAAAGGCCATCGCCAAAGATCGAGGCGAGAGCATGTCAAAGTATTCAATATCTCTCGAACGATTCGAAGGTGCTCTCAGGCTCATGTGCGAGCAGGACGTGAGATTCGCTGTGGACATTGAGCCAGCGCTCCAGCCCAGGCTACTGATGTACAACAAAAAATTAGATTTCTCTCAACTCCCCGACGGAGTCCGGAGCACCGTCGGCTGGCTGGCCGACTTCCTCATGCGTATGGATCTCGACACTTGGCAGTCGCCCGAGGTACGAGCAAACGTTTTGCTTCTGGATGAAGTCGATGCCCACCTGCATCCGAGATGGCAGCGATCCATTTTGCCTTCCATCAAGAAGGCCCTGCCGGAGGTCCAGGTATTTGCGACTTCGCATTCGCCGTTTGTGATCGCCTCGTGTCCGGGCGCCCGGATTCATGTTCTGGAACTGGATGACGACGGACATGCACACAATCGACCAGCCGAAGACGCGCCCATCGGTGAAAGCATTCTGGCCACGATGAAAGACATCTTCGGAGTCGATAGCCGTTTCGATGTTGACACGGAGAAATTGCTGGAGGAATGGAACCAGCTTCGCCGCAGCCAGGCTGCGGGAAAACTGTCGGCCAATGACAAGGACCGGATTGCGGAACTGTCGCGGGAATTGGGTTCGCGGAGCGAAGAGCTGCGACAAATTGTCTCCCAGGTGATTCACTTAAGCGATTCCCTGTTGGCCTCCCTTCAGCCTCAGTCTGAACCTGCGGGTCGGGGACCGGCCAAGACAAGAGCGAGAAAGTAAGCGAGGGATTCCACTCTTGATCCAGTTAGAGCGGCCAGCAGAGCCCGATTCACTCATACGCAATCGCACCCGATGGACAACTCGCTGGAGCGACAGCCTGCGAGACGGCAGAGAGATCGACTGGGCTACTCGGTCGGCCAAAACGGCACTGAGAGTTCCCTTAAATGCGTTCGCCTACGGAAAGTGTGCGTTTTGTGAGGGTGTCCTCGGATTAACTTCCTATCTGCAAATCGAACATTACTACGCCAAGTCTCTGGAGCCTCATCGAGTCTTTGAATGGGACAACCTTTTCCCTTCCTGCGGTATTTGCAATCCAAGCAAGGGCAATCTTGATCACCAGGGTCGCTTGCTGAAGCCTGACGCTGAAAATCCGGAACCTCTTCTGTGGCTTGATCCAGGTACAGGCGAACTGCAGCCCCATCCCACCCTCGATGAAGCCCAAAAGCAAAGGGTGCTGGAGACCATCGAAGTGTACGATTTGAAACGCGGAGCGTTGTGCGCGGCGCGGATCGAGATGATGGATCGCGTGAACCGCTGGCTTGCGCGAATTGCGGACCAAGCAGAGATGCCTCCAGGCTGCCAGGAGGAATGGGAGGAAATGATTCGCCCATCAACGCCCTGGAAGTTTGTGCTTCGCCATGTCCTCACTCTGGCTGGCCAGCCGCACTTGGCAGAAATCGACCGCCAGGCATTTCGGCGTGTTTGACGACTGCTCACTTATGTAGCCAGACGGTATTTGGTATTTGGTATTTGGTATTTGAAAAGCAAATGGGCGCGGCCCTATGGCCGCGCCCATTGTTTATTCAGACTGATTGCTTTAGTTTGCCGCGATATTTTTTTCCGGGCCGGGACTGAATCTCACATTGATATACGCCTCCCGCTGTACGGACTCTGACGGCGAGAACTTACTGTCTTTCACGATCTTCAGGGCCATCTGGGCCAGCGCCTGATCGGAGGCCGAGACCAGTTCTTCTTCCAGCAAATTGCCCTGGCTGCTGGTGGTCACGTGAACGATTGCATGCTGAATCTCATTGGAAGTCGATCTCGCCTGGGCTTCAATCGGGTATCGCGAGGCCGCGCCCAGCATGATGGGGTGGTCGTGGGACGGGGGCTTCGCCGCAGCCAGGCTTTCTCCGGCTGAACCGATATCGCCGATGAAGAGGTGGGCCGTTAGCGCCGAAGAACCCCCGATGAAGATCGAGATTTCATCGGGCAGACTGCGTCCGTGAAATTGCAGGTTCTGGCCGTAGCTATACGTTACATAAACACCGGGCGCTTCGGAGTACACCTGCAGAAGGCCGGTATCCTTCGCTACGCAGTATTCACGTTCTTCCCACGCCCGGGGAGTCCCGGAAGGGATATTCGATGCGCGCTCGGTACTGAGCACGCACAATGCCTGTGTCCCATTCGCATCGGCAGGGGCGACGCGCAGCGTCGACTGGGCATTCACGCCCTGCACCGGGTTGAAGATCGCCGCACGCAGCATCTGCACCCGCATGGGAATGACCGTCACAGGCTGCTCGTCGAAGATGCGTCCGTTGGCGCTGGCGCGCGCCTGCGAATAATCGCCCAGGCTGCCGGTCCAGCGCCAGTTCCGGCCACTGGCCCAGGTTTCAGTGACCTCGCCGGGGCCGGTAAAGGAGCCTCCGGCGGCTGTGAATTCAGCTTTGAGAATAAAAGGGGCCGAACCGGCAATGTGCATGTCAGCATTCTGGCGGGCGCGTTCCAGAAGTCCTAGGGCAGCCGCCCGCTCGGCGGGCGATGCCGGAACGTCGGCAGAGCCAGTCACGAGTTCGTGCGGATCGGCGGGAACCGGGGCGGCCTGCTGCGACTGAGCGAACGGATGAATCAGCAATAAAGTAAAGATGGCGAGTACAACGATCAATTGGGCCCTGAGGCTGGACATGGAACCCTCCTTGGTTTCGACAGGGGTTTAAGAGCGTCCGAAGGCGTCTGTGGTCAAAGGTAGATTGACACATCCGGCAGGAAAAGTCATCTGTCTGACAAAACTTAATGTGAAGCGCGGGCCTTTACACGCATATGACGAGAGCCACGGATGCGCGGCTCTTGTCGGGCACGTCTGGCGCTCGAATAATACCCTACGTCGCCGCGACCCCATGGCACTTCTTAAACTTCTTGCCCGATCCACAGGGACAGGGATCATTGCGTCCTACCTTGGCCTGACCCCTTACAACTTGTTGCGGCGTGTTGCCTCTTTTTTCTTGCGCCGCTGGAACTGGGCTTCGAGATCGTCCACCGAGGTGGCGGCCCTGCGCTTTGGGGCGGGGCGCTCCTCGGGAACCTCTTCAGCGGGCGGCCTCGGCGCGGAGGCGCCTTCGACGATCTGCATGTGGAACAGATAGCGGACCGTGTCTTCCTGAAAGCGCTGCATCATCTCTTCAAACATCTCAAACGACTCGCGCTTGTATTCCACCAGAGGATCGTGCTGCGCATAGCCGCGCAGTCCGATGCCTTCCTTGAGATGGTCCATGCTCAGCAGGTGGTCTTTCCACTGGGTATCGATGACGCTGAGCATGATCATGCGCTCGTGGTAGCGCATGGCTTCCGGACCAATCTGTTGCTCCTTGGCGTTGTAAATCTCGCTCAGTTTTTCGAAGATTTTGTCGCCCAGCTCGGCGCGGTTGAGCTGCGAGGCGTCAACGCCCGCCTTATTGAGATCGAGCCCGAAGTTGTCGAGAATGAACTTGTGCAGAGCATCGACTTCCCACTGGTCGGGATGCACGTTGCGCGGAGCATACTTGTCCAGGGCCTCGCCCACCATCGCGGTCACGTAATCGTCGAGGATGAGTTCCTTCTGGTCCGTGCCCTCAAGCAGCTGGCGGCGCAGTCCATAGACCGCCACGCGCTGTTTGTTCATGACATCGTCATATTCCAGCACGTGTTTGCGCGATTCGAAGTGCTGGGCTTCCACGGCCTTCTGCGCGGCCTCGATGCGGCGGCTGATCATCTTCGACTCGATGGGCACGCCTTCTTCCATACCCAGCTTCTGCAGCAGGGTCGAGATCCAGGCGCGGGCGAAAATGCGCATGAGATCGTCTTCGAGCGAGAGGTAGAAGCGGGATGAGCCGGGATCGCCCTGGCGGCCCGCGCGTCCGCGAAGCTGGTTGTCGATGCGCCGGGCCTCGTGGCGCTCGGTGCCAAGAATGTGCAGGCCGCCGACGGCCACAACGTTGTTATGCTCTTCGTCGGTGGCGGCTTTGTACCTGCCGTAAATCTCGTTCCACTGACCCGTGGGACACTGGTACTCGATGCCGTTGTAGTAGAAAACGATGGCTTCGGCGCTGTCCTGTTGCAGCACCACTTCACCGCCGGCCTCGCGCAACTGCTGCGCAATGCCCTTCTTTACCGTCTCCTGGCGGGCCATGAATTCGGGATTGCCGCCCAGCAGAATGTCGGTGCCGCGTCCGGCCATGTTGGTGGCAATGGTGACCGAGTTGATCCGGCCGGCCTGGGCGACGATCTCGGCTTCGCGCTCGTGAAATTTTGCGTTGAGCACCACGTGCTTTACGTTTTTCTTCTTCAGCAGATCTGAGATCTTCTCTGATTTTTCAATCGAGGTCGTGCCCACCAGAATGGGGCGCTGCTCGGCGGCCATCTTCTGGACTTCATCGGCCACCGCAAAGTACTTTTCCTTTTCAGTCCGGTAAACGATGTCCGGGTACTCGATGCGGGTCATCGAACGGTTGGTGGGGATGACCACCACCGAGAGGTTGTAGATCTTTTCGAACTCGGCGGCTTCGGTCTCGGCGGTGCCCGTCATGCCCGCCAGCTTCTTGTACATGCGGAAGTAGTTCTGGAAGGTAACGGTGGCCAGCGTCTGGTTCTCTCGCTCGATCTTGACGCCTTCCTTGGCCTCCACGGCCTGGTGCAGGCCGTCGGACCAGCGGCGTCCGGGCATGAGTCGTCCGGTGAATTCATCGACGATGATTACTTCGCCGTCTTTCACCACGTACTCCACGTCGCGGCGATACAGCGCATGGGCCTTGACGGCGGTTTCCACGTGATGTTTGAGCGCCCAGTTTTCGGTGTCGGCGATGTTTTCCACGCCCAGCAGCTTCTCGACCTTTTCCCAGCCTTCATCGGTGATGGTGGTGTTTTTGTGCTTTTCGTCCACCACGAAGTCGCCGGTATAAATCTTGGGCTCGCCCGGCGCGGTATCGATTTCCTCGCCCTTGATGAGTTTGGGAATGACGCGGTTGACGCGCTCGTATTTATCGGTGGCCTCTTCGCTGGCCCCGCTGATGATCAGCGGGGTGCGGGCTTCGTCGATCAGGATGGAGTCGACTTCGTCCACGATGCCGAAGTTGTGTCCGCGCTGGACGCACTCGCTCAGATCGAACTTCATGTTGTCGCGCAGGTAGTCGAAGCCGAATTCGTTGTTGGTGCCGTAGGTCACGTCGGCGCCATAGGCCTCGCGCCGCTCGCCGTCATCGAGCTCGTGGACGATCACGCCCACGCTCAGCCCGAGGAAGCGGAAGAGCTTGCCCATCCACTCGGAGTCGCGTTTGGCGAGGTAGTCGTTGACCGTCACCACATGGACGCCCTCACCCGCCAGCGCATTTAGATAGACCGGCAGGGTGGCCACCAGGGTCTTGCCTTCACCGGTTTTCATTTCGGCGATCATGCCCCGGTGCAGAACGACACCGCCGATGAGCTGGACATCGAAGTGGCGCATGTTGAGGACGCGTTTGCCCGCTTCGCGGCACACCGCGAAGGCTTCCGGCAGAATCTCATTCAGCACTTCCTGGCGTGCCGTGGCCCGCTCGGCATCGTCTTCAATGCCTTCCAGGCGCTCGCGGACCTTGATCTTAAATTCTTCCGTTTTGGCGCGGAGCTGCTCGTCGGTCAGCGGCTGCATCGCCGCTTCCAGCGCGTTGATCTGCTCGACCTGCGGACGTATCCGCTTGACTTCACGTTCGTTACTGGTGCCGAAAACTTTGGCTAATAATTTGCCGATCAAGAGAGACCCTTCAGAGTGAGTGCGTCCTTTAGAAGCGTAACATATAGGCCGGGGAAGCGGGTGATCGGGACATCGGGGAATCGGGACATCGGAAAATCGAGAAATCGGGACATCGAGACATCGGGGGATCGGAAAAACGATGTCCCGATTTTCCGATGTCCCGATTTTCCGTTTTTTCCTCCCGGCTTTCGGGCGGGTTTGTGTATCCTATTTGGCATGGAAAAGAAGAAGCCTGAACCCGGTCAGGGTCCCCAGGGCAAGTTCGCCGAAGTGATCCGGAAATCGAAGGAACGCCGCATCGAGCTGATGGACAAGGCTGCGCGCAAGGAGCGCGAAGCCGCGGCCAGCCTTCAGATTCCCGATGACATGGACGACGAATAAGGTCTCCGCTATTACGCCGATTCTGACATTTTGCTGAAGCGGATTCGTGTGAATTTTGCGTGAGAGCCCGATTTCTGCGTTACTTTAAACCCCCTTGTCATCCTGAACGCAGTGCGAACGCATGTGAGCACGCAGTGAAGGATCCCGAGGATGCACGTTACACCTGTCGTTCTCATCCCCCTGATAGCTCGGGGACTTCATCCCCCGGTGGCCCTCTGCACCGCAATCCTGTACTATTGACCAACTTTTCCCTTCACCCAAATCAGGATGCAGAGCTTTTACAATCGTTTTCTGGAATCTGTCGAAAGGTTCCCCGACCGCATCGCGGTGGAACTTCAGCACACCGCCGGCCCCATGGAGCGTTACACCTACGCCGAACTTCGCCGCATGGGCGAATCCGTGGGGCGCTGGCTGCGCGACTCGGGCAGAGCGCAGGGCGCGCGCTGCGCGATCATGGCCGCCAATCATCCGCTGTGGGTGGCCGCCTATCTGGGCGTGATGGCTTCCGGCGGAGTCTCGGTGCCTCTCGACACCGCCTTCAATGCCGAACAGGTCAGCAAGCTTCTGCGCGATTCCGGCAGCTCGTTTATCTTCGTCGATCTCAGGCATCTTCCGATCGTCGACGCGGCGGTCAAAGGCACTTCGGCAAAAATCATTCTTCTCGACGGCTCCGGAAAGGGGCCGATTCCCGATCTCACCAGGATGTTTGCCGCCGGGCCGGGAGAGTTTCAGCCCGCGCGCGTCGACGATACCGATCCGGCGGTGATCATGTACACGTCGGGCACCACCAGCGATCCCAAGGGCGTGGTGCTGACCCACCGCAACATCATGGCCGAAACCGACGCGATCTTCGACTTTGTCGACGTCAGCGAGAGTGACGCAATCCTCGCGGTGCTGCCGTTGTTCCATGCCCTGGCGCAGATGGCCAATCTTCTGCTGCCCTTCGCGGCGGGCGCGCGCATCGTGTACCTCGAAACCATGAACACCGCCGATCTGCTGCGCGCCCTTACCGAGCGTGATGTTTCGCTGTTCGTCTGCGTGCCGCAGTTCTTTTACCTGCTTCATGAGCGAGTGATGCAGCAGGTCCGGCAGCGCGGACGCCTGGCGCGCGCGGCCTTCCGTACCATGATGCTGGTTTCAGCGGCGAGCCGCCGGATGGGCATCAACCTGGGCAAAATCTTCTTCCGCCGAATCCATATTCTGCTCGGGCCGCGCATGCGCTATCTGATCACCGGCGGTTCGGCCTTCGACCGCCAGGTGGGACGCGATCTGCGCACTCTGGGCTTCGATGTTTTGCAGGCCTACGGCCTCACCGAGACCAGTGGCGCGGCCACGGTTACTCCTCCCTCGAAGAACATGCTCGGCTCGGTCGGGCGTCCGCTGAAGGGCGTGCGCGTGAGCATTCTCGATGCGCAGCCGGTGGAAGATGTGGAATATCCGGTGGGCGAGATCGCGATTGCCGGGGACATCGTTATGTCCGGCTATTACAACCGGCCTTATGCGACGGCGGAAACCATTCAGGATGGATGGCTGCGTTCCGGCGACCTCGGCTATATCGACCGCGACGGCAACCTCTTTATTGCCGGACGGAAAAAGGAAATCATCGTCCTCAGTTCGGGGAAGAACATCTATCCCGAGGAAATCGAAGCTCAATACCTGAAGTCACCCTTCATTCAGGAAATCTGCGTGATGGGCTTAATGAGCAGGCCGGGGGAGCCGGCCTCGGAACGGCTGCACGCCGTGATGGTTCCCGATTTCGACGTGCTGCGCGAGCGCAGGATCGTGAACACCCGCGAGGTGATCCGGTTCGACGTGGAAAACCTGTCGATGCAGCTGCCGAGCGCCAAACGCATTCTGAGTTTTGACATCTGGCCCGAGCCCCTGCCGCGCACCACCACCCGCAAGCTCAGGCGCTTTGAAATCCAGCGGAAGGTGCAGAGTTCGGGGCCGCAGACGGACGAACCCGCCGGTTCGGCGCAGACCGACATCGAACCAACCGCCGCCGAAGCTCTGTGGCTGGCCGATCCCGACGTCAGAAAAGGCATTGAGGCGATTCGGCGGGCTGGTAAGACACAGAAACCGGTACTGCCGGGCTCCAACCTGGAACTCGACCTGGGATTCGATTCCATGGAACGCGTGGAACTGGTGGTCGATCTCGAACGCGAGTTCGACACGCAGGTGGATGAATCCGTAATCTCCGAGGTCTACACCGCGCGCGAATTGATCGACGCGGTACTGAAAGCAAAGGGCGGCGGCGCGAAATCGAAAGTTGAAGCACCGGGCTGGGGCCGAATCCTCGAAGCCGAACCGGATGGCCCGGCAACGCTCTCGGTGCTGAAAAGCACCGGTCCTCTGACAATTCTCTGGCATCTTTCAGGATATGTCGTGGCCCTGATCACGCGCGTCTTCTTCCGGCTCCAGGTCTCGGGAAAAGAAAAGCTTCCGGAGAAGGGCCCTTTCATTCTCTGCCCCAATCATCAGAGCTTTCTCGACGGCCCGGTCATGGCCAGCCAGATACCGTGGCGGCTGTTCAAAGAGATGTTTTATGTGGGAACCAGCGAGATTTTCGGCGGAGGCCTGGCACGCAAGCTGGCGGAATCCATCAAACTGGTTCCGGTGGACCCGGATTCGAACCTGGTCAACGCCATGCGCGCCGGCGCATGGGGCCTGAAACACAATCAGATTCTGGTGCTGTATCCGGAAGGCGAGCGGTCCGTGGATGGCCTTCCCGGGAAATTCAAGAAAGGCGCGGCCATACTTTCGGTGCATTTGAAAGTGCCAATCTATCCGGTGGCCATCGAGGGCTTCTACGACGCCTGGCCCCGCCACAAGAAATTCATGCGTCTGTCGAAATTGCGAATCCGCTTCGGCGATCCGATTTTTCCGCCGGAGACGATGGAGAACCCGGAGGAGACCTATCGAAGCCTGACGGAACAATTGCGCAGCCGCGTGGTCGGGATGTGGGAAGGGTTGCGGGGGACAGCAGCCGGCGGCTAGGGCAGGTCCACGGTGGGTCACCTTCCGCTTAAACCGTTGAGACGTAGCTTGCTACGTCTAAAAACCGGCGAACTTAAATAGCCTCTGGGGTCGCTCCGGCATCGGGATTCCAAACAGGCAGCGCATAGCCTTGAACTATTGAGGCGATCAAACAACCGACCAGGCATCCGGTTCACCGGAGCCGGCGAGATTCACTTTTTTCCTATTCCGTTTGTGGTTTCATCGCCAGGTACTTTCCGCCGATGCGGTTTATCCTTCCAGCGGCCGCTGGAGTGCCTACATGAATATCCGGAGATTGCGGTGCCGCGGAGCGGAGCCCGCACAAGCCTGCACCCGAGCTGAAACACTTCCAACGATCTGAGCGCAACCAGCCAGGTACTACCGGCCCATGATCTGAATTGCACACTCCTTCCCGATACATGCCCATACGTGCGTTTGCATCTGTTGTTCATGGCAACAATTCACCGGAGGTTTCAATCTAAAATGGCAGCCAATTGAAAGGAGAGCCGGCTCATGCGCATTTCAGCCGTATTCGCGCTCTTCCTGCTGCTGACCGTCGCAGCCTCATCGCAATCACCGATGCCGCCTGACCTGGCGGCCGCTCAGGATACATCGTCCGCCGATTCCCTGCTGTTGCGGGTCAGGGGAACACTCACGCTGTTTCCTCCCGCTGAACGGGCCACTCTGTTGATTCATCTGGCCGGCGCTCAGACCGGCGGCGGGAATTCCGGCGCGGAGCATTCAAATCAGGAGCAATGGGTCGAAGATATCTTTCAACTGACCAGGCAGATGCGGCCGGGCGTCGAACGCATGGACGACGAAGCCACGGCGCTGATTGCCCTCTCCCGCACCGACAGCGCTCTGGCGCTTGATCTGCTGCCCAGAATCGAACTGCCCTCGTCCCCCGGCAACGCCTATGAATTCCGCGAAAGGGCCGCCAGCCAGGTCTTCAGGAAGTTCATTGACGATCATCCGCGCGACATCGACAAGGTTACGGCTACGGCACGGCAAATGGGAGAACTCGGAATCTATCCTTTCCGTGCCGCGGCGGCCGTCATCCGCCAGATCGGGAAGCACGACCCGGAACATGCCGCCGAAATGGCCGCGGATGCCGCCGACTTTTACCGTCGCGCGCCCCGCATGCAGTTTTTCAATTTTGAATATGCGGGACTGATGGCCGATCTCGCAAAGTCCGCCCCTCATTCGATTTCCCGCGACGATCTGCAATTTCTGGTCGCCAACGTCATGAACGCCCACATGCTGCCGGAAGATCTCGGAAACTCAGTCTCGGTCCGCACATTTAACGAGGCATTCCTGGCCGGACTGCTGCCCGCGGTTCACGTGGTCGATCCCCGGTGGGAAGCGCGGCTGAAGGAAGAACATCCGGCGCTGGAATCGAGAAAATTTCGGAAGAATGCGAAACTGATCGAAGCCTCATGGGCGGGAGCGACCGATCCTGAAGAGGAACTGACCGATCGAACCACGCCCCATTCAGCGCTGGATGAAATCCGTCATTTATCGCCCGAGGACGTTCATCAGGCCCTGCGAATTCGCGACGAAATCCACGACCCCGCCTGGCGGGCGGTGGCGGGCGCCGATATCGCGGTGCTGATCAATCGGACCGATCCCGAGTTTGCCCATAAACTGCTCGCCGACGCCGAACGGCAGTTGAAACACACCCGCGATCCGCAGAACAAACTGCGCATCAGCGCCGCGCTGGGCCGCGCCTATCTGCAACTGGGCCGCCGCGATGCCTTCGCCACCATCATCTCGCGGATGTTCCGGCTGGCCGATGAAACCTTTTCACTCTTCAGCCGCGAATCGCCCAAATGCTCCTGGGCGGCGCTGCCCGGCGCGCGCGAACTCATCCCCCTCACCCGCGAGGCCGCCGGATGCGCAAGGCAGGGGCGTTGGCCGGGAATGACGGAAAAGATTTTAAATTTCAAATTTTAAATTTGAAATTTAAAATCTTTCCATCTATCTTCGCTCTACGAGAATAACCCCAGCTGCGGTTCCGGCGTCGGCTCTTCCAGGCTGACTTCTTCGGCGCACTCAGCATCGTCGTTCTCCACCTTGCCTACTCGTTTGCTCACGGGATATTTCTTCATGAGTCGCGCATCGAAGGGTTGCAGCAATGGAGTTACACGTTCGGGATCGACGATGCCCGGATCGAGCCACTGGTCGTAATCTTCCGGCCGCAGGATGACGGGCATGCGGTCGTGTATGGGAGCGACCAATGGATTGGCTGCCGTGGTGAGAATCGTCAGGGTTTCGATGGGCGGGGCGTCAGGATTTTTCTCCGCCGGATCGCGCCAGCGCTCCCACAATCCCGCAAATGCGAACAACCCGTCGTCTTTCATGCCGATGTTGAAGGGCTGCTTTTCCTTTGGGCCGAGCTTTTGCCATTCGTAGAAAGCATCGGCGGGAACCAGGCACCGGCGTTTTCGGATCGCTTCGCGGAAGGCGGGCTTTTCCACGACCGTCTCCGATTTGGCGTTGATCGTTCTGAATCCGATGGAAGGATCTTTGGCCCAGTAAGGGATCAGGCCCCAGCGCATCAGCGCGGACTCGCGGCGAGGATGTTTCGGATCCTGGCGGACCGCCAAAACCGGCTGACTGGGCGCAATGTTATAGCGCGGCGACCACTGCGGCTCGGAATCGAGATTGAAGTGGTCGGCGATGTAACGCTCGTTGGCGGTGAGACGAAAGCGTCCGCACATGGCTTAAGGATAAACCAAAAACATTGGCCGCTGATTTTCGCGGATGAACGCAGATCAGGATCAAGAAAGAATTCAGGGATNNTGCCAAGAATATATCTGCGTTAATCTGCGGCCGATGTTTTTACGCGGGTGCGCGGCGAATGGTCTGCGAGTACAACATTGCACGTTCCGCGAAACCGAGGCGGCGATAGATGCCGATGGCCCGCGCATTGTCTTTGTTGACCGTCAGGAAGGGGCGTTCGCCTTTAAGACGAATGCGCTCGATGAGAGCGCGCACGATGGCCGTTGCAAATCCGCGGCCTTCGAATTCGGGCAGGGTGGCGACTGTGGTGATCTCACGATAGCCGGCGATATGCAAACGCAATCCGCCCATCGCGACCAGTTTGTCGCCTTCGCGAATCCCCAGGAACGGCCCGATCTTCTGAATACGCGGACACAGCGTCCGGCCCGGACGTGTCGCGGCATAGACGATGCTCATCTCCGGAATATCGGCGGGAGTCAGTTCAATAACATTCCCGCTCTGCGCCGGTAACGGAGAGGCATCCGCTTCCTGCACCATCTGCTGCAACTCGACGACGCGCACAACTTCCCATCCTGAGGGCAGATTCGGCTGCGCCGTGAAATAGAGAGTAACCGCATCTTTTCCGATCAACCTGGCCAGCGAATCGAAAGCCATGGGAGTGTTGGCGGGCACGGCCCCGAGCAGGGTCATTTCCGGAGGAAACCGGCGCGCCATGGCGTTGCTTAGCGCCAGAGCGGACAGCTTGCCGGTGAGGGCCGTCCAGACCGGATTGTCGAGCACATGCATGCGACTCAGAGTTTATCGCAGAGGAAGCAAGTCCCGCATCCTTCGCGACCGTCAGGCGGGTTGCGACCGGAAGTGCTCCTCCGCAATCTTTCCGATCGCCACCATGATCGAATCGCCGCCGTCGAGTGAATCTTTGTGACGATTCCGGCCGTTTTCAACCGTGGCGAAATCGCCCTGCGTGATTTCCAGCGTAGAGGAGCGCTCACCCCGTTTTTTCAATTCGCAGGTCATGGTGAGATAGTTGGAAGGAATATCCGCTGTGTCTGAGTTAGGATCAATCACGGTGTACACCAGTCGATGGGGCGGCTCGAACGAAACAACGTTTCCCTTCACGTAAAGAGTGCCGTCGGCTTTGCCTTTCCACAGCAGTGGAGCTCCGGGCTTCCAGTCGGTCTCGGCAAGACAGCCGAACATGTATTGCGGTATGAATTCATTGTCGGTCAGAATCTTCCACAGCGTTTCCACCGGAGCGTCAACGTCGATCGTCTGGTGAATGATCAGTGCGGTCATGTATTTGTTCCTCCTGATTGAACAGAGCAAATGCTCAGAACGGTAATATAAGCAAAGAGACATGGGGATGATTGGAAAAACGCGACAGCCGTCCGCAAAGTTTGTGGAAGTTTACGACGCGGAGGCCGGGAGAGCGCGGGGGACTCTGGGGCCGCCTCCGTTGGCGGGAAAGTTCAGACACTCGCGGCGCAACCCCTCTCCTGAACTCGCCTCATGGATCGAACACTACTGGGTGGTGAGCTGGGACCTTCGCGGACTGCCGCCATACGCAGCCGAGACACTGCCACACCCCAACTTTCAGGTCATCTTTGAAAAAGGCCGTTCGGCGGTATCCGGGGTTTTCACGGGAAAGTTCTCGCGCACTCTTGAGGGCAAATCGCATGTGTTCGGCGTCAAATTCGCGCCGGGAGCCTTCCGCCCGTTTCTGCGCGAGCCCGCATCTTCTTTCACCGACCGCACCGTTCCGTTGAAGCGAGTTTTCGGAAAGGATATCGCCGGGCTTGAAAAAATCCTGACCGGCCCGGAAAAGGAAGACAGGATGATTGCCGCGGCTAACGCATTTTTTGGCGCACGCATTCCGGCAAACGATGAAGCAGTCGTCCGAGCGGGAGAACTGGTCAGACTCATTCTCCGGCAATCCGAAATCAAGACCGTGGACGATCTCGAACTCAGGACCGGCATCGGCAAACGCACTCTCCAAAGGATTTTTAATGAATATATCGGCGTCAGCCCCAAGTGGGTGATTCGGCGTTATCGCCTGCACGAGCTGATTGAAAGATTTAAGTCAGGCAAAAAAATGGAATGGTCCGATCTGGCGCTCGAACTCGGGTACTTCGACCAGGCGCATCTGATCAACGACTTCAGGTCAATGGTGGGCTATTCGCCGGTCCGATATCAGAAGGCTGGGGATGTCAATACAGTTGTGGCACCGGACAGGAAGATGCGATCATTTAAGGACGCACAAAGTGGACATGACGTAGCCCGACAATTGCGGAGAAAAAACGATGCCTAAAAAGACCAGCGATTACAATTCATGGAAACTCAAAAAGCTGGCCGATCCACGGCTGGCAGCAAGCTATCTCAACGCCGCACTCGCCGACTCGAAGGAGCTGTTTCTCAAGGCACTGAAAAATGTGAAACAAGCGCAGCAGGCACGGTAAGCGGTTTTCCCCCAATGCGCGATCAACAAGGCTGGCATCCCTCTGCCGCCCCTCCGGGGCTCAAATCAATTTTTCGCTTACCCAGCGCTTCCGCGCGGGGCTCAATAATTTCGCCCCGCCCAAAAACGGCGGGGCTGGGATAACGTTCAATCAAGCCCTGCCTCGACCCGAAGCTGCCGCCAGATCCAAACAGCCTCCCGCCGATCAACTACAATCAATCAGTGAAGCCCTCTATCCGCCTTCTGGCCCTCGATATCGACGGAACGCTGCTCGACCAGCACTTCCAGGTTTCCGCGCGCAACATTGAAGCTTTGAAGGCGGCCCACGAGGCGGGCATCCATGTCATGCTGGCCACGGGACGCCGCCATGACTATGCCCTGCCCATCGCCCGGCAACTCGGCATTCCCGTTTCTCTCATCAGTTCCAACGGAGCGCTGGTGCGGTTCAGCAACGGCGAGAGGTTCCACGCCGACCGCCTGCCCGCCGCCACGGCGGAAAAACTCATCCGGCACATGGACGCATACCGCGGCAACGCGGTGCTCACCTTCGACCGCGAGGGGCCGGATGCTCTGGTCCTGGAACGCGCCGATGAACTTTCACGCAGCATCGCCCGATGGATCGAGAAAAACTCCGGCCATATCCGCTACGTGACGCCGCTGGAAGCGGCGCTGACCGAGGACCCGATCCAGGCGATGTACTGCGGCGGCATCGAGCGCATGATGGCCGCGCAACAGCGCCTGGCGGAGGCGGAGTTCTTTGGCGAAGTCACCGTCCTGCGCACCCAGTATGACCAGCGCGATCTTTGCATCATAGACATCCTCAACCAGGGGTGCACCAAAGGCCACGCTCTGCGGCGCTGGGCCGACCACCACGGCATCGCCCCCGAAGAGGTCATGGCCATCGGCGACAACTACAACGATCTGGAAATGCTTGAATTTGCGGGGCTGCCGGTCATTATGGGCAATGCCTCGGACGACCTGAAAACCCGGGGATGGACGGTCACGTCCAGCAACCTTGAGAGTGGGGTGGCGGTAGCCGTCGAGCGTATCATTCAGGCTGGCATTGCGCCGCCAATTGAGGTTAAATAGAGGCTGGATTATGAGGATTTCGAGGCCATTATTGACGGGTTTGCTGGTGCTTGCCGGCCAGCTTTCCGCGCTGGCGGGCGAGGTGGCCATGCTGCGCAATGGGTTCTCGATCCGCCATGACCGGCGAGAAGTGATCGGCGCCCTGACCCGGCTGCATACCAGCGACGGCTATGTCGATGTCCCGACCGATCAGATCGTCTCCATTGAAAAGGAAGAATTGCCCGCACCCGAGCCTGAGACACCGACGGCCGTCGTCACAGCTCCGGCAGCCGCAACTCCGCTCCCCGAGGTCAAGGTTGATATCGATCAGCTGGTGCGTGAGGCCGCCGCGAAACGCCACATCGATCCCGATTTTGTGAACA
>WNFD01007708.1_pt1 | contig 18506 bp, 12 predicted proteins | sample 5400491 | NCBI WGS metagenome assembly WNFD01 (sample SAMN13153343, study PRJNA577476) | soil metagenome | isolation source: 120 cm saprolite under Douglas fir tree site 2 hole 2 replicate 2 | place: USA:California | collected 2015-04-18 | reverse complement strand
GCGGCGTCAAACATGGCGGTGGCCAGGCTGCGTTCGTCCTTGGCGAACCAGTAGCCAATGGCCTTCGCATTGGCCGGAAATGTAGGAGCCTCACCGATCCCCAGGAGGAATCGTGCTCCAAACAAACCTCCGAGGCCCGTGGAGATGGCCGCAGCGAAGGAAGCCACGCTCCAAATCATCGTGCTGATGATGCCTACCCGGCGGACGCCAAAGCGATCCAGCAGCAGCCCGGAAGGCAGTTGAAGCAATGCGTAGGGCCAGTTGTAAGCGCTTGACAGATAACCGAACATCACTGCGGAAATTCCAAACGAGGCTTGTAGCGCATCCCGGGAAACGGAAAGATTCACTCGGTCGAAATAGTTTACGAGTACGCCGAAACCCAGGAGAAAAGCGATGCCCCACCGCCTCTTCGGTACGGGGGAAGCCCGCAGACCTGCTGGTTGCATCAAGAGGCCGTTTTTTTCGCTTGGCATGCCGGGCGAAATATAGTGGAGAACCGCAGACGGGGCAAGGGGCACACTGAAATCTTGGAGGACACCGGCAAACGCACAAGAGACGAGAGCGTTTTCCCTACTTCCGTAATGCTACAGTATGAATATGGCCAAGTCCGGGAAGGGCCAGAATCACGGGGATCCGCAGGCCGCAAACAAACTATAGCGCCCCAAAAAACGCGATGCAGGGTTGGACGCGAAGACAATTCGTCAAGGGACTAAGTATGGCCGGCAGCGGATGCTTGGCCAAATACCAGTGCATCGCTTTTCTGCCCCATCTCGGTTCTGTCACTCCAGCGGGATTCGCACAAACCACTCTGAAGCCGCTCTTTGAAGAAGTACCATCTGCCGTCAGCGGACTCACCTGGCGCCATGAGAACGGCCGCTCCGCGGATTACTTCTTGCCCGAGACAACCGGCGCAGGTTGCGCCTTTCTGGACTACGACAACGACGGCTGGATGGACATTTACCTGGTGAACGGCGGGAAGTGCGATTTTCTCACCCCGGATCCTCCCTGGCGCAATGCGCTCTACCGCAACAATCGCGACGGGACATTTACGGACGTGGCCGAAAAGGCCGGCGTCATTGCCGGAGGTTATGGCATGGGGGTCGCTGTCGGGGACTACGATGGCGACGGCTGGCCCGATCTGTATGTCACGCAGTATGGCCGCAGCATTCTCTATCACAACAATGGCAACGGGACGTTCACCGACGTGACGGAAAAGGCCGGCTTGGCGGCTCCCGGCTGGGCCTCCAGTGCCGTCTGGTTCGACTTCGACAACGATGGGCGGCTGGATCTATTCGTTTGCCGCTTCGTGAACTTTGACAAGTCCAAGAACAAATTCTGCGGCAATGAGAAAACCGGAGAGCGCTTCTATTGCATTCCGCGCATCTATCCGCCCGCCGCGAGCTGGCTCTTCCACAACAATGGGGACGGCACCTTCACCGACGTCGGCAAGGAATCCGGCATCGTCAAGGCGCTGGGAAAAGCGTGGGGTATCGTTGCGACGGACGTCAACAACGACGGCTGGATGGACCTTTTCGTCGCGAACGACACGGTCGCCAATTTTCTCTTCGTCAACAAGGGCAATGGAAAATTCGAGGAGATGGGGCTCGAAGCGGGCGTGGCATACAGCCAGGCTGGCCGCGAGCGCTCCGGCATGGGCGTTGACTCAGCGGATTTCGATCAGGACGGTTGGCAGGATCTCTTCGTTACCAACGTGGATCAGGAGATGTACTCCATCTACCGCAACAGTCACGACCTGACGTTCGAGGATATGGCCGGACCCATGGGACTCGGGCGGTTGACGCGCCTGATGAGCGGCTGGGGAGTGAAATTCTTCGACTACGACAACGACGGCAACCTTGACCTGTTCATTGCCAACGGCCATCCCGACGACAAGATCGAAGCACATTCCAGCCACGTCACCTACAAGGAGCCGCTGCTGCTGTTCCACAACAACGGCCGCAGTCTGGAAAACGTCAGCAGCCTTGCCGGCCCCGCTTTTACACAGAGCTTCGCGGCGCGAGGCATGGCTGTGGGAGATTTCAATAATGATGGCGCAGTGGACGTACTGGTCTCCGTCAACGGCGGATCGCCTGTGCTTCTCAAAAATGTTTCAGCGCCGGAAAATCATTGGCTCGGTGTGCGCCTGGTCGGCAGGAAATCAAACCCAGACGCCATCGGCGCAAGAGTCACATGGTGGGCAGGCGATCTGAAAAGAAGCAAGCTAAAGGTGGGAGGCGGCAGTTATCTTTCTTCGCATGATCCTCGCGAAGTGCTGGGCATCGGCAAACGAAAGAAAATTGATAGTCTGGAGATCCACTGGCCCCAACCCAGCGGGCGCACGGAAACATTCACCGATCTTCCAATCGACCGCTACATTACCATCGTCGAAGGATCTGGGATCAAGTGATTCCCGATGGAGACCTCAGTAAGGATACGCTTCCCCTTGCCGCGCGATTCGAATGCGGTGGTCGGTAAACTTGAAGTGCGCGCCCGGTAACTCCACCTTTGACATGTGACAGCTCACGCACCGCTCGCTTGCCACCGGACACGATTTGCCGACGGAGGAAACAGCCGCCCGTCTACCGGTTATTGCGATATTTTTCTCCCCCGTCGCCTGTTCGGCACCATGCGGTGCGTGGCACGTCGTGCACTTTGCATCGTAAGCGGTGTCCTCCTGTTTCAGATCCTCGTGGGGGTCGTGGCAAACAGTACAAGCAAAACGGGCGTCCTTCGGATCGTGGCCGCGGCTGTTGAACAGGCGATAAGGCTGAAAACGTACGTTGTTGATGCCACCGAGGTCGGGCATCATCGCCACGGTGTCCACGCCGCGATGGCAAGCCCCGCAGAACTCCTGCGAAAGACTTTCGGCATCGAGTGTTTTTGGATTGAAAATGTACATGCTCTTTCCAGGGCCGAAGAGCATTACTGTGGCATGGCTCCCTCCCGGTCCGTGGCAAGACTCGCAGGTTACGCCGGGAATCAATCGATCCAGTTGAAGCTTGGTGTTGACCACCGCCGCGGCGCCATGGCAACTGAAACAATTCCCCGCTTCATCGCCACTGATGTCGCGCCCTGCGGCCTCCTCAACGAATCCCCCGGCGGTGATCGGGCGTGATAAAGCGTCTTTTACCGGAGCATGAGGATTGCCGGTCGCCACGCCCATGGACTCTGGCTTCTGCGGTTTTCGGTCCTCGGGTTCCTGAGCTGCTCCGCAGAGGGCGAACAAGACTGGCATGAGAAGCAGCGCAGGAAGAAATTTGGATGAAAGAAATGTCATTGCTCTGCGGTTCGATTCCGTATGAGCCTGCAGTGTGCGCACACCGGTCGCGCATTTGTCCTGGTCAAAGGCCGTCGAAAGCTTATGCGCCGCATATGCGAGAGCATGCGAATTCTTTTCCCGGGTTGAATAGCATCGCACTTTTTGGCGCTGCGTGCTAGACTCCGCGTAAGCGGTTACGTACCCAATATTGAGAGGAAAAATGAACATTCGATGGTTTTCCTTAATTCTTGCGCTCCTTGCCTGTCTCCTTGTCGGTACTTTTGCGACCCTCCTTGTTCCGGCCACGTCCGCACAGACATCCGCGTCTCTAGCACCGACTCCGCCGATGGGATGGAACAGTTGGAACAAATTTGGATGCAACGTAAGCGACAAACTCATTCGCGAAATGGCCGACGCCGTAGTCAGCAGTGGCATGCAAGCGGCCGGCTATCAGTATGTGAACATCGACGACTGCTGGCAGGTGAGCCGCGATGCGTCGGGGACCATTGCCGCGGATCCCGCAAGATTTCCGTCGGGAATCAAGGCGCTTGCGGACTACGTGCACGGTAAAGGATTGAAGCTGGGAATCTACACGGACGCAGGCAGCGGCACTTGCGAAAAACGGCCGGGCAGCTTGAATCACGAAGTTCAGGATGCCAAGACCTATGCCTCCTGGGGAATCGATTATGTAAAGATCGACTGGTGCAATGCCGAAGGGCTCGATCCGGAGGTGCAATACGCGAAACTCCGCGACGCGCTGGCGAATTCCGGCCGCCCCATCGTGTTCAGCATCTGCAACTGGGGAGTCAAGACGCCATGGCGGTGGGGGCCCGCCACCGGCAATTTGTGGCGGACCACGGGAGACATTAACGATACCTACGACCGCATGTCCCTGATCGGATTTGGACAGAACGGCCTAGAAAAGTTTGCGGGTCCCGGTCATTGGAACGACCCAGACATGCTCGAGGTCGGCAACGGCGGCATGAAACGCGACGAATATCGCACGCACATGGCGCTATGGGCGCTCCTCGCAGCTCCATTGCTCGCGGGAAATGATCTGCGGAATATGTCTCCCGAAACAAAAGAGCTCCTGTTGAACTCCGAGGTCCTGGCGGTCGATCAGGACGCGAAAGGCGTACAAGGGCATCGTGTTTGGGAGGAAGGGCCTATGGAAATTTGGGTCAAGCCGCTCGCCGACGGGAGTCACGCTGTGGGACTTTTCAATCGCAGTGAGTCGGCCACTAAGATGACGCTCGACTTTAAATCCATCGGCGCGCCCGCCTCTGCGAAACTCCGCGATCTCTTAGATCACAAGGATCTCGGCACTGCGCAGAACTCCTACTCGGCCGAAGTGCCGACCCACGGCGTAGTGCTGGTGAAAGTTTCCAAATAAGCCTGCTGCGGAAACACGCAAGCCGTGGGAGTCTTCCTTGAGCTTACTCAGGGCGTATCCGCTTTTGGCAATTGCTTTTGCTCAGGAGCCCGCACCGGGGCCGACAGCCACGACAAAGTATGTCGCTGGCGTTGTGCCCACATTCTTGATCCCATGTTCGTCATTCGAATGCACGAATCCGACGGACCCCGGCCCAAGACGGTAGTTCGTCCCGTTGACCGTCAACTCGACCGTTCCTTCTCGAATCAGCCACATTTCGGAATGCACGTGATGGTGTGCCGGGTGGGGTGCTCCGCCCAGAGGCAGCGTTGTTTCGTGCACCTCCAACGACTCCCCGGTGGCCAGCTTGCCCTTCAGAACGTCGCGGATCTGCGCGTTGTTCGGCGTTCGAATCGGCAGCTTTTCGAACGCATACATTGCCGATGGCATGGATTCCTCCTGCGCGGCCATGCCCTCGGGCCGCATCACGGCGGGAACGAGAGCTGCCGGAAGCAAGAGACACATCTCGCGTCGCGTTATGGACATGTACTTCTCCTTTTGCAAATCGCAAACACATCGTTCAGTGAATTCGAACAAGTGTTGTCGAAAAGCTCCTCGACATCGAGACCAAGAATCTTTAGCATGCCGTCATTTGTCAACAGGCGCTTTTTGCGCCAAACTTTTTTGTTTGCGTTGTAGGAATGGCATTGCTCGCCGCCGCTGGGGTAGCGTGGCTGCCAAGGAACAGAAACCAGCATGAACACACTCCGGATTCTGCGGCTGGGGGCGGTGAAGGATGTAGCGCGTTTTCAAGATCACGTTCATTCGCTCGGGTTGACGATTCCGTGCGATAGCGAGCCGTTCAGCGGATCTGATTCAGCGCTGCGATGGCCGCTTTCGCGTGGAGGAATCAAGATCGGCAACCGCATCGCCGTTCATCCGATGGAAGGATGGGATGGCACTGCGGATGGAAATCCCAGCGAGCATACGATCCATCGTTGGAAGAAATTCGGCCGGAGCGGCGGGAAATTAATTTGGGGAGGGGAGGCGGTCGCGGTCTCGCACGGAGGGCGAGCGAATCCGAATCAGCTCGTGATTGCGCAGCACACGCGAGAGGGATTGGGAAGATTGCGAAACGTCCTGGCCGAAGAACACCGGCGGACGACGGGTTCAAACGAAGGGCTCCTCATCGGATTGCAGTTGACGCATTCCGGACGCTACTGCCGTCCGAATACGCACGACAGGCCTGAGCCGCGCATCCTTTATCATCATCCGATATTGGATCGAAGATTGGGATTGCCTGGCGACTATCCAATTCTGACCGACGGCGAGATCGGCGCGATCATTGAAGATTTTCATCGCGCAGCAAGAATGGCGCGTGAGTTGGGTTTCGATTTCGTGGACATCAAGCATTGCCACGGGTATTTGGGGCACGAATTTCTTAGCGCGCATACGCGAGAAGGAAAGTATGGCGGGAGTTTTGAGAACCGCACGCGATTTTTGCGGGAAGTGGTGCAGGGGATCCGCTCGATGGCGCCGGGAATTCACATCGGCGTGCGGCTCTCTGCATTTGACACCGTGCCATTTCGTCCCGGCCCGTTGCAATCGGCGAATGGAAAATTGGGGCCGGGAATTCCCGAATCGCATGACAATTTGATTCCGTATCGCTGGGGATTTGGCGTGAAGCAGAGCGACCCCACACAGATGGATTTGACCGAGACGATTCGGTTTTTGTCTTTGCTCGAGGAGCTGGAGGTCCGGCTCGTAAACATCACAGCGGGGAGTCCCTATTACAATCCGCACATTCAACGGCCGGCGCTCTATCCGCCATCGGATGGATATCAGCCTCCGGAAGATCCTCTGGTTGGTGTGGCGCTGCAGATGAAAGTCACGCGTCAATTGAAGCAGCTCTTTCCGAATCTCATCGTTGTGGGAACTGCTTACAGCTACTTGCAGGATTTTCTTCCGCACGTGGCTCAAGCTGCCGTGCGTGATGGATGGGTGGACGCCGTGGGCCTCGGCAGAATGATTTTGACTTATCCTGAGCTGCTCTGGGATGCCGCGGAGGGAAAGACAGTTGAACACAAACGAATTTGCAGAACGTTCAGCGATTGCACGACCGCGCCGCGGAAGGGATTGCCTTCGGGTTGCTATCCGCTGGACAGCTACTACAAGAATTCCGAACTGGCAGAACGGTTGAAGATTGCGAAGACGAAGCAATGAAAATCGAATCCATCGTTCAACGGCAACAACTTGGCCGCAAGGTGCAGGGCATCGCGGCGGCGCTCTTGCCGTTCGAGGCGGATGGGCGAATGGCCGTCGAAGCTTTTCAGAATCATCTGCGAGCCACGCACCGCGCCGGATTGATGAACGCCGTGAATATGGACACCGGATACGTCAATTATCTGAGCGAAGCGGAAAAATTTGACGTGCTGCGATGGGCCCGGGAGGCGTTGGGCAAAGATGCGCCATTTGTGGGCGGCGCCTATATCGAAGGGCAAAATGGCGACATCGTTGAACTCTACCGGAAGCAGATGGACGTCATCTTTGGCCATGGCGGAATTCCGATCTTGTTCCAGACGAGCCAACTACACGGAAAATCTTCCACCGAGAAGGCGGCGGCTTATGAGGCAGTGTGCCGGGGATATCCGCAGATGCTCGCCTTCGAGCTGGGGCCAATGTTCGCGCCGAACGGCGAAATCTTTGATGAGGAAACTTTCCGGCGATTGATGGACATTCCGGAGATCATGGGAATCAAGCATTCTTCGCTCGACCGGCTGATCGAGATGGAGCGGCTTGCCCTTCGAGACGCGCACCGGCCGGATTTTCGCATCTACACGGGAAACGATCTGGGCATCAACATGATCGAGTACGGGTCGGACTATTTGCTGGGACTGGCAACGTTTGCGCCGGAGAAATTCGCGGAGCGCGACCGGCTCTGGGAAACCGGTGATCCCAGGTACTACGCGCTGTCGGATGCGTTGCAGTATCTGGGCAATGTGGCATTCCGCGAACCGGTTCCCGCTTACAAACATTCCGCTGCGGTGTTCCTACATCGTGTTAGGCGAATCCCCTCTCACCTGGCACACCCGAGAAACCCCAAGCGCCCGCCTTGGGAGGCAGAAATGTTGGGGGACTGTGCCCGACGGCTGGGTTATTCAAAAATTGGGGACTCGTGACGAGACGGGTTGTCAGTCCTCAGTTGTCCGTTTTCAGTCGGAGAAGAAACAAGAATGGAAGTTTAATCGCTTCTCTCGATGCTTCTCAGAAGAACAAGAAGTGCGTCGCCGCGCTCCGTCAGGGTGCACAGGCTCAACCGCTGTGGGAAGAGGTTCCTCGGCCGTGGTGCTCCCTCGGATAGAGATCCTTCCTAGGATTTCTATTTGTGCGGCCCCACTCCCTATGTTTTTGTAAGTGTTGCATTTAAAGGACTTAGGTATTGCGTAAGTTCTTTGTTTGCAACACATCGGAGGAGGCTCAGAAGTGTTGCATCTAAAGGATTTAGATTGCACCAAAATTGTGCAGAGGGACTAGTTGGTCGTGCCGTGGTTCCGGAAGGGGACAGACGCCTATGTTCTCGCAAAGAGTGCCGAATCCCATGATTCCAAAGGGCTTCCCGAACGCTGTTCGGCAGAAGAACGCGCGAGAGTGCGCAAGTCGCTGATTCTAAAGGACAGAAAAAAACGCACAAGAGCTTTCATCGGCAAGAGAACGCCTAAACCCGTCAAGGGAAAAAGAGTTAAGTTCAGGTTGATGGGAAAAATGGACTTCTGAGTTTAGGCCGCACCGACAGGCTAAGGACCCGCATGGATAACTGATAATAAGTTAGCATGGGATAATCGAAAGTCAAATGAAAAACGGGTATTAACTCAGTTTCCAGGAGCCCGGTAATACGTTCCCGAAATACGAGCCGGTTGCCGTCTTAAGCTCCCAGAATCCCAAGGGTGACCCGAATGTCGATGAGCCAGTTTCCGGTAATCCAAGCAGGCTGGGCTTGGTAGCCGGTCCTACCTTTGCTCCGTAGAGGGCATCCAAGACTTAGGGCCTATGCACAATTTTACTCGCCGAGAACTACTGAAACTCGGTGTGGGAACAGCCGTTGCAGAACTGGCGTCCTTGGGTTTGCACGGATGCAGCGGTGGTTCCGTCACTCCACCGCCGGTTCCTGGCGCTTGCTCCAAATTAACCGACATCGAACACGTGGTGATCCTGATTCAGGAGAATCGGTCATTCGATCATTACTTTGGAAGCTACCGTGGTGTGCGTGGATTTTCCGATCAAAGCATGGCGTTCCAGCAGCCCGATCCAGCGAACACCACGATCTCTCCCGTGGGGACACTCTTGCCGTTCCACCTGGACACCTCCACAACGAATGCAGCGTGCACGCACGACATCACCCACGACTGGGTACCACAACACCAGAGCTGGGACAACGGTGCAATGGACGGCTTTGTGAGCTCGCGTCTTCCGATTAATTCCAATGACGCGGTATTGAGCATGGGCTACTACACCCGCGCAGACATTCCCTACTATTACGGCCTGGCCGATGGTTTCACGATCTGCGACAACTATTTTTGCTCGGTGATGGGCCCAACCGACCCGAACCGCCTCTATACGATGGGGGCATCCCTCGACCCGGATGGAAAAAACGGCGGCCCGATTCTGCAGACCATCGTCGCAAACCGCACCGCTCTTTACGGCCGCCTGACGTATACGACGATGCCCGAGCAACTTCAGGCCCGGGGAATTTCCTGGAAGGTATACTCATCGCCGGATGAGACTGTTCTCGGCGGGATTCTCTCGGACAATGTTCTTTCCTACTTCAAGAATTTTCAGGATCCTACCTCGGTGCTGTATCAGAAGGCATTCGGACCTCAGTTTCCCGCAGACTTCCTGGCCGATGTGGCGTCTGGGAATTTGCCACAAGTCTCCTGGTTGGTGGGGTCGATCCTGACCTCGGACCACCCGCCTTCGCCTTCCATCTTTGGCGAGAACATTCTTTCGCTCATCGTCGATGCTTTGACAGCGAACCCAGCACAGTGGGCCAAGACACTTTTGCTGGTCACCTACGATGAGAACGGCGGATTTTTCGATCACGTTGCGCCGGTGACGGCGCCCCCCGGCACACCAGGCGAATATGTGACCGCGCCCGCGGTACCGGACCCAACGGCAATCGGCAGTCCAGCGATTACCGGGCCGATGGGATTGGGTTTTCGCGTCCCCATGGTGATCGTCTCGCCGTTCAGTCGAGGCGGGTTCGTGTCATCGGACCTATTCGATCACACTTCCGTGTTGCGATTCCTGGAGACTCGGTTCGGTGCGGAAGTGCCCAATTTGAGCGCCTGGCGGCGCGCGACGGTCGGGGATCTAACCAGCGCGCTTAATTTCAAAAAACCTGACCAGTCGATTCCCAATCTACCGCCCACAATTCCAGCCATTCCGCAGGCGATTGTGCAGTGTGCCGCGAACCTGGCTGGAACGACTCCCTACACAGTGCCAAGCCCGCAGACCGTTCCGACGCAGGAAGCCGGAACCGCGCCTCGTCCCAGCGGTGTGTGCTAGACGGGAGCAATCCGGCGCCACTTCTCCGGTGACGCTAATTATCTGGACTTAATGCTCCTTTTCATAAATACGATAACGTATTATTTGCCGTTTTGCCTCCTCCCTGCTATGCTCGCTTTGGGAGGGCACTGATTTGCCACGAAAAAGCCCTTAGAGGATCGTCCTTACCAAACAAGAGCGAGAGGAGCTGGAACGACGCGCCAATAAATATACGTTACCATATTTTATTGTGGCGCGGGCCAAGATGATCCTCCTCGCTGAGCAGGGCCTTGCGAATGACGGTACGCGCCGCGAGATCGTCAGCCGCTGGCGAAAACGGTTCTTCGAAAAACGACTGGGAGGCCTGGAAGACTTTCCCCGCCCCGGCCGACCCCGGGTTTTTCCCCCCAGAGCTGGTCGTGCGCGTTAAAGCCATCGCCTGTGAATTCCCCGCTCACGTGGGCGAGCCGCTTTCTCGCTGGAGTGTGGCCGAACTCGGCTCCCATGTCCGCGCCTGTGGGTTGACGGCCTCCCTCAGTGACACCACCATCTGGCGATGGCTGAACGAGGACGCCATCCGTCCTTGGCAGCATCGCTGCTGGATCTTTCCGCGAGACCCGGATTTTGAAACCAAGGCCGGACGCATCCTGGATTTGTACCAAGGCCTCTGGAAGGGCCGTAAACTCGCTACGGACGAGTTCGTTCTCTCGGCCGACGAGAAAACCAGTATTCAGGCGCGCTGCCGAAAGGCGGCCTCTTTACCTGCACAACCCGGTCAGCCGATGAAAGTCGAGCATGAATACGAGCGCCTGGGAGCTTGGGCCTATCTGGCCGCCCTGGACGTCCACCAAGCCAAACTCTTCGGTCGCTGCGAAGCCAAAACCGGAATCGCCCCCTTTGATCGCCTGGTCGATCAAGTCATGCAACAGCATCCCTATCGCCGGGCGCGAAGGGTTTTCTGCATCGTCGACAACGGTTCCTCGCATCGAGGTCCCCGGGCAGTCCAAAGGCTCCAGGGCAAGTATCCCAACCTGGTGCTCGTTCACGGGCCCGTCCATGCCAGTTGGCTCAATCAAATCGAAATCTATTTCTCGATCATCCAACGAAAGGTCCTGACGCCCAACGATTTTTCTTCTCGGCAGGAGTTGGCAGGCCGTCTACTGGCTTTTGAGCGGCATTATGAAACCACGGCATTATGAAACCATCGCCCGGCCTTTCGAGTGGCGTTTCACGCGACACGATCTCACTCGACTGCTGCGGAGACTGGGCCACCCTGCGGTCAAGGCAGCCTAGAAAATACGTGACCGAATATATGAAACGGCCGACTTAGCAAAAACTATCTTCACGTTCGAGCGTCTAGCGCCGCGGCCAGAAGCTCTATCTAAGTCAGCTACAGGCGCGTCACTGTATCGAACTCATTTCTAAAGAGATTACAGCAACTTCATTCTTCAACTTCAGCTGCGATTTTCGGTACATTCGGTACAACTGAGGGCGTTTGAACCGGGCATGATTTCACGCGCCTTGCGATTAACGCGATTAGGTAAGGGTTGCCGACCATACTCCCGGAATGCGCGGGCGCGAACGGCACATCCGCCGTTGCTAGAAAGGGAAACACGCTCGGAGTGCGGCTGGCGGCGCCGGCTTGACAGGTGATCCATCCCTATGTAGCATTGCTACATACAAAATGGCCGATACCCCAAAACTGTCGTACACATCAGCGCTGGTGCTCCAAACGATCAGTTCTGGATACAGCTACGGCTTCGACATAATGGACGTTACTGGCTTTCCCAGCGGTACTGTTTATCCAGCGCTTCGGCGCCTTGAGCAACTAGAATTGATCAAATCCAATTGGGAGACAGAACACACCGCTTTCGCTGAGCAGCGGCCCGCCCGCAAGTACTACAGACTGACCCGCGAAGGTAAGGAGACGCTGGCCAAGGCAATTGAGCGCTACACGCTCTTCGAGCAGCTCGTTAGTTCTGAAAAGAGCAAGCGCCGCTAGGAGAAAGTGATGGGCGAACGCCCACTAAAAAAGCTGTTGTGGTGGTGCAATCATTTACTCCGCCTAGCAAGCTGGATTGTTCCGCGTGGGCAGAGAGTGGAGTGGCTCCGGGAATGGGAAGGAGAGGTCTGGCACTGGGGTCGTTTTCTTATGGAGTCTGGGCGGCTGAGCGGGCGCACAGAGAAAGAGCTACTGCGACACTGCTGGGGAGCATTCGCGGACGCCACATGGCACCGTTCCAATCGCGTTACAGTGCTCAGTTTCGTTCATGAATGGCCACGCACACCACGATTCTGCATCTTAGCGATCCTGGCGGTGCTGGTGATGCTCCTCGCCGGTGACCCGGCGTCAATCTTTTCTGGATTCATTGCTCTTCCTCCTTATGCTGATTCGGACCACCTTATGACAGTCTTTGCCCCTGGACGACCCTGGTTGGCACCGGAGTTCCTGCGCGACTGGGTCTTTCAACTGTCAAGAGAAACCCCATTGATTACCGGGAGTGCAGCTTACGCATGGAGACCGAGCTTGGTGCGAGGACCTTCAGGAACGGAAAGCATTCTCAGCGCGAGGGTTACACCTGGGCTGTTTGGACTTCTTGGTGTTCATCCCAGCCTCGGCAGGACGTTTCAAGAAACGGATTTGTCATCGTGCGGAGACTGTGCAGTCCTGAGCGATGCAGTTTGGAGGAGTCAGTTCCATAGCGATGGGAATGTGATAGGGCGCTCGCTGTTTCTTGACGGCCGACAAGTCCAGATCGTCGGTGTTCTTCCGCCGCATTGCCGGCTCGCGGGACGCGAAATCGGTGTGTTCAGTCCGTTTGGAACGGGTTCGCGTCCGCTACTCCCGATGTATGAATGGCCTGGTGCGTTGCTCCGCGTACCGACTGGCGTAGATCCGATGAAGGCCAGGAAAGAACTCGAAACCGTCATAAACCAAGCAGATTCCGTGCCTGCGAACACGAAGCTTGGACTCATCTCAGTGAAGGATCTGGAGTATGAATTTCTAGAATCCTGTCTGACGTGGTTTGCCTTCGCATTCTTATTTCTTCTCACTCTCATGTGGGGGCCAGTTGCGCGCCTAGTTACCACGGGTCCGCGCGGAAATGTGCGCGATGGCATCCGCTGGTGGGTGTTCTTTGCGGTCAAGAGCGCTCTCTTGCTGATGACGGTATTGATCATCTGCCTTGAACTAGTTCAAATGGCTGGGCTCAGAAGCGGCGGAACCACGCAGCCAGTTATCAGCGAGGGAGCGATGTGGCTCTTTTGGGTTGGAGCAACAATGGCACTCACATGGTCCATTCGCGACCATCTTGGACGCTGTCGCTCCTGCCTCAAACGTTTTAGGGCACAAGTGAACTTGGGGAGCGCTGGACACTTTTTTCTGGAAAGAACAGGAACAGAGTTGGTCTGTGATGGAGGCCACGGCATATTGCATATACCGCTCATGCAATCCAGCTGCGTTGATTCCGAACGCTGGGCGTATTTGGACGATTCATGGAGCGCTCTGTTTGGAAAACGGGGAGAGGGTTTTTCCGGTTCTCAATTGATATTTCTTCCGCGTCGGACGAATTGGGAGGAAGACGACGATGACTAGGTTTGGTCCATGCCCTGCTGCCCTCGCCTTGGCGCTGGCGTTTGTGCAATCTGCATTCACACAGCAGGCGATAGATCAGCCCCCACCAGCCCCTCTTGGAAAGCTAATGGATGTCGGCGGTCGTAAGCTGCATCTCTACTGCACAGGTAATGGTAGCCCCGCTGTAATCCTCGAAGCTGGTGCGGGCGGCTTTTCAATTGACTGGGCACTCGTTCAACCTGAGATGGCCAAGGCTACGCGCGTGTGCTCGTACGATCGCGCCGGTTATGGGTGGAGCGACCCAGGTCCGGAGTGGGACACCGTCGAGCAAGTCGCGCGCGATCTTGAAACTGCGTTAAAGAAGGCTGGTGAGCACCCACCCTATGTGCTCGTAGGGCCGTCGATGGGAGGACTCTTTACTCGCTGGTACCAATATGAACATACCGATCAAGTGGTAGGTATGGTGCTTGTGGACACCTATGAGACGACTGCGCCCGTAAACGGGAAGCAAGTGCCACTCTACACCTTGACCAAAGATCAGCTCCAAGCCAATCTTCCGCTCCCTTCGTCGTTGAGGAAGCCTCCAATTCCCACTGAAGTGCACCCGCCTTTTGATAAGCTTCCGCAGAACCTACAGAAAACGCACCTCTGACTAGAACGACACTTCATCGAAACTCTGGACTTCAACAAAGGGCCCGAGATGATGGAGTCCTGGCGTTCCGCATTCAGCGTCTTGCATCAGGCATCCCTCAAGGAAGACTCGCTTGCCGGGGTGCCACTTATTATCCTGACTCGCGAAAACATTAACGAGGATGAACGAGCGCAACAGGCAAGCTATTTGCACCTTTCTCGTAATGCGCGACAAACGATTGCTGTTCACAGTGGACACTTCATTCAGCTTGAGCGCCCTGACTTGGTGATCGTTAGCATTAAGGATGTTCTGGCTCTGCAGCCAGCGCGGCGCCATTTGCCGTGACAGCGACAGGCGGGTCATTAAGTCATGCGTGTCAGTGCCGCGAAAAACTCAAAAAGGGTCTCCTTTTGGAGACCTTTTTTGTCAAGTTGCTCTTAGAAGCTAAATTTCAGCCGCATGCGCATGGTACGCGGAACGGACTCCGTCTGGTTGAAATCCAGAAAGCTTCCTGCGGTTGATGTTGTGAGTGTACGCGATGCCACACGGTAACCCAGGTTCAGCGTGTTTAGTGCATTGAACATGTCCGCGCGGAACTCCAGATTCATCCTCTCAGTGAAGCGAAAGCGCTTCGAGACTGAGAAATCGACGTTATCCAGCCCGGGAGCGAACAGCGTGTTTCGTCCAACGGTCTTACCATTGGGATTACCGCTGCCTTCAATGAAGTGTACCGTGGTTGGATCGATGCAAGTCAAGGTTAGGGGTAGAGTAGGAGCGACGTCTGGATTGGAATAACCGGTGGGGCACCAGCCCACACCAGCTGGTGCGGTCGGATTGGATGGCGGGGGTGTGGTTCGCGCCAAGATTCCGCGAGTATTCCACGGAGCCGCCGCATTGCTTATGTCCGGCCGATCCGGTGTAGACTGACCGTCTCCATTGCGATCCGAGCCGTTCGCCACGGTGTACAGGAATCCCGTTTGCCAATGCGCAATCCCCGAGAGCTGCCACCCGCCGACGAGCGTGCCAAGGATCCCTTGGCGAGGCCCGCGAACGTCCCACAGCAGTGCGATTGACCCTACGTGCCTGCGGTCGAAATCCGAGTTACCGTAGTCCAGGTGCCGGCTTCCCCCGACCACTTGAGATACGGACTGGAAAGAACTCGGGGTCGAGTCAAACGCAAACACGTCACTAACGTCGTCCAAGAAATGCGCGTAGGTGTAGGCCCCTTGAAACTGCACCTGCCCTACCGGCGTGCCGCTGAAGCGCCGCTTCAGATCCAGCTGAAACGATTCATAATTCGAGTTTGCCGACGTCGCACGCACTGTCCGGATGCCCACCTGCGGCCGGAACCGCGTTTTGGTAGTCGGATCAACAATGGGATTCATGTCGATCGATCGGAACAGCTTGTGAGACACCGAGCCAACATACGAACTGTCAAATATCATTCCGTACGGCAGCTCCCTTTCGAACCCTAGTGACCACCGGTCTGTATAAGGATTCCGGAAAGGCTGCAGGAACAAATTGCTCTGCGCCGATTGCGCGGTTGGCAGCGTAGCTTGAATCGTGGCGAACTGCCCGCTGAAGCCCGTCGATCCGCGAGGTGCAGCGCCCGACGTTGTGGACGGAATTGTGCCTCCCAGCGTATTCGGCGACGACCCCGCAATGTTCGACAACAGGTTGTTGAACCAGGTGTCGTAGCTTACTTGGAATCCGCCGCGCCACACCGTCTTGCCCCCTCCCATCATTCGGTCAAGAAAGCTCGTGCCTTTTGGATTCCAAGCAAATCCTACCGTCGGCGCGAAATTGTTATTGTCTCCGTTCACTTTGTGCGGCGCCGCAAAATTCACAGGATCATAGTCCGTGAAGGCCGCCACGCTGAAGGTATTCACCGGCGTGCCGAAATTCTCGTAGCGCAGGCCCAGGTTCAGCGTCAGGTTCTGCGTCGTCTTCCAGGAATCCTGGAGAAAATAACTCTGCCGGAAGAGATTGGGGTGGTAAATCGAACTGCCAAACTGCCGGTTCAGGCTGCCTCCACTGCCTCCAAAATCATCGAGGAAGTTGGTGAACGGCGTCACGCCCGTACTCGAAGCATACGCAAATGACCCGCGCTCGTTAAAGGGAGGATGCTGCCGCGCTAGTTGCCGCAGGTAATCAACCCCGAATCGGAACGTGTGCCTGCCGCGCATCACACTCATCGTGTCCTGGTATTGCCAATTGTTCGCGTACCGGAACTGGGGGATGTTCGTTGCGCCTCCAAATCCAGTCACCCCGAGACCCGAATAATTCGGCACGGTCGCATGAAACGTGTCTGGGGCCAGCAGCGGAAAGTTGAACCCAATTCGCCCATAGTTGAACCGGAATTCGTTCGTCAAATTCGACCTGATTACATATGTGTCCGTGAAGCTCCCGCTCAAGGTTTTACCCGCGAACCCGTTATCGAAGCCGGGTAGGTTGTTCAGTGATGGCGATTGCGCCGAGTTGTCATACAGCCACCGGAAGCTCATGTTTTGCTTGTCTGAGGCTTTGTGGTCGATCCGAATCTGATGATTGTTGTCCAGCGAGGAGAAGGACTGCTGGCGAATAAATAGGCCAGTCGCCAGGGAAACTCCCGTGCGCGTCGAGTTGGTGCACGTTCCCGTCGCGCTCGGAACCGCCAGGTTTATGGCGCTCGGGCTTACAGTCGCATTTCCCCGCAAGGGACCTAACGCCTGCAGGTATAGCGCCGCATTTGGACACTGTCCCGCAAAGGATTGCAGCGTAGCCACCCCAGCGTCCGTCGGGAGCCTTAGCGGATTCTGCGACGTCACATTTCCAAACAGGCGGTCCCATTGTGCTGCCGCAAAGAAGAACATCTTGTCGTGCCCGTTGTATAAATGCGGGAAAACAACCGGCCCTCCAATCGTGAAGTCCGGAATGTTTTCCACCTGCCGCGGCGGTGACGTGAGGTTGTTGATCTTTTGCAGGTGCGTCAGCGAAGCGAACGCGCTCCCTGTGTATACGTACGTGGCCGTCCCATGCACTTGATTCGTTCCGGATTTGGTGATCTGATTGAACACCGCGCCCCCAGCACGCCCAAACTCAGCGCTGAAATCGGCCGTCTGGATATTCACTTCTTGCACCGCGTCCGGATTGGTGATCGTATACGCGGGACCGGTAACCGATATGTCGTTATTCTCCACCCCGTCAATCATGAAGTTGTTACCGCGCGGCCTTTGTCCGTTCACTGAAAATGCGAACGTGCCGTCCTGGTTGATGGAGTTCGCGATACTCTGATTCAAAACCGCCACTCCTGGAAGCAGTTGTGCCAGCGTCAAGCTGTCTGCTCCGGTGATCGGCAGGTTGCCGACCGTATTCTCGGAAAAATTAGCGCCGCGCACCTGCTCGGAAGTTTGCAGTTCAACCTCAAAGGACGAGGCTTCGACCTTCACCACCTCCGACGTGACTCCCACCTCCAGTCTCACGTCAATATCGGTCGTGTGCGCCGCCTGGATCTCGACGCCTGTCGTGTCATGCGTCCGAAAACCGGTCTTCTGGACCGACAGCGAATAGGTGCCGAGGTCAACAGCGTCGAAGCGGTACACCCCAGTTTCATTGGTTGTCGTCTGGCGTTTCACGTTCGTGTTCAAATGCGTGATTGTCACCGTCGCCGTCGCTATGGCCGCTCCCGACGGATCCGTGATGACTCCAGTCAGCGTTCCGCGACTTGTTTGTGCGACAGCAGTGCCATTCGTGAGTACTAGCACGCAAAACACAATCGCGATTACTCTCAGAATTCCTAGCCTGATCATTTTCGTACCTCCGTCATGCGTGGGAATCGCTCTCCCCGGGAGAGACGGGACGACCTGATCGACTACTAATGCCGTTCGTTTGGGTGCCCGACTTAGCCCAATTGACCTGAACACATACAAATTACTGGACTAAAGCATGCCTTGGACTACCCCTTGTGGAAGTGCGGTGCAAATCCGGTACCAACCTTCGACGAGACCTGGCTTGGCCGACAAACACAAGAGACGTATGCCTTTAACTAACGCCAGCGCAATATTCGCAGAAATTCGTGAATCTCGAGAACTTCTGAATTTAGAATAAATATGAAGTTGTGTAGGCCACTTTATTCGCTCGGGCTCTTCCA
>WNFD01003012.1_pt1 | contig 18509 bp, 13 predicted proteins | sample 5400491 | NCBI WGS metagenome assembly WNFD01 (sample SAMN13153343, study PRJNA577476) | soil metagenome | isolation source: 120 cm saprolite under Douglas fir tree site 2 hole 2 replicate 2 | place: USA:California | collected 2015-04-18 | reverse complement strand
AGACCGAGCGCGGGATGTTGTCGAAGGTCCGGCTCGCGCCGGCGCTCAGCGGGACGATGCGCGCCAGAACGCCGGGATCGATCCCCGCCTTGGCGCCGATCAGGAGTCCTTCGAGGGCGGCGACGAAGTTGGTGTAGCCGAGATACTGGGTGACGAGCTTGGCGATGCAGCCGGCACCCGCTCTCCCGACATGGAAGATGTTGCCGGCCATCGCGGCAAAGAGCGGCCGGTATTTGGCGAAGACCGGCTCCTCGCCGCCGGCCATCACCATCATCGCCGGCGGGCGCCCGCTGACCGGGGCATCGAGCATGTCGACGCCGCGCGCGCGGCACGCCTCGGCGATCCGGCGCGCCAGGCCGGGCGCGTTCGTCGTCATGTCGATATAGGCGCCCCCTGCCCGCAACCCCGCCAGGATCCCGGTCGTAGGATCGAGGACGGCGCGCTCGACCTCATAGGGGCCGGGAAGCGAGGTGAACACCACCTCACTGTCGCGGGCGACCTCGATGGGGCTGGCGGCCGTCCGCGCGCCGCGCGCGCCCAGCGCCGCCGCCGCCTCCGGCCGGACATCGTAGACCGTGAGCTCGTGGCCGGCGTCGATCAGGCACAAGGCCATCGGTGCGCCCATCGTGCCGGTGCCGACAAAGCCGAGATGCATCGGGTAACCCCCGCGGTCACTGGTCCGTCGGGCCACCGTATCACGGCCGCGGGGAATTGGGCAGGGAAGCCCGTCAACGGCCGCGCGAGCCTGTTGCAGACCGCTTGCGATCTGTGAGAACGTCACGGTGAGGCGATGATGCCGATCCAAAAATTGCCGGATTGGTGGGGCATATTCCCGGCCAAGGGTGGGTGCGGAAACGGCCTGCCTGTTGGACCACGGAGATGCCGATGACTGGCGGGCCAACGCCGCCGGCGCGGGTGCGCGGAGGGCCAGTCGGGGCAGTCGGGCCAGTCGGGCAACCGCGCCGGCAGTCGGACCGGCTGCGACAGGACGACACCCGCCGCTGCGGCATTGGCCGACAGCGAAAGCTCGCGCCAACGGATTTCGAAGGCCGCGTCTGGCTTGTATGCGGCCTCTTGCGCAATTCCCCTGCCATTCCCCTGCCAGACGCCAAAAATTTCCGCTGCCGGGCCGGCTTGCATCAGGCTCGTAAGGTCATGACCGAGCATCGATTTTGATGCAGAGAGGGCGAATTTCGGATGCCGAAACAAATTTCTTCCCTGCCGTCAGGGAAAAGCACTCCGGATATCGGAGGTCATTCCGCGCCCACGACCGCAACCACGATCCAGGCGTGATGCAGTTTGCCTGGCTCGCGCATCGCCCGATTACGAAGATCGGGCTTCATTTCGTCGGCCCTAATCGCCCTCGAGCGCTTCAGTTTGGGTTATCTTGATGCCAAAACCGCCGAGGCCGACATAGGTGCGCGAGCTTGTCGCCAGGAGCTGGATCGAGGAGATGCCGAGGTCCCGCAGAATTTGCGCGCCGAGCCCCACTTCGCGCCACTGAACACTGCGCTCGCGCTCGGAGCCGGTGACCTCCTCGCCGATCGTCGAGGCGGGGACGCCCGATGTGCCGTCGCGCAGATATACCAGAACCCCCTGCCCAGCCGCCTTGAAGCGGCTCAGAGCGGCGTGGATCGGCTTGGCGCCGCCAAACACGTCTTCGAGTACGTTGGCCCGGTGAAGCCGAGTCGGCACGTTGTTGCCCTCGCCGATGGTTCCATAGACGAAGGCGTAGTGATGGACCTTGTCGAACGGCGTCACATAGGCATAACCGGTCAGCTCGCCGATCTCGCTCGCTACGATGAATTCGGCCACCCGGGTCACCAGCTTCTCGCGCGCCTGCCGGTAGGCGATCAGATCGGCGACCGACATGCGCTTCAGCCCGTGCCGCTTGGCGAAATCCGACACCTGCAGCCCGCGCATCACCGTGCCGTCGTCGTTGACCAGCTCGCAGATCGCCGCCACCGGCGCGATGCCCGCCAGCCGGCAGAGATCGATAGCGGCCTCCGTATGGCCGGAGCGCATCAGCACGCCGCCATCCTTGGCAATCAGCGGAAAGACGTGGCCGGGCCGCACAAAGTCCGACCGGCCGGCGTTGCCGTTGGCGAGGTTGCGGATCGTGGCCGTCCGGTCCTCAGCCGAGATACCGGTCGTCGTGCCGTGCCGGTAATCGACCGAAACGGTGAAAGCGGTGCCGTGGATTGCCTCGCTGTCGGCGACCATCGGCGCCAGATGCAGGCGCCGTGCTATCTCGCCCGTCAGCGGCGCAGTAACAATGCCGCAGGTGTTGCGGATGATGAAGGCCATCTTCTCCGGCGTCGTATGCACCGCCGCGAGGATCAGATCGCCTTCATTTTCGCGATCGTCATCGTCGGTCACCACGACGATCTCGCCCTTGGCGAATGCGTCGATCGCTTGCCGGACACGGGACTGAGGCACGGTTTCACTCTCCCGACGAGGCCGCGGGGCTGACGGAGGCCGTTGGCGGCCGAGAACTTCTGATATGGCGCATCAGATCGCGGCGACGGCGTGTCCGCCATCGACGGCGATCACCGCCCCGGTGATGTACGCCCCTGCCGGCGAGGCGAGGAGCAGCATGGCCCCGTCGAGATCGTCCGGCCGGCCGATGCGCCGCAGCGGAACACGCGCTTCCAGTTTCTTGCCGGCCTCGCTGCGAAAGAACTCGCGATTGAAATCGGTCTCGACATAGCCGGGCGCGAGCGCATTGACGAGGATGCCGTGGCGCGCCAGCTCCATTGCCAGCACGTGCGTCAGGTGGATCAGCCCGGCCTTGGCCGCAGTATAGCTCGGCAGGCGGGCAATCGTGCGGACACCTAGAACAGAGGCGATGTTGACGATCCGGCCGGACCGTTGCCGATCGACGAGGTGCTGGGCGAATTCGCGCGCCATCAGCCAAGCGCCCTTGAGATTGGTGTCGAGAACGTAATCCCACTCCTCCTCGGTGTGCTGCAGCACCGGTTTGGCGACGACGACGCCCGCATTATTCACGAGGATGGTCAGCGATCCGAGCTTCGCCTCGGCCTCGGCGACAGCGACAGCGACGCTGTCGGAGCGGGTCACATCGCAGGCGATCGGCCAGCACTGTCCCCCGGCCACCTCGATCTCGCGGGCCGCCTCGGCCAGGCGGTCGACCCGCCGCGCGGCGAGCGCCACCTTGGCCCCGGCGGCGGCGAGCAGCAGGGCGAAGTGGCGACCGATCCCGCTCGAAGCGCCGGTGACGAGCGCCACCTGGCCCGCGAGGTCGAAGCTCGGCAGCTCGGTCACTGGAGAGTTTCCTTGGCGCGCTCGCGCAGCTCGAATTTCTGGATCTTGCCGGTCGAGGTCTTCGGCAACGACCCAAACACCACAGTTCGCGGCACTTTGTAATGCGCAAGGCTGGCGCGGCACCACGCGATGATGTCCTCGGCCGAGACTGGGCCGGCATCCGGTTTGAGCGTCACAAATGCGCAGGGGGTCTCGCCCCAGACCGGGTCGGGTTTGGCGACCACCGCCACCTCCATGATTTGCGGGTGGCGATAGAGCGTGTCCTCGATCTCGAGCGAAGAGATGTTTTCGCCGCCTGAAATGATGATGTCCTTGGACCGGTCCTTGATCTCGACATAACCGTCGGGATGACGAACCGCGAGGTCGCCGGTATGAAACCAGCCATGCTCGAAGGCCGCCTCGGTCGCCCCCGGGTTCTTCAGATACCCCTTCATCAGGGTGTTGCCGCGCAATACCAGCTCGCCCAATGTGCTGCCGTCGTCGGGGACGTCGGTCATTGTTTGCGGATCGACGACGCGCTGACGATCGAGCGTCGGGCAGGCCACACCCTGACGCGCCATGCGCGCCGCCCGTTCCTCGATCGGCAGCTCGGCCCACGGCTCTTGCCAGGCACAGACGGTCGAGGGACCATAGCTTTCGGTCAGCCCATAGAGGTGGGTGACCCGGAAGCCCATCCGCTCCATAGCCGCGATGACTGCCGAGGGCGGGGCGGCGCCCCCGGTCGCCACCTCGACGACATGGTCGAAGGGGCGCTTGACCATATCAGGCGCATGCACGAGCAGGTTCAAGACGATCGGCGCGCCGCAGAGATGGGTGATCCGGTGCTCGGCGATCGCCGCAAAGATCGGCGCCGGATCGACGCGGCGCAGGCAAACATGGGTCCCGGCGACGGCGGTTACTGCCCAGGGGTAGGACCAGCCGTTGCAGTGAAACATCGGCAGGGTCCACAGGTAGACCGAACGGCGATCGAGCCCGAAGGTGATCGCGTTGCCGATCGCATTCAGGAAGGCGCCGCGGTGGTGGTAGACGACACCCTTCGGATTACCGGTCGTACCCGAGGTGTAATTCAGCGCAATCGGGTTCCACTCGTCGCTCGGCATGGCCCACGCTGCCGCGGGATCGCCTTCAGCGAGAAAAGCCTCATATTCAGTCCCGCCGAGCGAGACGCCCGATGAATCGTCGATCTCGACGAGCGGCAGCGGTCTGCCGAGCTCGTCGAGCGCCGTGCTGACAATCGGCGCGAATTCGCGATCGGCGATTAGCAGCCTTGCCTGGCCGTGCGCCAGGATGAAGGTGATCGAACGGGCGTCGAGCCGATAGTTGAGCGCGTTCAGGACCGCCCCCGCCATGGGCACGCCGTAATGCGCCTCGAGCAACGCCGGAACATTCGGCGCCATGACGGCGACGGTGTCGCCCAGCCCGATGCCGCGCCGGCGCAATGCGTCTGCGAGGCGACGGCAGCGGCTGTAGAGGTTGCGATAGGTGAACCGGGCGGCACCGTGGACGACAGCGAGCTTGTCTGGATAGACCGCTGCAGCACGCCGCAAAAAAACGAGCGGCGTCAGTGCCGTGCAATTCGCTGTGTTGCGTGCGAGGTGCGGTGCACTGTGTTGATTTGGTCCCGCAGCCGAGGACAAGATAAACTCTCTTTCGTTTTGAGCCGATGCCGCCGGCATCCTCACGGGAGGCGGTGCTGAGGTCAAGCGGTGGCGCAGCCCGCTTGGTCAGCTTGCCGCACGCTCGGGCGGCGGTGCGGCGCGTCGTAACGGTTACGCCATTGACGCTTTCCGAATCCGATGAGCCGGCCTCGCGCCTCGGTGATGCAGAAGTCAGCATCTGGCAGCCGCCAGCCCAACGACGACGATGCGATTGGGCTCCGGGACAGGCATAATCGGCGCAGCCGCATCGGGGAGCGAGATCAGAGGACACGAATTTGGCCGCACCGGAACCGTCGATCACCTACCGTAACCCGGGCCCGGGCGGGGCCGGCCTGCCGGTCGCCGAGCCCGGCCGCCCGCTTCCGCCCGCCCTGCTCTATCGGCCCTGTGATCCGGCCGAGTTGCCCTTCGACCAGGTCAGCGAGATCGAGGACCTCACGGACCCGATCGGCCAGGATCGAGCGGTCGAAGCGGTGCAGTTCGCCGTCGCGATGCGGCGCAAGGGGTACAACGTCTATGCTCTCGGCGCCAGCGGCACCGGTAAGCACACCGTCATCCGAGATCTCTTAGGTCGGCGTGCCGAGAATACGCCGACACCACACGACTGGTGCTACGTCAACAATTTCGCCGACCCGCAGAAACCACGCCGCCTCCAGCTGCCTCCGGGACGCGGGAACGGGTTGCGCGAGGCGATGAAACGGCTTGTCGAGGAGTTGCGCGCCGCCTTGCCGGCGGCCTTCGAACGCGACGACTACCGGGCGCGACGCGACGTCATCGACCAGCAGTTCAAGCAGCGCAACGAAGAGGCCTTTGGCGAGCTGCAGCGGCGTGCCGAGCCAAAGGGCATCACCATGCTGCGCACCCCGATGGGGCTGGCGCTGGCGCCGCGGCGCGACGGCAAAGTATTGACCCCCGAGATGTTCGAGGCGCTGCCCGAGGCGGAGCGCGAGCGGATCCAACACGATCTGGAAGCGGTGCAGGGCGAGCTCGAAGCGGTTATGCAGAAGGTTCCGCAATGGGAGCGCGAGCGCCGGGAGGCCGTACGCGAGCTCAATCGTAACACGACGGGTGCCGCGATCGCGCTGATGATGGACGAGCTGCGTGCCGGCTATCGCGACCTGCCCGAAATCGTGCAGCATCTCGACGCCGTCGAGCACGACATCAAGGAGAACGCCGACGATTTTCTGACACCGGCGCAACCGCCGCAGGGCATGCCGACCCCGGCTCCCGTCGAAGAAGCCATGAGTGAGGCGCGCTTCCGGCGCTATCAGGTCAACGTCATCGTCGACAATGGCGGCCAGCGCGGCGCTCCGGTGATTTACGAGGACAATCCGACCCATCAGACCTTGGTGGGCCGGGTCGAGTACATGGCTCGCTTCGGCACCCTCGTGACCGACTTCAACCTGTTGACGCCGGGGGCATTGCACCGCGCCAATGGCGGCTATCTGATGCTCGACGCGCAACGGCTGCTCGCCGGGAATTTCGGCTGGGCATCACTCAAGCGCGCGCTCAATGCCGGCGAGATCCGCATCGAAACACTGGAACAGCTGCTGACGATGGCGAGCACCGTCTCGCTTCAGCCCGATCCGATCCCGCTCGACCTCAAGATCGTGCTGCTCGGCCCGCCCTCGCTCTACTACCTGCTGAGCTCGCTCGACGACGACTTCAAGGAGCTGTTCAAGATCGCTGCCGATTTCGACGACCGGGTCGAGCGCACGCCCGAAACGACCCTGCTTTATGCCCGCTTCATCGCCGGAGTGGTGCGCCGCGAAAAGCTGCTCCCGTTCGACCGCAGCGCGGTGGCGCGCGTCGTCGAGCGGGCGGCGCGGCTCGTCGGCGATGCCGATCGGCTGTCCGCCGGGCTGCGGGAGATTGTCGATCTGCTGCAGGAGGCGGACCAGCTGGCTGCCGACGCCGGCAAGGCTATCGTCACGGCGGCCGAGGTGCAAAGGGCGATCGACGGGCAATTCCGCCGCGGCGACCGGGTCTATCGCCGCATGCAGGAGGAGATCGGCCGCAAGACGATCCGCATCGAGACCGACGGCGAGCAGGTGGGCCAGCTCAACGGACTTTCGGTGATCACCCTCGGCGGTCTGTCTTTTGGCAACCCGAGCCGCATCACCGCACGAATCCGGTTTGGGCGCGGCGAGGTCGTCGATATCGAGCGCGAGGTCGCTCTTGGCGGAGCGCTGCATTCGAAGGGAGTGCTGATCCTCAGCGGCTTCCTCGGCGGGCGATTCGGCAACACGCGGCCGCTTTCGCTCAACGCCAGCCTCGTCTTCGAGCAATCCTATGGCGGGGTGGACGGCGACAGCGCCTCGGCCGCCGAGCTTTTCGCCTTGCTGTCGGCGCTGGCCGACGCGCCGATCAAACAGTCCCTCGCCGTGACCGGCTCGGTCGATCAGCTCGGCCGGATCCAGGCGATCGGCGGCGTCAACGAGAAGATCGAAGGGTTCTTCGACGCATGCCGAGTTGCCGGCTTCACCGGGCGGCAGGGCGTGATCATCCCCGCGAGCAACGTCAAGCACCTGATGCTGCGCCAGGATGTCGTCGCCGCGGCGGCCGAAGAGAGCTTCCGCATCTTTCCGATCGAGACGGTCGACCAGGGTCTGGAATTGCTGACCGGTCTTCCGGCGGGCGAGCCTGGCGAGGACGGCAACTACCCGGCGGGCACCATCAACCACCGCATTGCCGCGCGGCTCGACGCCTTTGCCGCCAAAGCCGCCGATCTCGGGCGGAGTGCCGCCATTACCCAGGCCGGCTCATGACACAAGAGATTCGACGCGTCGTCGTTCTGCTCGACGCGGCAGCGGAAGCCGATACGGCGATCGACACGGCGGTGCATCTGGCGGCGCGGTGGCGGGTGCCGCTGCACGGCATCTTCATCGAGGACGAGGAGTTAATCGGCTTCGCCGGCCTGCCCTTCGCGCGCCAGGTCACCGTTGGCGCCGGGATCGAACCGCTGACCAGGGAGCAGGTCGAGGAGCACTTCCGCGCCTTCGCCGAACGGGCGTGGCGCGAGCTAGCCGCGGCGGCTGAGCGGCATGGCTTGAAGTGCTCGTTCGAGATTGTGCGCGGCCCGCTCGCCCCGGGCGCGCTCCGCGGCGAGGACGATTTTGTCGTCTCCGGCTCAGCGACCCGCCCGATCGGCGATCATTTTCGTATCTCGTCACGCTGTTGGTCATGGACCGCGATCATCGTCCAGCCTTTCCTCTTGGCGAAGCGCGACTGGGAAACCGGCGGATCGGTCTTTACCCTGTTGCGCCGTCGCGGGCCGCAGTCAGCGCGGACCATCGATATCGCAGCGCAAATCGCTGGCTTCCACAACGGCACCTTGACCGTGGCCGGAACCCCCGATATCGCCCAATCGGACGAATTTGCGGTATGGGTTTCGGGGCTCCTGGAAGGGCGTTCGCTGAGCCTTCGGACCGAGCCCGTAACAGCCGAACCAGCCGCACTTCGGCAACGGATTATCGACCTCGATTGTCGGTTGCTGATCCTCGAAGCGACTGAAGAGGATGCCGGCGATGTGCGCGACCTCGCCGAATCCCTGGCCTGTGACGTGCTGATCATCCGCTGAAGCAGGTGCCCGGAGGCAAGCTCGGAACTGATGCATAGATCTGACCTGCGATAGCTGGAGAGCCGGCTCCGCCCGTCGCTATTCCGCCGCGGCGGCGGCGGGGCGGGTCAGTTCCAGAGCGCGCTGTGCGACGGCGGCTGTGGCGGGTTCGCCCTCGCCCGTGACCGACACGGTCGGGAAGGCGAATTTGATGCCGTTCTCGTCGAACGCCTTCTTGATCATGGCATAGGCCTTGCGCCGGATCACGAACTGCTCTCCCGGCAGGGTCATCATTTTCATCCGGATCTGCACCGCGAAATCGCCGAGGTTCTCGACACCCTGCATCTTCAACGGCTCGAGGATCAGCGGCGCGAATTCTTCGTCCTTTTGCAGATCCAGCCCGATCTGCTTGATCAGCTTGCGAGCGCGCTCGAGATCGCTGTCATAGGTGATGCCGACCATCAGCTTGTCGATGACCCAGTCGCGGCTCTGGTTCTGCACGGCACCCAACAGGCTGAACGGCACGGTGTAGACCGGGCCACGGTGGTGCCGCAGCTTGACCGAGCGAATGCTGAAGCCTTCGACGGTGCCCTTGTAATTGCCGCTCTGGATGTATTCGCCGACCCGGAAGGCATCATCCATCAGATAGAACATGCCGGCGATCACGTCGCGCACAAAGGTCTGCGCGCCGAAGCCGATCGCGACGCCAACGACGCTCAACCCGGCGATCAATGGCCCGATCTCGACGCCCATCGCCGCCAGCGCCATCAGCGCGGCGACAGCGATGACGACGACGAACAGAACATTGCGAAAAATCGGCAGCAATGTCCGCAGCCGCGCCTGCCGGCGCGCCTCGTCGGTGTTCGGCAGGCCAAGGTCGACGCTCTGGGCGAGCTTGCGATCGATCGCCGCCTTGATCGCATGCCACAGAAGGTCGGCAACGAGCAGGATGACCACGGCGCTCAACACGCCATGTGCGATCCGGGCGAACGAGGTATCCTGCCCGGCGAGGCCGACGACGTCGACACCCCAGCCCCAGGCAAGCACGGCGACCGCACCGATGATCAACAGCGCCCGGATGCCGCGCTCGAGGCTGACCGTGAGGACGCTGGACGGACCCTCAGCCGTCTCGGGAGCGCCGGGCGGCTTCAGCAGATGCTCAACCGCGCGCCGAGTCACGGCGCTCACGAGCGGCAGTGTGATGACAACCAGAACGAGCCAGAAACTCGTCATGGCGTGAGCTACCCAGAGCACCCACAACAACACGATACCGGTCGACAGCAGGGCGTTGCGGGCGCCGTGGCCGAGACGATGCGTCGGGGCGGAGGGCGCTCCCTGCTCGTCCGACACAACGGGCCGACGCCAAACCGCTTCCAGCGCGATGGCGAGGAGGACGAGTCCGAGTGCATAGGCGACGAGCTCGCGGCTCTCCAGCGAGTAGCCAAGAGTGCGGCCCAACCCGACGAGTACCCAACCGAAGGCAAACCAGCCGACGAACGCGGTTATTCGGCGGCACCAGAACCAAGCGGCCCTTGTCTCCGCCGGGACGATGCGGAAGCGCTCGGCCTCGGGGGCCAGCAGAAAACGGCCGACTACGATCGCTGCTCGGACCGCGAGAATCGCGACCAGGTACCCCGACACCATCTCGCGCAAGAGCGGCGGCCACTCGAAGGCGAGAAAGGCGCCGACGCTGCCGATCGCGAAGGCCAGCAACATGCCGACAGCAAAGGCGAAACGCGCAGCGACAACTCGCAGGCGATGGCTTACGGTCGCCAAAGGAAGGCTGTCGAGCCGCGCGCGGATCCGCTGCGTCGCCCAGCGAAACAGCCACTCGACGCCAAAGCCCAAAGCGACGAACGCGACGAGGAGCAGCAGGGCCCTGGTGCGTCCACCATCCCCCAGCTCCGCGGTAACGAGGCCGGAGCCTCGCTGGAACTGGTTCGGTACATCGGGGAATGCCGCGGCGAGCTTCATAATGTGCGTGCGCACGGCGCCGAGCTGGGCGTCGAAGTAATGTGAAATCGAAGTCTCGACGGTCTCCTGCCCCGCTCCGGCGGCTGCCTTAGCTTCGCTCTGCTTCTCCAGCCACTCCTGGACCTTGGGGTCGGCGAGCAAGGTCAGGAGCTCGTGGACCTTTGCCGACGTCGTTTCCTCGGCTTTCGGTGCCGCCGGTTTTCCCATCGCAGATTGCGCAGCAACGGCGCCGAGTGGCCCGATCGCAAAAACGAGCGTGGCAAGGCAAATCGCCGCGAAATGCCTTGCCGCACCCGCGATCGGATTGCCCTGATGCATGTAATCGCCTCCCGTGGCCGACCGACGATATATAGTCTGATGTGCGATATTACGATGAACTTGGTCGGAGGGTGGGGCAAGGACGACGTGTTGACGGGCGGTTAAAGACGAACTGCGGCGAAAGTCCGGAAAAATATGTAGATGTCTCACCTAATCGGATTCCGTAAATCCATGTGCAGCGAATCTGGAGCAAAATATCGCCTCTGGGTTGAAAGACCCCGAGACTGGTGTGGGCGCCCGGCGTAAAGACCAATCCCGACGCGGCGAGAGCCTCATCTCCGGGCATCATTGACGGCGTGCGCGTGTCGCGTATTGCGTGAGAGCCGCCCCCCGCCCTCCTGTTAATGCAATAAATAAACAGGAGGGTGCCCAACCCATGGTGTTCCCCCGGTCTGCAACATGGATCCAAACCGAGAGGCGGCCGCCATTGGCCAACCCGGTGCGCATCATATCACCCCGCCATTGGTTAAAGATTGTGCGCACTGTATCATATTATTGCGATATTGTCAATCAGTCCTAATTCTCCCTCCGCCGCGAAGCCCCGCGCAAAGGCAGCCGAGCCCGGTCGCCAGGCGGCCCTGGTACCGCCCAAGCCGTTTGAGACCTCCTCCTCGCCGGCGGACAGGGACGGCGTCTACCGGGGGCAGATCTGTTACGGGCCCAGCCCAGCGGACCCGGCGCGCTGCTTTCAAGCGCAGGCCGTCGTCCAGAGAGGCAGGATCTCCGGGCGATGGCCGGGTCGCGAGCCCGGCGTGACGATGTATATGGCCGGTGATGTCGCTCCGGGCGGAGACGTGACGATCCACATGCACGGCGAACGCACCGACGGCTCACATCTGGCGGTGATCGATCTCGCCGGAACCCTTCAAAATGGCCGGATCGACGCGAAGGGCAGCTTCGCGGTGACCGTGGCGTGACCTTGAACTGGCAAAAAAACTGAGCAAGCGGTAGCCCGCCCCTGAGCACTGCGGGCGATGGCCGCGGGGGTTTCGTTGACGCGGTTGGTTGTGGTTCCTATTTTCCCGGCTTGTTCCGGAAAGCGCTGAGCCGATGCCCACGGATTATCGTCCGACTGTATTCCTGCCCAAGACCGGTTTTCCGATGCGCGGCGACCTGCCGAAGCGCGAGCCGCCGATTCTCGCGCGTTGGGAGGAGATGGATCTCTACCGCCGGCTGCGCGAGGCCTCGCGGGGCCGCGAGAAATTCATTCTGCATGACGGCCCGCCCTACGCTAATGCCGACCTCCATCTCGGCCACGCGCTCAACAAGATTTTGAAGGACGTGGTCAACCGCGCCCAACAGATGCTCGGCAAAGACGCGCCCTATGTGCCGGGCTGGGATTGCCACGGTCTGCCAATCGAGTGGATCATCGAGGAAAAGTACCGGGCCCAGAACCAATCCAAGGACAGCGTGCCGATCGACCGGTTCCGCCGCGAATGCCGCGAGTTCGCCGCGCACTGGATCGAGGTGCAAAAACGCGACTTCAAACGCCTCGGGGTGATCGGTGACTGGGAGAACCCGTACACCACGATGGCCTATTCGGCAGAGGCGCAGATCGTCCGCGAAATCGGCAAGTTTCTCGTCAATGGCGGGCTCTACAAGGGGTCAAAGCCGGTTCTCTGGTCGATCGTCGAACGGACCGCACTTGCCGAAGCGGAAGTCGAATACTACGACCATAGATCGACGACGGTCTGGGTACGTTTCCCGGTCGTACGGGCCGGGCGCCCGGCCCTCGCCGGAGCCGCGGCGCTAATCTGGACGACGACGCCGTGGACCTTGCCGGGCAACCGCGCCGTCGCATTCAGCCCGGGGCTCGACTACGTGGTTATCCGGGTCGAGCGGGTAGTAGAGGGAAGGCGCGCCCGGCCCGGCGAGAGTTTGCTCGTCGCCGATGCCCTGGCGGAGGAGGTCGCAAAACGGGCCGGCATCGAGACATATTCGGTCGTCGACCGGTTTCCCGGCGACGCGCTCGGCGGGACGATCGCGAGCCATCCGCTGAAGGGCCGGGGTTACGATTTCGACGTGCCGTTGCTGGCGGCCGGGTTTGTCGAGGCCGATCAGGGAACGGGGCTCGTGCACATCGCCCCCGGGCATGGCGCCGATGATTTCGATCTCGGCCAGGCCAACGGTCTGTCGGTGCCGGACACAGTCGGCCCGGACGGAGCGTATCTGCCGCAGGTGCCGCTCTTTGCCGGCCGATCGGTCTATGGGCCGGACGGCAAGCCGGGCGATGCCAACGAGGCGGTGATTTCCGCCATCGAGACCGCCGGGGGGCTTTTGGCCCGCGGCAGCCTCGTGCATTCCTACCCGCATTCCTGGCGCTCGAAAGCGCCGCTGATTTTTCGCAACACGCCGCAATGGTTCATCAGCATGGAGACGAACGGGTTGCGGCAGAAAGCCCTGGCGGCGATCGCCGAGACCCGGTGGATCCCGCCGCAAGGCCGTAACCGGATCGAGGCGATGGTCGAGAGCAAGCCGGAATGGTGCGTCTCGCGCCAGCGCGCCTGGGGCGTGCCGATCGCGGTATTCACCCACCGCGAGACCGGCGAACCGCTGCGCGATCCGGCCGTCGTCGAGCGCGTCGCCGCGGCGGTCGAGCGCGAGGGAGCCGATGTCTGGTTCAGCGCCGATCCCGCGCAGTTCCTCGGCAACGCCTATGACCCCGCGGAGTGGGAGAAGGTCACCGACATCGTCGAGGTTTGGTTCGATTCGGGCTCGACGCACGCCTTTGTGCTCGAGCAGCGGCCGGAGCTTAGATGGCCTGCCGATCTTTATCTCGAAGGCTCGGACCAGCATCGCGGCTGGTTTCAATCCTCGCTGGTCGAGGCCTGTGGCACCCGTGGCCGTGCCCCTTACAAAGCCGTTCTGACCCACGGCTTCTTCCTCGATGAAGAGGGGCGCAAGATGTCCAAATCGCTCGGCAACGGCATAGAGCCTCAGGAGGTCATGCAGCAGAGCGGGGCCGACATCCTGCGCCTGTGGGTGGTCGGCTCGGATTACACCGAGGATGTTCGCATCGGGCCCGAGATCCTCAAGCGCCACAGCGACGTCTACCGCCGTCTGCGCAATACGCTGCGTTACCTGCTGGGCGCGCTCGACGGCTTTTCGGCCGGCGAGGCAGTCGGGGTCGACGCGATGCCGGAACTCGAGCGCTGGGTATTGCACCGCTTAGCCGAGCTCGACCAATTGGTCCGCCGCTCGGTCGTGGCGTTCGATTTCCACGGCATGTTCACGGCGCTGCATAATTTCTGTGCGATCGATCTCTCTGCTTTCTATTTCGACATCCGCAAGGACCGGCTTTATTGCGATGCGCCTGACGACATTCGGCGGCGGGCGGTGCGCACGGTGCTCGATCGCTGCTTTGACTGCCTGGCGCGCTGGCTCGCTCCGGTGATCTGCTTCACCGCCGAGGAGGCCTGGCTCGCCAGGCATGGCGACGCTCCGGGCCGAAGCGTGCATCTCGAACTGTTTCCCGATGTCCCGGATACCTGGCATGACGAGGCGCTCGGCGAGCGCTGGCAGGCGGTGCGCGATCTGCGCCGGGTCGTCACCGGCGCGCTCGAACTCGAGCGCGCCGCAAAGCGGCTGGGTTCAAGCCTGCAGGCGGCTGTCGAGCTGTTCGTTCCCGAACTATTCGCCGATCTGCTCCGCGACATCGACCTTGCCGAGATATGCATTACCTCCGCCGCTGCGGTCCGGCCGGGGCCGATTCCGGACGACGCATTGACGCTTCCGGATGTTGCAGACATCGGCGCGCGGGTATCCGCGGCTCCGGGCAACCGCTGCGAGCGCTGCTGGAGAGTGCTGCCCGAAGTCGGCGAGGTGCCGGGTCACACCGATCTGTGCCGCCGCTGCGCTGCCGTCGTCGACGGCCGCCGCGCGGCTACCCCCGGAGCGGGTGCCGTTTGATGCTGGTCCGCGGCCTCGCCGCGGCGGTTGTAGTCGCGGTCCTCGATCAGTTCACCAAAGCTGCAATCCTCGGCTTCTTCTCGGGGCAGGCTTTCGGTGCGCACGAGAGGATCACGCCGTTTTTCAACCTCGTCTTGACCTACAATCGTGGCGTGAGCTTCGGGCTGTTCAACAACGGTGCCGGGGTGAACGCGTTATTGTTCTCGTTCTTCGCAGCCGTGATCGTCGCGGTGCTGGTCTTTTGGCTGAACCGCGTCGAGAGCCCATTCCTCGCGGTCGCGATTGGACTGGTCATCGGCGGCGCCATCGGCAATGTCATCGATCGAATTCGTTTCGGCGCCGTTGTCGATTTTCTCGACTTTTACATCGGGTCGTGGCATTGGCCGGCGTTCAACGTCGCCGACAGCGCCATTTGCGTAGGGGTCGCGGCGATGTTGCTCGATGGCTTGCTTCTGCGGCGGGAAGCGCATTAAGTCAGAGTACAGGGAGGGGTTTCTGCCATGTTCTGTCGTCACCGGGTTCGCGGCGCGGGCCGCGGTCGTGTAGCTGTGAGTGTTCTGTGCCTTGCCGGGTCATTGCTGATCGCGGGCTGCACCGATTTCAAGAAGACGATCGGCCTCGAGCCGACATTGCCCGACGAGTTTGCGGTCGAGTCGCGCGCACCGCTGACGATCCCGCCTGACTTCGATCTGCGGCCGCCGACGCCGGGCGCCCCACGGCCGCAGGAAAAGGCCTCGAACCAGCAGGCCAAGCAGCTGATCGAGCAGGCCGGACCCGGTGAGCCGGGCAAGCAGGCTCCGGATTTCCGCCTGCGCCGCTCCGAGGACGGGCTTCCCGACATCGGCAGGCGCAGTGCGCAGACGCCCGACCCGAGCGGGGCCGTGGCCGACCAGAGCCTGTCGTCGAAGCTCCTCGGCTACGACGGCGCGAGCGGCGGCGCCGTTGAAAAGCGTGAAACCACCCCGCTCAAGGGGGTGTACTGAGCGAGGTTCGATCACGCTCTGCGTCGCTCGATGCCCCTCACCCTCTCGCTGCGCGGGTTCCTCCCTCTCTCCGCTCGCGGGGAGAGGGCCGGGGTGAGGGGCTCTTATGCATGGTCCGGGCTAGTTTTTCTGGGATTAGTGTCGCTCGCCATGCCGGCGCGGGCGCAGCGCTTCGCCGCCGAAACCTTTGCCCTCGACAACGGTATGCAGGTGGTGGTCGCACCGAACCATCGCGTTCCGGCCGTGACTCAGATGGTGTGGTACAAGGTCGGCGCCGCCGACGATCCGCTCGGAAAATCCGGGCTTGCCCACTTCCTCGAGCACCTGATGTTCAAGGGCACCGAAGCGACCCCGCCGGGCGCTTTTGCCGCGATGATCGGCCGCGACGGCGGACGCGACAACGCATTCACGACCGAGGATTATACCGCCTATTACGAGACCGTCGCGCGCGACCGGCTGGAACTCGTCATGCGGCTCGAGGCAGATCGGATGACGGGCCTCGTGCTCGACGACCCGGTGGTATTGCCGGAGCGCGACGTGGTGCTCGAGGAGCGGCGTCTGCGCATCGACAGCGAGCCTGCGGCATTGCTCGCCGAACAGTTGCGCGCGACACTCTTCCTGCATCATCCCTATCGCAATCCGGATATCGGCTGGGAGGGTGAGATCCGCCGCCTCGGCACCGCGGATGCGCTCGCCTTCTACCGCAGCTGGTATGCCCCGAACAACGCGATCCTCGTCATCGCCGGCGATGTCGCAATCGACGAGGTGCGTGCCCTCGCCGGGCGGTATTTCGCGCCGATCCCGCCGCGGCCGGCGCCTGTGCGCAGTCGCGTCGGCGAGCCCCGGCGCTATGCCGCAGCCCGCCTCGAGATGAAGAGCCCCCGCGCGGCACAGCCGCGGTGGAGCCGCTCCTACCTCGCCGCGAGCTATGGGGTGGGCGATGCCGGCCAGGCCTATGCCTTGCAGGTTCTCGCCGAAATCCTCGGGGGCGGCGCCGGCTCGCGACTTCACAAGAGCCTCGTCCTCGACCGCGGGCTGGCGCTCTCCGCCGGAACCGCCTATTCGGCTGGTGCGTCGGGGATCTCGAAGCCGCGGTAGAGACCGAGGTTGAACGCCTCGTGCGGGACGGCGTCGCCCCGGACGAAGTCCGGCGTGCGGCGGAGCGTATGCGAGATGCCTCGGTCTATGCCCAGGACAGTCTGTCCGGCCCGGCTGAGATCATCGGGGCCGGGCTCGCGATCGGGCAGAGCCTGGAGGCGGTCGAGGACTGGCCGGGGCGGATCGGTAAAGTCACTGCAGCCGAAGTCAACGTGGCGGCCCGCGCGCTCTTCGTCGAGCGCAACTCCGCGACCGGCGTGCTGCTCCCCGAGCGCGGCCCGTGAGGATGCGCCGCCTCGTTTTCACCCTCGTGCTGGCGTTGCTGTGGGCGCCAAGTGTCGGTGCGATGGCGATAGAGCGGGTGGTCAGTCCTTCCGGGATCGAGGCGTGGCTCGTCGAGGACCACACACTGCCGGTGGTGGCGATCCGTTTCGCCTTTCCGGGGGGTGCGGTGCTTGATCCAGCCGGCAAGACCGGGCTCGCTGCTCTCGCCGCGTCTTTGCTCGACGAAGGTGCCGGCCCCTACGACACGGCTTCCTTCCAGACCCGGCTCGAAGACCTCGTCACCAGCCTGCATTTTCAGGCGGGCCGGGACCAGCTCACCGGCAGTCTGCGCACCCTCAAACGTCATCTTGGCGCGGTCGAGGAGCTGTTGCGGCTGGCGCTGACCGCACCGCGCTTCGATCCGAGCGCCGTCGAGCGCGTCCGTGCCCAGATCGTCGCCGCGCTCGCGCAGCAAGCACAAAACCCCCGCGCGCTCGCCGGCCGGCTGTGGATGAGCGACGCCTTCGAGGATCACCCATACGGGCAAAACGTCGACGGCACGGTTGCCGGCGTCGGCGCCATAACCCCAGAGGATTTGCGAGGCTTCGTGGCCGAGCGGCTGCACCGCGGCGGGCTGGTGATCGGGGCCGTCGGGGATTTGCACCGGGACGAGCTTGCGGCATTGGTCGAACGGACATTCGGCGCCTTGCCGATCGGCACCGATGATGTCGGGGTGGCCGAAACCAGGCCGGCCGAAGACGGTGCGTTGCTGATCACCCGGCTCCCGGTGCCGCAGAGCACCGTCGCCTTCGGCCAGGCCGGGCCCAAACGCGATGATCCCGACTGGTACGCAGCGCGTCTTCTCAACGACATTATCGGCGGCAGCGGCTTTCGTGGCCGCCTGATGAAGGAGATCCGCGAAAAGCGCGGGCTCGCTTACGGCGTCTCGTCTGGGCTCGTCACGTTTCGACATGCCGCCCTGATCCTCGGCAATGTCGCCACCGAGAATGCACGGGTGGCACAATCGATCGACCTCATTCGAGCCGAGTGGCGGCGGATGCGCGACGACGGCCCGACCGAGACCGAGCTCGACGACGCCAAAAGCTATCTGATCGGGTCCTTCCCGCTGGGTCTCGATTCGAGCGAGAAGATCGCGGCCCTGCTCGTCGATCTGCAGCTGGAGCGGCTCCCGATCGATTATCTCGACCACCGCGCAGCACTGTTCAGCGCGGTGACGCAGGATGAAGCGCGCCGGGTCGCCCGACAACTCTTCGATCCCGACAAGCTGAGCTTTGTCGTGGTCGGCGATCCCGCCGATCTGACCCCGACCCGAACCCGGCCCGAACGTCGCTTCTGACGCTCGGCCCGACCCCGGCGGACCGATCATTCCATTCGGGGGCCAACTTTCGATTCACACCCAAACTCGTGGTTTCATCGGCAAACGGCGATTTCGTCATGTGC
>WNFD01002493.1_pt1 | contig 18513 bp, 15 predicted proteins | sample 5400491 | NCBI WGS metagenome assembly WNFD01 (sample SAMN13153343, study PRJNA577476) | soil metagenome | isolation source: 120 cm saprolite under Douglas fir tree site 2 hole 2 replicate 2 | place: USA:California | collected 2015-04-18 | reverse complement strand
CCAACCGAGCACCGGGATGTTGACGAAGCGCATGCCGAGTGATTCCGCTTGCGCGCGCTCCCAAGCCACCGGACCGCTATTTCCGCGCAGATCAACGATGGTGGTGACGCCAAGTTTTTTCAGTTCGGCCAGACCCTGCGCGGAAGGCTGCGCGCCGCGGAAAAGCATCTCGCTTACTTTCCCAGCGTTGGATACGCCGGCCAGTTTTAATTTTTCCGCTGGTGCGCCGAAAGAAGCGCGGGCTATGACCGGCTGCGCGGAAGTGTCGGCAACCGTTTGCGCATGCGAAGCGCGGGCGGCGACCAAGCACAACGCCAGAAAAGTTTTGCACAAGCTGGAGAAAAGGAACCTGTTCACCATAGGTTGGATGCTTTAGTGTACTCCGTGAGATGGATCAAATCGGATGCAAAGAGGAAGATGTGGCATGGAACATGACCACTACAAATAGACGTGGTACGAAAACGTCAACGATATTTAGCGTTTTCCTCTTGACACGGATTGGACAGGAGTTGATACTTCGCATCGCTGACTTTGGGGAGCGTGGACGCGCCCGGGCTGGTTTTTCTGTTTCCGGGGGAATAACCGGCTTAGAAGCCACGTCGCCGCCAAGCACCAAACAACAAAAGCCGCGACCACTTGCGGTGCGAGGGATGCGCCGTCAAGGAGGTGCCGTGAAGCCTTCCGAAATGAGGAGGCTCAGGCTGGCTATTTGCCGTTTTGCAACGAAATAGAGCGCTGACATGGAGTTTCCGATTCGTAAGGAGGCTGCATTTTCCGGTGAATGCCGCCTCCTTACGGCTCTAATGGGATTCAGTGTTGCGAGCCGGTCGAACCCAGCAGTAGTAAACTAGAGGGGTCGCCTCTGCGAGAGGCCGCCCATGGCGCGGAGGGACGGATGGCTACAGTGAAGCCGGCACTTAACGGCAAATCGGTGGAAACAGGAACGCACACGGACCACACCAGTGCTGGAAAGGGATTGGTGTTTGGGCGCCGTTTCACGGACGGCAAGACGTCCTCGTTCGACATGGTGGAGTGGGAGAAGCGCACGGCGCTGATCGGCAACGAAAAAGGCGCGACCATCTTCCGCCAGGAAGGTGTGGAAGTCCCCAAGAACTGGTCACAAACGGCAACGAACATCGTGACCAGCAAGTACTTCCACGGCAAGCCGGGCACGAGCGAACGGGAAAATTCCGTTAGGCAGCTCATCAGCCGCGTGGCCAACACGATTGTGCGCTGGGGCGAAGAGGGCGGCTATTTCGCGGATGCGGAGTCGCGCGACGTTTTTCGCGACGAGCTCACTCATTTGCTTGTCGAACAAAAGATGGCGTTCAACTCGCCGGTATGGTTCAACGTGGGCGTGCAGCCGAAGCCGCAATGCTCGGCATGCTTCATCAATTCCGTGCAAGATACGATGGAATCGATCATGGGCCTGACGCGCACGGAAGGCATGCTGTTCAAGTGGGGCTCGGGGACGGGCACGAACTTTTCGACTCTGCGCGGGAGCAAGGAGACCCTTTCCGGAGGCGGGATTGCGTCCGGCCCGGTGAGCTTCATGAAGGGCTTCGATGCGTTCGCCGGCGTGATCAAGAGCGGCGGGAAAACCCGGCGCGCGGCGAAGATGGTGATCCTCAACGTCGATCACCCGGACATCGTGGAATTTATCGAATGCAAGATGAAGGAAGAGCGCAAAGCGCACGTGCTGATCGCGCAAGGCTACGATTCGGGGATCGACGGCGACGCGTACGGCTCGATTTTCTTCCAGAACGCCAACCACTCCGTGCGCGTGACGGATGACTTCATGCGCGCGGCGGAAGAAGACCGCGACTGGTGGACGCGCAACGTGACCGACGGCCAACCGGCCGAGAAATTGCGTGCGCGCGATTTGCTCTCCAAAATTGCGGATTCCACGTGGCACTGCGGCGACCCCGGCATGCAGTACGACACGACGGTCAATCGCTGGCACACCTGCAAGAACACGGCGCGCATCAACGCCTCGAATCCCTGCAGTGAGTACATGTTCCTCGACGACACCGCGTGCAACCTGGCTTCGCTGAATTTGATGAAGTATCGCGCGCCCAACGGCCAATTTGATGTGGAGGCATTCAAGCACGCGGTAGACATCACCATCACCGCGCAGGAAATCCTGATCGACAACGCCAGCTACCCCACCCCGAAGATTGCCGACAATTCCCACGCCTTCCGCCCGCTGGGCCTGGGCTACGCCAACCTGGGCGCGCTGCTCATGTCCATGGCCCTGCCCTACGATTCCGACGAAGGCCGCGACGTGGCCGGCGCCATCACCGCGCTGATGTGCGGCGAAGCCTACGCGCAATCTTCGCGCATCGCCGAGCGCATGGGCCCCTTCCCCGGCTACGAAGTAAACAGCGATCCGATGCTGGACGTGATCCGCATGCACCGCGACGCCATACGCGGCATCCAACCCGACCATGTGCAGCCGGAGCTGTACCTGGCCGCGCAGGAATCTTGGGACACCGCGCTGCATCACGGCGAAAAGTTCGGCTACAAGAACTCCCAGGTGACCGTGCTGGCTCCCACCGGAACCATCGGCTTCATGATGGACTGCGACACCACCGGTATCGAACCCGACCTGGCCCTGGTCAAACACAAAAAGCTCGTGGGCGGCGGTTTGATCAAAATCGTGAACAACACCGTGCCCGAAGCGCTGATGAAGCTGGGCTACACCCCGGAACAGAGCAGCGAAATCGTTTCGCACATCGACAAGCAAGGCACGGTGGAAGGCGCCCCCTACTTGAAACCCGAGCATCTTCCCGTGTTTGATTGCTCGTTGGCGCCCGCGGGCGGCGGCCGCTCCATCAGTTGGACCGGGCACGTGAGAATGATGGCGGCGACGCAACCGTTCCTATCCGGCGCAATCTCCAAGACCATCAACATGCCCGAGGAATCGACGATCGACGATATTTCGCAGGCGTACATTCTCTCCTGGAAGATGGGACTGAAAGCCGTGGCTATTTACCGCGACAATTCCAAACGCTCGCAGCCCCTTTCTGCCGCCGGGCAGAAGAAGGACGAGAAGAACGCGGAAGCGGCTGCGGGTGCCGTGGACCCGGTTCAGCGTGAACTTTTTCCGCGAGCACAGCGCGAGAAGATGCCGGCCGAACGCGCTTCCGTAACCCACAAATTCAGCATCGGCGGCCACGAGGGCTATATCACCGTAGGCATGTACGAAGACAATCGGCCCGGCGAAATTTTCATCAAGATGTCCAAAGAAGGCTCGACCCTGTCGGGCATCATGGATGGCTTGGCACTCACCATTTCACTGGGCTTGCAGTACGGCGTGCCCCTCAAAGTCTTTGTCGACAAATTGCTCAACACGCGCTTCGAGCCTTCCGGCATCACCGCGAACCCCAACATTCGCTTTGTCTCTTCTGTGCTTGACTACATCGCGCGATGGCTCGGTGGGCGCTTCATTTCTTCCGACTATCTAAAGCTGAACGGCGAGCAAGCCGCGACGCCGGCAGCGGCTGTGAGTGCGGAAGCGTTGCGCTTGTCGCCGCCGGTCACCATCCCGACTTCCTCCAAACCTCGCGACGCCCATGAAGGCGCCCCGACCTGCTCCGAATGCGGCATGTTGATGGTGCCGAACGGGGCCTGCTACAAGTGCGAGAACTGCGGTAGCTCGTCCGGCTGCAGCTAGCTTGCAGAGCTGCCGCATGAACCAGGAGAGGCCCACAAGGTGATGAGCACATCCCAACCCGGCGCGGCGATCGCGGCTAAGCTCGCCCCACTCAAACCAAAGACTCGAGGATTTCTTCGCATCGCACGGCACGGCGGCGGCCCGGCCGCGGTGTATGTAATCACGTATCACCGGCTCGATGCGGAAGCGGAGAATTCGAAACCGAAACCAGTGGTGGCCGAGGGGGCGCAAGCGCTGATTGAACTCCTGGAGCGAATCGGGGTGGACTTCCGGCTCAGCGAAGTGCGCGGCGCTCTGGAAGACGTGCTGCGCTTGGGCTCCGCAAACATCCCCGACCTGTGGCTCAGCGACGAAGAGATGATCGAGAAGGGTTTAGTCGAGAGCTAAACGCCATATCCAGGGAGAAGTGTCAGCGCCGAAGGTTTTCCTTCGGCGCTTTATTTTGCACAGCGTCTCGTCGAGGCAATCAACGCGCGCGCGGGCGCAGCGGCGGGCGCGCGGTCAGCGGCCGCGGGCGCATGCGGAAGCGCGGGCCGAGCGGCGGTGGCACGTTGCGCAGGGAATCGCCGCAGCACGGGCAGCGGCCTTCGTCGCTGAACGCTCGGGTCGCGTCGGCGCGCAGCCAGTGGCCTCGTGCTTCGCATTGCGGATTAATGCATTGCACGGTGAAGCCGGGCAGAAATTGCATATCGTTTTCCCTCAGCGGCCGTAGCGCCTTTTGCGGCGCGGCCTGTCGCGAGACCCGAGTTCCCCTGTAATGGACGGATGTTGACGCGGATTGTGGCGCAAGCCCACCGTGGTGTCAAGAAGAAAGACCACAATATATTGGGGTACGCTTGCAAAGGGAGTTGGCAGAGTAGATGATAGAGGCGGTGTGCGCGGTCGGAACAGCCACAGGAGGCAGTCATGGCGAACGTGACACGGGGCGGTGGGGACTTCGGTGGTACGCTGCCGCCTATGCCGAATATTCGGCTGGCGGGCTCACGCATTTTGCAGATTGGCATCGCGGTTGTTGTGATCTTGCTTTTGCTCTGGAGCACGACCTCGATTCCCACCGGCAACGTCGGCGTGCTCACCCTTTTCGGGCGCGTGACCGGCGAAACGCTGCCGGAAGGCATCCATCTGATCAATCCGTTGAAATCGGTGCAAAAGCTTTCCGTGCAGACGCAGTCGGTCAAGGAAAGCGCCAATGTCCCCTCCAATGAAGGACTGATCTTGGCACTGGATACCTCGCTGCTCTTCCGCCTGGACAAGAGCAAAGCTGCGTTCGTGTATCAGACGGTCGGCGATAATTATGCGGAGAAAATTGTGGAGCCGACCCTGCGCGCAGCGATTCGCGCGGCGACGTCAGCACACACGGCTAATGCCCTCTACACCAACGCCCGCGAGCTGGTGCAATCCCAAATTCAAGATGAACTCACCAAGGAGCTCGCGCCGCGCGGCGTCATCGTCGAAAACGTGCTGCTGCGCGATGTGCAGTTGCCCGCCATGCTAAAGGGTTCGATCGAAGCCAAACAGCAAGCCGAACAGGACGCGCTGCGCATGAGCTTCATCCTGCAAAAAGAAAAGCAGGAAGCGGAGCGCAAGCGCATTGAAGCGCAGGGCATCGCCGATTTTCAGAAGATTGTGGCGCAGGGCATCAGCCCGCAGTTGCTGGAATGGAAAGGCATCGAAGCCACGGAAAAACTGGCCACCAGCGCGAACGCGAAAGTCGTCATAATCGGCAATCCCAAGAACGGGCTGCCGCTCGTGCTGGAGCCGAAATAGGGCGAGGACGGTAGCTACGGTTGCGGAGGAGCGCTGGGTGGCTTTTCCGGTTGCGGTGGCGGCGCCGTTTTCTTCCGTGCCGGCTTGCGATGGCTCTTCAATTCTTCCAGGGCAGCGAGGCGGATCTTTAGCCGTTCGATTTCTTCCTGCCGGTCATTGATTTGCTGCTTCTCGCTGTCGAGATTGCTCTTGCCCGCCGTGTTGTGCGCGTAATCAGGATTTGAGAAATAGGAATCTTGATCCAGAGCAAGCTGGCGCCGCGAAACATCCAAATCCCTTTCACCCTGCGTGATTTGCGACTTCACCTTGGCAATATCTGAGTCTTGTGCGGCGGCTTCCTTTTGCGCTTCTTCGTCCGAGGCAATATCCGCGGCTTCAGCGGCCGCAACGGCCGCCGGGCTGGGTGGCTCGGTTTCCAGCTGTGGCGGAGCCATCACATTAAAGCCGGCCTGGCCGGGTTTGAAGACGTGGCGGTCCAGGTCGTCATCGGTGAGGACTTTGGAGGACTTCGCGGAATTTTTCTTTTGATCGCGAGCGCGCCGCGCAGCATCCGCCACGGATGAGTTTGACGACGCGGATTGTTGCGCCTGCGCATCTTGCGATTGCGCCAACGTTGCAATCGGCAAGCAAAAGCCGCCGCCGAGCAGCGCGGCAACTACTCGCAGTGGAATAAAGAGTCGCATCAATATTGATCCTCGCGATTCACGCTGGGACCAAACTCAGGATACGCCGGACTTTTTGCCGAGGCAATCTCCGGCCCGCCGCCTGTGCGAATCAGGCAACCTCCGTGACGCCGCAACGCAAACATTCTTTGGTGCGTCTTAATTCAGAATCTTGCAAGCATTCCGGGGCTCTGCGCCGTCCAAGAGTTGCAGCCGCGCGTCTCGGGGCGCATACTCCCGAACCGAAGCCCGGCAAGGGCTGGAAAGGAAATGGATGCGCAAGGGTCTGGTTTTTGGCGTGGTGATGCTCTGGTGCGGGTTGTTGTTCCTTCAGTTCGCGGCAGCGGAACCCCCGGCCTTCATAGCCATGGCTGCCAAAGCCTCGGATGCGCAGACGGCCCCGCAGCGTCCTTCTCCTACGCAAACGCCGGTTCCTGGATTGCCGAAGTCGGAACGCGTCGAGCCGCAGCATGGGAAAACCGAGCAGTACACGCTATCCGAGGATCGCTACGAAAAAGCGGTAGCGTATTCACGGGCGGCCTACACGCTGTATTTCGTGTCTTACTTCGTGAGCATCGCCGTGCTCCTCTTGCTCTTGCAGCTCGGCGTGGCCGCTAGGTTCCGCGATTTTGCCGAGCGCGTCACCGGCCGCCGCTGGCTCCAGGCCTTTGTCTTCGTGCCGCTGCTGATCTTGACCTGCGACGTTGTCGATTTGCCGGTGCGCTTGTATTGGCATTCACTGTCTTTGCGTTACGAGCAATCGGTGCAGCGATGGGGCTCGTGGTTCTGGGATTGGACCAAGGAAGAACTCGTGGGCACGTTTTTCGCGCTGATTCTCGTCTTGATTCTATTTGCCGTGATTAGGCGAAGCCCGCGGCGCTGGTGGCTGTACTTCTGGTTTGCCGCCCTGCCCATCCTCCTGGGCATTATTTTTATCAATCCGCTGGTCATCGATCCGTTGTTCAACAAATTCGAACCGCTCGACAAGGAACATCCCCAGCTAGTGGACGCTATTCAAAAGTTGACCCGCAACGCCGGAGTGCTGATACCCAGGGAACGCGTCTTCCTGATGCGCGCGAGTGAAAAGACCAATAGAAGTAACGCGTACGTGACGGGACTCGGGGTCTCCAAACGCGTCGTCGTGTGGGACACGCTTCTGCAAAGGACCAGCACCGATGAAGCGCTCTTTATTATTGGACACGAACTCGGCCATTACGTGCTGGGTCATGTGTGGAAAGGATTCTTGTTTGGCGCCGTCGGGCTACTAGTTACTTTGTACCTGATCTTTCGCGGCTTGCACTGGATGCTCGGGCGCTGGGGCCGACTCTGGCAACTCTATGGCTTGGAGGATTGGGCGTCTCTCGCCGCTTTTCTCTTGTTGCTGCAAGTAATTATGTTCTTTGCTTCGCCGGTGGTGAACGGCGTCACGCGGATGGAAGAGCACGCCGCGGATGTTTATGGGCTGGAGGTGATTCACGGGATTGTGCCGAATTCGGAAGAGGTCGCGGCGCATGCATTTCAAATTTTGGGGGAAGCAGATCTCGATGACCCCAATCCCTCGCCATTCATTACATTTTGGCTGTACTCGCATCCGCCGCTTGCGGAACGCCTCGTATTTGCCCACAGCTACGATCCCTGGTCTAGAGGCGAGCCGCCGAAGTACGTGAAACCGCGCGCGAACTGAATTACGAGGCCTGTCGGCGAGCAAAGCTGGCGACCTTGTGCCGGTTCCCGCAGATGGCCATCGAGCACCAACGCCGGCGGCGTGTGCGTGAGTTGTCGCTGAAGAAAAGGCCGCAACCAGGATTGGCGCATATACGCAATCGCGCTTGCGCTCCCTCCACAATGATTTCCGCCGCGGAACGCGCGATGGCGGCCAGCAGCCAGTCCAGGCCCCCTTCGCGGGCCTGGAACTCCATTTTCCACGCGCTCCCGCCTAACACCAGTTCGTCGTGCCCTTCCGTGATGCGAAGAACTTGGTTGATCGGTTCGGCCCACTCGCGCGCAATGCCCTCTTTTTGCACCAGTGCGCCAAAGGCCCTTCGCAACGCATCGCGCAGGCGCACGGAACGCGACAAGAGCGCCTGCGCGGCGTCTGGATCCGAACCGGAAAGCGCCAATAGACTCGCGCCACGTTCCGCCGAGACGATGTGTGAAGCCTGAAGGAAAGCGATCAATTCCTCCCAGGACAAGTGCTGCGCAGGAGCGCCGGGGTAAGACGGAATGTTGGCAAAACCGATGGCGAGTCGGCCGCCAAGTAAGAGAGCAGGAGCAGCGACGTCAGCCAAAGGCAAGAATGACCTCCTTCAGTAACCGGTTAACTCTATCACGCCGGTTAGACACCAACTAGTAGTCATTTTGCTTGCTCGAAACCCAAAATTCGTCCACTGAACGCTAAAAAACGTAGTATGTAATTGACTTGAGGAGTTGTGTTTCGAATGAAGGATCTGTCACATCTTCTGCCCTCCGCACTGGCCTTGAGCCTCGCTGCAACTTGCCTGGCGGGACCCTCGCAAAATGTCGCCGGCACGGCCAACAGCGCCAGTGCGCGGGTTCCCGTGGTCTTGGAATTGTTTACATCCGAAGGCTGCTCGAGCTGTCCGCCCGCGGATGCTTTGCTTGCAAGACTCGCGGAGCAGCAACCGGTCGCGGGCGCGGAAATCATTGCGCTCGAAGAGCACGTCGATTATTGGGACCACGAGGGCTGGATCGATCCGTTCTCCTCGGCGCAATGGACGCAGCGTCAACAGGCTTACGCCTTCGGGTTCGCGGATCACGGCGTGTATACTCCGGAACTGGTGGTCAATGGACGCTCCGGATTTGTCGGCAGCCACGAGGGCGATGCCTATCGCGCCATCGCTGGTGCGGTTGCGCAGCCTCGAACGGATATCTCTGTATCGCTGCTGAAGTCAGACAAACACGACCATGAGCAAGTCAGACTCGAGGTCGGAAAGCTCCAGGGAGCGCAACAGGGCGACGTTGCGGAGGTCTGGCTGGCCATCACAGAAACGGCGCTGCATTCCTCCGTAACGGGCGGCGAAAATGCCGGTCACGATCTGCACCACGCCCCGGTGGTGCGCTGGTTGCACAAAGCGGGCACCACCGACCTTCGCGCGGCACCATCCTTCACCGGCGAATCCGACCTGAAACTGGATTCAGCATGGAAGCGTAATAACTTGCGCATCGTCGCTTTCATACAGGAAAAGCGCAGCCGCCATATTCTCGGCGCCGCCGTCGCGCGTTTCGAACCATAAGTTTCGATTCATAATTTTCGAACCATAGTTTCTCCCGCCGCACAGAACAGCGCGAAGCGCCCTATGCTATCTTCAGTCCTGGCATCGAACGCAAAGACACTCGCAATTCGCCGATGGCGCTCTTTGGCCAAACGCCCTTCTCATGAGCGACGCAAGTTTTCTGAATCCGCAAGGTCCACCGCAGATAAGCCCGCCGCCCGCCGAGCACGGTGTATTTCAAAGCTCGTCTCTCCTGTTCGTTCTCTTGCGCTTGGGCATTTACATCGCCCTAGCAGAGGGAATCGGCTTCGCGCTGCAATGGATTATGGTCGCGCTGTCGGCCGGAGAGCGCTCGTTGTACTCACCGACGAACCTCGCGATTGCGGAGAGCGGTTCGCTGGTAGGCGCATTTGCCGCAGGCGTGGCGATGTCGCAGTTGGAAGGGCGCTCCTTTGGCGATTACGGCCTTCCATTGCGCGGCGCTTTTGGAAAATTGTTTTGGCAGGGCGCATTGTTCGGGCTGGCGGAAATCAGCGCCGTGATCGGCGTGATTGCAACGTTCGGCTCTTATCATTTCGGCGCCTTGGCGATTCACGGAACGGAATTGCTTCGCTGGGCGGCGTTCTGGGGCGCTTTCTTCGTCCTCGTTGGACTGTATGAGGAATTCGCGTTCCGCGGGTACGTGCAATTCACTCTCGCGCGAGCCGTCAGCTTCTGGCCCGCTGCGGTGTTGCTCTCCGCCGCATTTGGATTCGTGCACAGGACAAATCCTGGTGAAAGCAAGATGGGCGTAGCGGGAGTCGTGCTTACCGGCTTGTTCTGGTGCCTCGCTCTGCGCCGCACAGGAAATCTATGGTTTGCGGTGGGCATGCATGCCAGCTTCGATTTCGGCGAAACATTTTTGTACTCCGTTCCGGACAGTGGCGTTGTGTTTCCCGGGCATCTTTCCAACGCGACGCTTGCCGGACCCACCTGGCTGACGGGCGGGAGCGCCGGCCCCGAAGCCAGCGTTTGCGATTTCACCATGCTGCTTATCTTTTTCTACGTGTTTCACCGGGTCTACCCAGCTCGCTCTCCGAGCTCATTGCCAGGCAGCGCCTGACAGAAATCCGAATACAGCTGTCGCGTCTCACGCGGTCTGCTACACTGGCGCGCTTTACGAGCATTTCTGCAACGCCATGAAGCTTTCTGCAAAACAACGGCGCGCGCTCGAATCCATTTGCGATACCTTCGCGCCCGCAGGCGACGGCTGGCCCTCTGCATCGGAATTGGGCGTTCCCGATGCGATCGCGCGCGGCCTGGAATTCAATCTCCGCAGCGCGGAGCGCACCCAATTCCTTCAACTCCTTGATTTCTGGGACTCTCGTTTTCACAGCCTGCTCGCAATTGGCCGGTACAGATCCTTTTCTTCGCTGACGCCGGAGGCTCGCGAGTGGGTGTTGCTCTCCTGGGCAGACAGCAACCTCAAGCGTCGGCGCGCAGCGTTTCAAGCGTTGCGCAAAGTCATCGGATTGCTTTACGTCATGTTGCCGGCTGCGGGCGGTGGCAAGAGTGCCGTCTGCGGAAAGCTTGGCTACCCGGGCCCGTTGGGTGTCCAGCGCGCCGATGCGCAACGCGCGCTGCGTGCAGTCGCGCCCGCGACTGATTTGGATTTGTACTCCGACGTATGCATTATCGGATCCGGAGCAGGCGGAGCAACCGCAGCGGCGGTCCTCTCCGCAGCGGGACACGACGTAATCGTTCTGGAATCCGGCGGCTATTTCGATGACGCGGATTTTGGCGGTGACGCGTTGCGCGGATTTGAGCGGCTGTACGCGGAAGCGGGAAACGCGGCGACCTGGGATCACAGCGTCAATCTGCTCGCCGGGGAATGTCTGGGCGGCGGCACGGTGGTCAATTACTGCACCTCGTTTCGCACTCCGGATGACGTACGCGCGGAGTGGGCGAGCACGGGAGTTCCCTGGTTTGCGGGGGAGGAATACACGCGCAGCCTCGATGCCGTCTGCGCGCGGCTTTCGGTCAACCTGGAGCACAATCGCGTTTCGGCGCGCGAGCAGATTTTGCAGCGCGGCCTGCAAGCGCTGGGCTGGCATTGCGCGGCGATGCCGCGCAACGTTATCGGTTGCGAGCAAGGAAAAATTTGCGGCTACTGCGGATTCGGTTGCGCCATCGGAGCAAAACAGTCGGCGGTGAAAACGTGGCTTGCCGATGCGCAAGATGCAGGCGCGCGGCTTTTTGTCGAAACGCGCGCCGAGCGTGTTCGCGTGGAAGCTGGCACCGCCGTTGGCGTCGAAGCTCGCACACGGCGAGACCAACGCGTGAGCGTGCGCTGTAAAGCCGTAGTTATCGCGTGCGGCGCGATTCACACTCCCGCGCTGCTGCTACGCTCCGGCCTGCGCAATGAACACATCGGCCGCCATTTGCATCTTCACCCGGTCTCCAACGTTTCGGGCATCTTCCGGGAAGAGATCCGCCCGTGGGAAGGCACCATGCAGGCCGTTTATTCCGATCAGTTTCGTTTTCTGAGCGGCAATCACGGCGTGAAGTACGAAACCACCGCGCTGCAGCCAGCCATCCAAGCCGCCGTTCTTCCTTGGCGCGAGCCGGAACATTATCGTTCGTTGCTCAGAAAACTTCCGCACACCGTGGGCATTGGGACACTGCTGCGGGATCGCGACGGCGGCCGCGTAACCGTAGATCGTGAAGGTCGCCCGGTTTCGCATTACTCGCTCTCCTCCTTTGATCGCAAGCACCTTCGGCACGGCTTCATTGGCGCGGCGCGCATCCTGGAAGCCGCGGGCGCGGAGTTGATCTTTTCGCCGCACGCGAAGTGGTGCGCGTATGAACCCGGGCGGCGCGGCTCGCTCGGAAGCTTCGCGCAAACCATGGATGCCGCCGGCTGGGATGCTGGGCGGCTCGCGCTCTTTTCGTTCCATATCATGGGCAGCGCGCGTATGGGCGGCTCGCCCAAGACTTCCGCGACTAACCCTGAGGGACAAACGTGGGAGGTACGCAACCTCTATGTCATGGACGGCTCCGCCTTCCCGAACGCTTCCGGAGTAAATCCCATGATTTCCATCGAGGCCATCGCGCATCGCAACGCCTCCGCATTAGCGGCGCGACTGCCCCGGTCATAGCCCGCTCTGCCGTTGGAGTGGATGGTGGAGGCACACCCCCGTGGTGACGGGAAGTATGCGCAATCGAATGAGGACACAGGAGATAGCGGCGCCACGTGGTGCATATGACGGCGGAAGCGAAGCTTGGCGCGGAAAGTGTTGGGGGTACCCCACCCCGGGTGTTTTGCAAAAAGAGGCTGTAAGTTACTGATTCCAAAGGGCGACAACCGAAAAAAGAGCGGCAAGAGGCTGCAATTTACTGAATGCAAAGAGCTTAGGCTGGCAGGGAGGGTGCGGAGGGAGGTCGTCTGTCGAGCTAACATGACGGAGATTATCATATCAGTATATCGCTTGTCAAGCGATTTTTGGGCTAACGTTGTTAGCCCATGAAGATGTCCGGCTCTGTCAGCAGGTGATTTGTCCGGCTTTCTACCCTCTTGTTGCCCCTCTTTCCTAGGGTTCGGCGGGCCTTCTCAACTTGTTTCGTTTCTACCCATAACCTGATGCGTAGCGTTGGGGCGCAGTGCAGCTACGCATGCAAAGGTCACATTTACAATGACTTACAGTGTGGGCCGGCTTGGCCACCGGCCTGCACCTCTGGTTGCCGAATCTTGTGACGGAACGCATGAGGAAAACAGTGAAGAACAAACGACAAGCTGGCTTCTCGACGTTGGAGATGCTGATCGTTGTAGCGATGTCTATAACCATTACGGCGATTGCCGTACCGCAGTATGTCAGGACTACGGCTTATTTGCGCGTAGCAGGCGATCTTCGGTCCATCAACGGGTTGACAGCGCTGGCCAAGATGCGCGCCGCTGCCGGCTTCACGCACGCCCGGACCTATGTAGATCTCACCGCTAATACTTATCACTTGGAAGTCTGGAACAAGGCAGGGAATGGTGGCGCGGGATGTTGGCAAACAGACGGTGATATAGCTAACGCCTGCACGGTGATCGGCACCAGCCCAGTTTTCAACCTTTCGCAAGGCGACATCTTTGGAGCTGGGGGCCTGACTACCGGGCCGACGCCTGCTCAGCAGCCAACCATCCCAACCCAAGCCGCTTGCCAGGCCATCAATGGAGGCACCGGGACCATTGGGAGTACGGCCTGCATCGTCTTCAATTCGCGCGGCATTCCGATCGACACAACCGGCAGTCCGGTAGCCACGGGCGCCGTTTACCTGACCAACGGAACAATCGTGGAGGGCGTCACCGTCTCCGCCACCGGGTCGATTCAAAGCTGGACCACCCCAATAGGTGCAGCAAATTGGTATGGGCTGTAAGGAAAAACAGATGAAATTCCAACGCAAAATAATTTTGTCGCGAAGCCGGAAGCCGCAAGCCGGGCTAACGGTTATGGAAACGATGATTGCCCTCGCGATGTTGCTGATTGTCGCGGCGGGCGTGATGGGCCTGGCTGCGGTGGCCGTTTCCACAACGGAAACACAAGGGCATCTGGCGGCGCGCACCGCCGAGTACGCGCAGGACAAAATGGAACAGCTTCTGGCCCTGAAATTCTGCGATGGGGGCACGAGCGGCACAATCGGGACGGACACCACAGTCTTTCCGGCCGTGGCTGGGACTGGGACAGGACTCGGTGGCTGCAGCGACATGACCAACGGGGTTCCGCAGGCTGGCGGCGGCCTAAGTACGACCGCGCCAACGGCGGGCTATGTGGACTACCTCGATGCCAGCGGCAATCGAGTTACCGCGGGAGCGCAATGGCAATACGTCCGCGTGTGGCAAATCACTGTTCCGGCAGGCACAACTGGCCTGAAACAGATTACGGTACTGACCAAGGCTAACCGTTCCGTGGGCAACGCGGTCGCGCCACAGTCCACAGTTGTGGCTTTGAAGACGTTTCCACTTTGATGAGGGTGCTATGACGCGCAAGAAACAGGTGGGATTCAGCTTGATAGAAACGATGGTAGCCCTTGCGGTTCTGTTCGCCGTGGGGGGGATCGTGATGTCCGGAATGGTGCAACTAATGAAGACGCAGGGCACCATCGCCAACCGCACGGACATGCATACCAGCGTGCGGAGCGCGACGGAATTACTGCAGCAGGAGATAGGACAGGCGGGAAGAGTCTCGCTTGCCAGTCCCACCGCCAATGTAACCCTGTCCGCCGCAGTACTCGCTGGCGCGGGAGCAACCGCATTCACGCTGATCGCTTCCGACAATTCGGCTGTTACGGTCTACCAGAATGAGGTCTTGACGGTCGATCTTGGAGCAACCCAGGAAGTAGTTACGCTAGCAAGCGGAAGCGGTGCGTCCGGGACGGCGTTATTCCAGAATCCTCATGCTGCGGGTGCACCGGTGTCCGTATTGGGGGCCTTCGCCACGGGAATCGTCCCGCCCGGGGCCGCTGCACCAAACTCCCCTGGCTCCAGCGGAACGGTGTTGAAGTTATATGGGGACATCAACGGCGACGGCAACATGGTGTACGTCGAATACGTCTGCACGCCGGGTACAGCCGCCGCTCCCGGGAATCTGTATCGAAACCAGATGTCGATCACCGCTGGGGCCAAGGCGGCGGTCGACAATACCATGATCCTGCTGAACAACGTTCTGACGAATCCCAACGATCCAATCGGCAATCCGGTGCCTTGTTTCACGTACCAGGTTCAGGCGCTTGGCGCAGGTACGTGCGTAACAGACGTTGCGGTGACTCTGACGGTGCAAACGCAGAATAAGGACCCGCAAACCGGGCAATTTCAACAGGAGACGAAGGCCTTGTTGAACGTCTCCCCGCGAAATGTCGTCGAGGTGTATGACACGGCCAGCCTGACGGATCCCCTGCGCGCGCAAGTGATACCTCCCTCGGTCAGCGCGTTGTTAGGTCCGTGAAAAGGATTGCAAGGAGAATTCATCATGAAACGGTCAAACCAAAAAGGCGTGGCACTGATCTTCGCCCTGATTTTTATCCTGGTGCTTTCGGTGACAGCGGCGACACTGATGTTCCTGTCGCAGTCGGAAACCTGGTCGAGCATGAATTACCGGTTGATGACGCAATCGCGCTATGGAGCGGAAGGAGGCCTGCATGCGGCGGCGAACTATTTCATGAACACCTACACGCTGCCGGGCGGCGTCGGTGATCCGCTTATCGCTTACAACATGAACGTCAGCCCGGTCACGCTGCTCGCCGGCGGCCCCCCGATCGCGTTGGGACCGACGATGAACGGCATCAGCGCCAATTATCCCATTCCCACAGTGCCGATCGCCTTTAATACTGCTAGCCAAGGTTCCCTGACGGGAGGCAATAACACTGTAAATTATTCGGTTTCGGCGGAGCTGTTAGCCATGAGACAGGTCTTCCATTGCGGAACTGCGCAGAAGCTGACCGCACAACTATGGAGGCTCACTTCGCATGGAGACATCACTGCGGCGCGTAAAGCGGAAGTAGAGGTCTCCGCCCTTTTGGAAAAGCACGTGACGCAGTGCTATAACTACGCGGGGTTTGCAACAGGCAGCGGATGCGGCTCCATCTCCTTCAATGGCGGCGGAACGATCGACAGCTACAATTCCTCCAATTTGACGATGTCTGGAGGTAGCCCCGTCACGCAGAATTACTTTGGCAATCTTGGCTCCAACGGAAACGTGAACACCGCCTCCGGTACGGTGATCAACGGCACTTTCTCCAGTCCGGACACGGGTGTCGGCGCGTGCGGCGGGGGCGGAGGCGTGCCCGCCTTGTCGGGCGCCGGCAGCGTGACGGGCTGCGCATTGAGCCCTACGAATTGTGTTGCCGCTCCCGGACTGGTTACGTTGCCGCAGACGGTCACGATGCCCACCACGCAAATACCGAGCACCGTGCCGCCCCCCTCAACTAATATTTCTAGCGCCACCACGCTTACGCCTTGCAGCGGGATTTGCCCAGATAACGGAGCCGGTAACGGCAATTATGGAGCGATTAACATTTCAGGAAACAGTAGCCAGGTTGTGACCTTCGTCCCAGCTGTAGTCGCCGGTGTTTGCCAACCAGGCACCTACTACGTGAACAGCATCATCTTGAGCGGACAGGCATCGATGACGGTCGGGCCGTGTCCCGGCACGGGTCCCGGGACGGGCAATCCTGCGGTCTACCTGCCGGTGATCATAAATGTTGTAGGGAACGGCCAGGCTACGCCGCTGGACATCGGGGGAAACGGCATCGCTAACGGGACATTCAATTCCACATTGCTGCAGATTCAATATGCGGGCACCGGCGCAATCAACCTCCACGGCAACGGGAGCTCTAGCGCAGTACTCTACGCGCCGAATGCCGGAATTACCTTCAGCGGCAACGCCCAATGGTACGGCTCGGTCATCGGCAAAACGTTACAGTCAAACGGAGGCGCCAGCGTGTCTATCCACTACGATCGCGCGTTGCAGCAGAACCTGGCGAGCGTGGGCAACTGGACGCTGGATACGTTTACGTGGAGCAAGTACTGACGAGGGTTTGGTTGATAACGTAGTTTGACTTTTCAGAGCATGGGGCCGGACGCCAATCCGGCCCTTCTTTTTTGGCACTCCTGCTACCATGGGCGTGATGAGCGCGACGAAACGGCCAGCGACGGATGCTGCAGCAGAGCTGGCGGCGCAATTGGCAGAAGCGCTGCAACGTGAACGCATCGTGCCGCGGTTTGTGGATTCCTACGTGGTGGAACACGGACGGCACGGCTTGCAGGTGCACGCCGCGCTGTATCGCGATTTGCTGGGATTGCTGCAAAGAGAGGCGCTGATCGCGGCCAGCGTGCATGCCATGGAGATGATCACCCGGGACTACCAGCCAACGGCGAAATCCAAGCCGCGGCCGATGGCGAAGAAGGACGCGGCGGCATACCGGCGGAAGTACCTGGGAGCGCTGGCTCGGCAACAGAAATGGGCGATGGGCGAGGCGCTGGATTTTCAGAGAGATTTCCAGATTTATGAGGAGCTGATCGCGCGGGGTGGGTCCGGGCGGCGGCGCAAACCGTATGAGGCGGCGAATCATCCGTTTGTCGACCGCAGCGCGTTCCTGCTGGATTCGTCGTTTCTGGAGAAGGCGCGCGTAGCGGCAAGCCGGGCACTGACTTCGCTGGAAGAATTAACCGAGCAGGTGGTGTCGGCGTTTACTTGTCCAAAGCCGCGCCCGTAAAAATTGGCTGCCCTGCGAGGGCAGCATAAAAACCATAAACGGCAGCTAAGCTAATGAGCACGATGCCGGCCAAGCCGGCGTTGGAGTACCAGCGCGAAAGGTGAGAGGTGGTCGGAAATACGGCCAGAATATTCTGGACAACGAGGCCGACAATCAGTGCCAAGAGACCGAACTTTTTCAGAACCAAGACAATCGAACTCCAGATAACCACGAAAAACAGAAACGTAGGTACCGGATACTCTCCGCCGCTATTGGTGCCGGCAGCCAGGAGCACAACGACAAGCGCGGCGATCCAGTCCCGCCTAAGAGCCAAACGCAGGAGAAAAAGAAAGAAGAAAACCAGCAGGGAGTAGAGCAGGAAAACGAGAACGTAAAAAAAGAGAGCGCCGAGAGCGGGGCGCACACCCAAAAGAGTGCCAGGCTCCAAGCCGCCGGGCATGGGAGGAAGTTTGCCGAACAGCGGCAGCAGGAAATTGTCGGACTGTTCAAATACGGTGAGCAGGACTCCGTAAGCCGCTCCTATCAGCAGGTCGCGTCCCACAAGCGGATCGCGCCATTGACCGGCGAGCAATCGGCTCCAGGAAATCAAGGTGTGCGGATCGCGCCGCCGCACGTAGGGTTCGAGAGCCAGGTACATCACGGTGATCAGCGAAGTGCCGAGCAGCGCCCAAGAGAGCGCGATGAGAATGGAATCGAACTCATCGATGGATGCGACGTGATGCGCGGCTAGCGCCCACATGGCGAGAAACGTCAGCACAACGGCGGTGCCCAGGCGCAACGCTCCCCGGGTATCACTGCGCCTGAGGCGTAGATTGCGGCGCATCACGAAAACGCCGGTGACGACCAGGGAAATGAACAGCACCAGCAAGACAGCCGAGGAGATTTTCTCGCGGGGCGTTTGCGTAAAGGGAACCGAGCGATCGGCTTTGGTCCAGGGATAGAT